>ENA-OQJP01000122-OQJP01000122.1-human-gut-metagenome-genome-assembly--contig:-NODE-122-length-33030-cov-5.660608_pt1 | contig 33030 bp, 30 predicted proteins | sample MGYA00242611_ERZ504778 | MGnify/ENA primary metagenome ERZ504778 (study PRJEB26092, sample SAMD00036349) | human gut metagenome | host: Homo sapiens | study: EMG produced TPA metagenomics assembly of...
ACGGGGCAAGTCATTATCGCACTGGTTACCATCAGCGCGAGCAGTTTCTTCTTCCGCATATTCATAGAAATCCTCCATTAGTTATTTCGCCACACCCGTACCGCGTAAGGTATGACGCGCTTCTTGTACAGTAGCTTGTAATTGGCTGTCCGACAGGACTGCCTTTTCTTCCCGCACTGCGGGCGATGCCGTTTCCTGGTCGCCTGCAGCCGGAGCGGACGGCTGTTCAGCCAGTTCGTCGACAACAGCAGAAGCTGCCGCCGTCGGCGTTTGCGGCAAGGATTGAACAGAGAGCTGCGTTCCCTGATCAGGGCCGGAATTCCCGGCAGCCTCTTGGGAATCAGCAGCCGGCGGTGCTGCATGGTCTGCAGTATCGCCTGATTCATGCTTTGGCCGTTCTCCATAAACCGATGCTTCTACCGGCCTCGATAAGTCAGTCTGCCTTGGCTGATGAAAAAGATACCAGCCTCCCGTCACCAGACAAAGGGCCGTGACGATGGCACCCCAGCGCAGGAGGCGCTTATGGGCAGGGCGGTGTCGGCGCAAATTTTTCATTTCCGCCTCGGCCAGCATCAGATTGAGTTCGCCTTTGATCTCGGACTCTTTGTCAAAGGATGCTTCCGCCTTTTCCAGCCAGGACTGAACAGCCCGAACGCGGTGAAGGGTATCGTTTTGGGAGCGTTTCATACAGCCTTCTCCTTTCTGTATAAACGAATACGTTTATAATATCGGTTAAGGCCATATGAATTTATACCGGCAAAAGAAAGCAAAAATATGCCATAATCTATATTTTACAGCATTTTCCAATTCTTTTCACCTAAAAACAGGCCAAATTTACGAAATTACAAAAAATTTAATCCCGACTGTCGTGAATGAAGCGGCTTAGCATCCCCCTCACCCGGCGAATCCCCCGTTTTTGCAGGCGGTATACGTAAGGCAGACTGACATCGAGGGCCTTGGCTAAATGCTTCTGCTCCACATCCTTCAAATAAACGCCTTCGACGACGGCCTGTTCTTTTTCCGGCAGACGGTTCAGGACGCCGCTGACTTTTTCCAAGAGGAACTGGCGGCTTGCCGCTTCGGCCGGATCGGGACTGTCGTCGCACAGCGTATCCTGCAGGGTCATGCCCTGTTCATCCGGTGCATCGAGGGACATGGCACTGACGGCACCTTCCCGTTTTAAATAGTCGAGGATGGCCCCGCGGATGCGGTGAACAGCAAATAAGGGAAAGGCCACGCCGCGGCGGTGGTCATAGCGTTCGACGGCATCCATAAGGCCTAAGGTCCCTTCCTGCAGGGCATCGAGTAAGAGATCGGGATGGATATGCCAGCGCATGGCTTCTTTAAATACCAAGGGCTGATACTGCTCAATAAGACGGCTGCGGGCATTGGCATCGCCGCCTTCTTTATAAGCCTGCCACAAGGCCGCTTCCTCTTCCGGCTGCAATAAGGCTATCTTCTGCAGTTCCTGTAAATAATCTTCCAGCATGGCCTTTCACCTCCTTTCACGTGTTCCGTTAAAAGCATTAATAAAGATAGATTAGAAATTGTATTTATAGAGGGCGCCGACAAAATTATTGTCACTCGACGTCCAGGCGCTGAGGCTGAAGCGGCTTCCCAAATCATACATGATCCCGAAACGGTTGTCATTGTGATTGAGGCCAAAAGCAGCCGTAACCATAAAATCATTGAACAGGTATTTCCCCATTTCGATATTATAGTAGTTGTTGCTGACATCGGCGTTTCTGTCATTGAGGTCAAGAGACCCGTTGGTGACGGTCAGCATGTCTAAGGACAAGGCTTTTTCCAGGCTCTGGGTAATGCCCAGACTGTTCAGCGTCATGCGTATGCCCGAACCGAGGAGAGAACTCATATCCTCTTCACCGATGGAACTCTGAGGACGACCATTACTGTTGCGCAGGGTAATGAGCGATACGATCTGCGGCTTGGTAAGCGGCGGATCCGAGCGAAGCAGGAGATCCATGTTGTCGGCCTGCCCGCGCAATGTCAGCATGACCGTATATTGACCGACGCGGCTGATGCCTTCGGCATCGATATACGGCAGGAGCGAATCGTAGCGCGAAAAATCGGCAATAGCCTTGGAAACGCGGAAGTTCGTATCCAAATAATGGACGGAACCGCGCGTCGCCTCAAAGCGACCTGACGGATTGGGATGTTCAAGACTGCCCTTAAAGGAAACGGCGCCGGTCACCATGAGATCATAGAGAGCCGAGTTATACAGGCGGACCTTATCACCTAAGGATACGGTAAAGTCGAGGTCCAAATCAGGCGTCGACGAGCTTTCGCTAAGGGACAGGGGCACGTCGATCGTCGCATTGTCGATATTCATGAGACCGCCGATTTTCGGCCGCCCGTCACCGGGAGTGACGTTGATATAGCCCGTAAGAGGACCGTTATAATAAGGATTATCCACGTAGAGGTCGGCAAAATCAGCGGAGAAGGAATACGTATCGAGGCTGCGTCCGCTCCACGAAGCGTTGCCGCTGAGGCTGATACTGCCGGGATCCTTCTTACCCTTCTTATCCATGGTGCCCTTACCGCTGAGGACGGCACTCTGTCCTTTGAAGGATAAATCTGCGTTGATGTCGCTCAAGGGGTAAGCCGTATCCTTGAACTTAATGGTCCCGTTTTGAACGGTAACGTCACCGGTAACTCGAGGCGCCGCCAACGTTCCGCTGACCTTAACGGCCCCTTGGATCTGTCCGTCGGCTTCCGTCACATAGGGCGTCAGGAAGGTCAGGATATCAAGACCTGTATTGGCAAGCTGGACGTCGACATCCATCGATTCATCGGTCTTACCGCCGGAAAGGGCGCTGACCGGAATCGTCCCCTTGGCACTGATTTTATAGGGATCGCGGCTGGCGCTGGCCTGCTGGACGGTAATCATGCCGCGGCGAATATTGAACAGGGCAAAGGCTCCGCTGATGGAAATGCCATTGGCCGTGCCGCTTCCAAGTTGAGCCGATACGTCGGCCTGAAGGTCATCAGAGGTACCGCTTAAATCGGCAGCAAAGTCGATGGGCGCGTCGACGACAAAATCTTTCTGCCCCAAGACCGTCATCAAGGCCTTGGACGGGAACTGTTTCGCAGCTACCGATAAGGCCACCGGTCCGTGAAGGGCATAAGAACCCTTGGCCGCTAAGGTACCGTCGCCAATCTTAAGGGCCAGCTGATTGATATTGACGATGCCTTGTTCCAGGCTGATATCGACGTCAGACGGATCGATGGTTTCGCCGCCAAACGTGCCTTGGCTGATATTGCCCTTCATCGAAACGGTCGGATTGTCACTGGTACCACTGACATCGATTTGCCCGTTCAGTTTCCCCGTAATATCCTGCACCGGAAAATCGGCGACTTTAATCAGGCCGGCAATGTCGCCATTGACAACCGTCGCCTGCCCCCGGATAAAGGAGGTTTTCGTATTGTAGATCAAATTGGCATCGTAATTGCCGTCGAGCTGCGAGAAGTGCAGGTTGGTCAGACGCAGGATATTATCGTAATAGGCGAATTCGCCGTGGATATCGTTGAGCACCATCTGGTTGACGACCAAATTAGCCGCCGTCAGGGAACCGGTTGCCGTCGGAGCGGACATAGTTCCTCCAATATGAGCCGTCAGATTAAAGGAACCGCTGCGCGGCGTCTGGTTCTGTGGGGCCAGACGAGAAACGTCGATATTCTTCCCCGTTACATCGAGGTTCAAGGTATCGCCAATGGAGCCTTCGAGGGCTACCGAAGCCGTATAGGACGAAATGTCACCGTTTGACAAATAGACCGTCCCCTTATCGAGGCGGTAGTCGGCGCTGATATTCTTATACAAATAACCGGCATAGGAGCCGCTGGTCAGGCGGAACGAACCGACAGCCGACGGATTGTCTAAGGTACCTTTTATAGTCACCGTATTATCGGCCCAGCCTGTGAGCGGCAAATCGTCCTTGCCAACCAGGGGCAAGAGCTGTTCTACGCGAATATGGGACGTCGTAAGCGAAGCGTCGACAGTCCGGCTGTCGAGGTCAGCCCGGCCGGTCAAGGTATGAAGGCCTTCGCCGCGTCGCCAGTAAAGCGCCGGAATTTCAATCTGTTTTCCCTGACCGTGGGCCGACCCATTGATGCTGTCAAAGGCCATGCCCTTGATCTGACCGTCTTTGGCACTGAAGGCCAAATCCCAATTTTGCCCATCTATATGACCGGCAGCATCAGCCGTCCCGCTCATGGGAATCGATAACAGCGGTGAGGCCATGTCGAGAGGCAGGTCGTGGGCCGTAAAGGAAACTGCGGCCGCTGTTGGTCTACATCATAGGAGCCGCTGATATCAAGACTGCCGCTGCCGGCTTCGGCATGACCATTATGGACGGTAACGATATGACCGTCATAGGTTACATCAGCCGAGGCCTGGTCTGCTGTAAGTCCATTGTAAGAGAGATTCGAAGCCTGTACCGTCCCCGTCGCAGCAATCGAACTGTCTTGGCTGTTGCCGACAGCGCGGAGCGAAGCCGACACGACGCCCATAGCTGCGACCGGCATCTTAGGAACAGCCGTCACATCGAGGCCGTTGACGTCAGCTTCGGCGGCATAGGCTCCCGTTTTCACATCATACTGGCCCTTGCCGCGGATATCGGCTCCAAAGGCCTTCGCCGACAGGGAATCGATGGTCACCGCCTGATCGCTGTAGTTCACATCGGCCGAAGCTTCATCGACGGTGTACCCGTTATAGGTAAAGTTATGAAGGCCGACGGTCCCCTTGGCGCTGACATCCTGTGCCGAACCCCAAACGACGCCTTTAAAGTCCGCCGTCCCGCTGAATCCATCCGGAAGGTAGCTCGAAAAAGCCGTCACATCGGCACCGGGTACGTCGACGTTGAGGTTGAAAACAGGCACGTCGCCATTGGTTACGACCTTGCCGTCAATGCGGAAGGACTGACCGTTGGCCAGACCTTCTACGCCTGACAAGGTAACGTCGTTGGTCGTAAGATCGGCATGGCCTTTTAATTCATCGACGGCAATACCATTTACATCCAATTTACCGTCAGCAAAATCAGCCTGCCCGGACATGAAAAAGCCCTTATGACTGTCGGCAACGCGTACCTTCGCATTTTTGACCGTTCCCTTCTGAAGGACGACATCGTTCGAGGCCGGAATCAGGAAGGACGCATACCGTCCGTCAACGGCTTCGGCGTTGATGACAAAGTCATATTGGCGGCTCGACGCATAGGAACCATGGGCGGTGATTTTCTTCCCGTCGACGGCCATATCGGCATCGATGGCCATGGAAGGATAGTCGGCAAAAGAGACGCTGGCCGTAACATCATTGCCGACGACGAGGGTATTGTCGGGAAGTTGTGCCCGTACCGTACCGTCATGAACTCGGATGACGCCGCGAAAACCGGAGTCACTGGTGCTGTCGGTCTTTTTTAGGATCGAAGTGACGTTCCACGATCCGTCACTATTCTGCCACAGATGAAGGACCGGCTTATTGACATCGGCCGTATCCAGTGCCTGAAGCATTTCTCCCTCTTTTAATGCCGTTACGATCTTACTGGGATTGACATAGATGCGGACGTCCTCGCCTTCGAAAACGATTCGGCCCTGCGGATCCTTAATGACCGGTTTTGCCAATACGACTTGGCCGGTCAAGGATATATCGAGAGAAGAGAACCCCAAGGTTCCATTCAGTTTACTGTTTGCAGTTGTCGTAATCATATTGCTCGCCATTTGGGTTAAAGCCGGTTTTTCCATCCACAGGGCTAAGCCGGCAGACAGAAAAAAAGCGGAAAAACCGCAGGCAGCAATCCATTGTTTCTTCATAAGCAAGCTCCACATACGAAAAAAGAGAGAATTACACGTTCTAATTCTCTCTTTATTCTACCTAGGGTATTGCGGAAAATCAAGAAATAGATGACAATTCGGAACGTTTCTCCGAAAATTGTTAAAAACCTGTCATCGTCTGGCTTTCCTTAATATTGACCGCCCGTCCCGTTGAAAGACGGATGGATGACGCCCGATTCGACGTCGACACCCATGACCTGTTCGAGTTTGGCAATGCCGACGTTATAGTCGTACAGAGCCTGGATATGATTGACCTGAGCTTCGTTCAAGCTGAGCTGGGCATCGAGGACGTCCAGGTTGATGCCGACCCCTGCCTGATAGCGAATGTTCTGAATACGATAGTTTTCACGAGCCTGGTCGACAATGGTCTGTGTTTCGGCGACCTTCTGAGCTGCACTGCGGATATTGAGGTAAGCCTGCTTTACAGCCAGCTGTACCGATTCGCGCGTAGCCTGTTCTGTTTCTCGGGCGACGAGGAGGTCTTGTTTTGCCTGGTTGACTTTAGCCTTTGTCGCGCCGCCGTCATAGAAGGTATAGGTTACGCCGGCTCCGATATTCCAGCTGCGGCGATCGGAATCGAATCCGGGGAAGTTATCGTCCGACCAGCCGTTGCCGCCGCTAACGGAAACGGTCGGCTTATTGCCAGCATCGGCGATGGAGATGTTTCGTTCCGCTTCCTGAACGGCAAGGGCCGCCTGGAGGACTTCCGGACGATATCTCATGGCGTAGTCCGTCGCTTCCTGAAGGGAAATATTGTAGGTATTGAAAGGCAGTTGGTGATCGGCCAGGTTGAGCTGCGTCTGTAAGGGCAGTCCGAGGATATTATTTAAATTCGATTCGGAAATGGCCACATTATTTTCTGCCGTAACGGCCGTCGTCTTGGCATTGGCCAGGGAAACGGCAGACGACAGGACATCGACGCGGGCCTTCGTCCCGACGTTGTACTGCGCCTGTACATTATCTAAATGGCCCTGGAGGTTGGTGACGGCTTCCTGATAGACGCCTTGTAATTCCTGATAGGCAAGGAGGGCATAGTAGCCTTCAACGGCCGAATATTTCGTCGCCTGTTCGACCCGCAGGATTTCTTCCTGGGCATTGACTTTACTCAATTTGGCAACGTCGATATTCCCTTCGACCTTACCGCCCGTATAGAGCGGAATGGACACGGCCAGGGTGTTTCCAAAGGCGTTGGAAATAGCGTTGGTGCTGTTCGATGAAGCGGCAGCAGATCTGGCCCGCTGAGCGCTGAAGGTATAATCGACGACGGGGGCTCTGCCGGCTCGGGCTTCGTCAATAGCATATTCAGCCTTCCTCAGGGAATACTTGGAATTCTTGATGTCGCGGTTGTAATCGAGGGCCATCTGAACGGTGCGCGGCAAGGTCAAATCGACGACGCCATTGGTCGGCACGCGGCCGACGACGATGACCGGATCGGTTTCATTTTTCTTCGCCCGCTTAGCCGCTTCTTTATCGGCCAATTTCGCCGAATCATCGGCAATCTGCTGAGCCAGCGTTTCACGCATTTCCGGCGTAATATCCGTGGACTGCGCAGCCGCTTTCGCACGAGCCTTGGCTTCGGCTTTGGCCGCCTTTTTCTGCTGGGCCTGCTGGGCTTTGATTTCCTTATCTTCCGCTTTGGCTCGGGCCTGAACGGCATCGGCTTGCGACAGATCGACAGGACGGACCGATGCCGTCGAATCGTCTGCGGACGCAACGGCGACTGTGCTTATGGTTGTAATCATCATGGCGATGACCAATTTCTTATACAGTTTGTTGTTCATCATGGGTACCCCCTGTTTCGGTTATATGTAGTTTGCTAAAAAGCATAATTAATACCATAATAATTGCCGCCATCATGACGACTCATAGGCCGCGTGAACTGACTGAAGAGATAGAGATCCGACGTCAGCCGATACTGGGCTTTCAGGCGATAGCGCCAATCGTTGGGATCGTATCCTTCAAGGGACAAGCGGAACGGCCCGTCGTGGAATAAGTCAGTACCGATACCGAGGTCGCCGTTGATCAATCCGGCCCTCAGGTCAAAGATGCCGCTGCGACGGCCGTACTGTAAGTTGAGGTTCGTACCGTTACCGATATTTTCAGCTCCGATCAGGCCAAAGGTATCGCCGCGGTACACCCTAAAATTTACAGAAGCACTCGTTTCGTTCTTGGTCGTGTTATATAAGAGCCCGCCTTCCCCTTCGACTTTGATATCCGACGCGCCGCCAAGGATCTTATTGACCTTGGTCGTGATCTGGGCCGTGTTATCGAGGGTCGTCTGGATATTGGCCTGGGTCTTGGGGTCGGTCGTCATTTTTTCCATCGACTGGGCAATGTTTTCAAAGCGATCGGTAATAGATTTGATATTGGCAGCCGTTTCCCGGGCATTGGCCGAAGTTGCGCCATCTCCATCGAGATTCTGCATGGACGCATTCATCTGCGCCGTCACCGCTGCCATATTGGCCGTAATGGCTTCGACGTTGGCCGCATTGGCATCGAGCATCTGACTCGTTCGTCCGGTAATGGCATCGATATTTTGAATGGAACCGCGCATGGCAGCCTGCGTCTTTTCATCGCCGATAACGGCATTGAGGCTCTTGACCATCTCATCGGCACTGCCCATGAGTTTGCTGGCACTGTCCATCATATCGTCCATGGTCTTGCCCTGTTTGCCGTCGATATAATCGCCGTCAACCAGAAGATGGCTGCGGTCGGAACCGGGAGAAATAGAAACAATTTTCTCCCCTAAGAGTCCGTCTGTCGTAATGACGATTTTCGAATCCCGCGGGATTTCGGTTCCCTTGTCGATCTTCATAGTCACGTCGACGCCGTTGCGCGACGGAGTTACCTTTTCAACCTTACCGACGTGAACGCCTACGTAGCGGACAGAGTTGCCCTTTTGCAGGCCGTTGGCATCGTTAAATTCGGTATGGATGACAAAGCCCGGCTTGCCAAAGAGTTCAATATGGGCCAAACTTATGATGACGCCGCTGAACAAGAGAACAGCGACGATGGTAACGAAACCTACCTTGGCCTCTGCACTCCATTTCATAGACTATCCCCTCTTTCTTCCGGAAGACGACCGCCGTGGATAAAGCGCTGAACGTCCTCGTCATCGGTTTGGGCGAAACTTTTTTTATCGGCGATGAGCCGAAAGCGCCCGTCTTGTAAATAAGCCAGCCGGTCAGCGACAAAAAAGGCTGAATCCATATCGTGGGTGACGATGACCGACGTGGCATGAAGTTGTTTTTGCATGTTGACGACCAGGCGATTGATGTCCATACAGCGAAGCGGATCGAGGCCGGCCGTCGGTTCATCGTAGAGGATGACCTGCGGATCGAGGGCAATGGCCCTGGCCAGGCTGACTCGTTTTTTCATACCGCCGGATAAATTATTAGGCATCATATCTTCAATCCCATCGAGGCCGACGAGATGCAGTTTTTCCTTGACGATCCGCTGCCGCGTCGCCGCATCGTCGTGCGTGTGCTGCCGAAGGCCGAAGGCGACGTTTTCTCCGACCGTCATCGAATCGAAGAGGGCCGAGTACTGAAAAACCATCCCCATATGGCGGCGCACCTCCATCAGCTGGTCTTCATCATAAGCGGTAATATCCGTATCCTGAAAGAAAACATGACCTTTGGTCGGCTTTTGCAGACCGATGATGAGGCGCAGGATCGTGCTCTTGCCGGAACCGCTGGCACCGAGGACGGCCAAGGTTTCCCCCTGATGAATGTCTAAATTAATATTATCCAGTATGACTTTGTCGCCATAGGCGACGGTCACATCGCGAAGACGAATCATGATCCTCCTCAATATAATAAAACGGATAAGATATAATTGCAGATAAAAATGAATATAATCGATGTCACGACGGATTTCGTCGTCGCCTGCCCGACGCCTTCAGCACCGCTTTTGGCATTCATGCCTTCATTGCAGGCAACGAGGGCAATGATGCCGCCAAAAAACATAGCTTTGACCATGCCCAGGACGACATCGCTTATGTTCGTAAATAATTCAATAGAATTTACATATGTGAAATGCGTCAGCCCGGCCCCGAGCGTTGCTACGCCGTAGCCGCCGGCTGTCCCGATGACATAGCCGTAAAAAGCCAGCATCGGTACCATGATGACGCAGGCAATAAACCGCGGAACGACCAAATAAGCAATAGGATTGACGGCCATGCAGCGCAGGGCATCGATTTGCTCGGTAACCTTCATCGTCCCGATTTCTGCCGTCATAGCAGCGCCGACGCGGCCGGCCATGACGACACCTGTTAAGATAGGTCCCAATTCACGGCCCATGGCAACGGACATGACGCCGCCTAAGGTCGACTGTGCTCCATAGCGCAGGAGAATGTCGACGATCTGCAAGGTCATGACCATGCCGGCAAAGAGCAAGGTCATACTGACGATAGGCAGTGAATTGACGCCGAGATGAGCCATCTGGTTAAACATCAGCCGCCGTTGGTTCTTCGGAAGCTGGCGCAGCGTTTGGGCAAAAAGGATGGCGATGACACCGACTTGTTCAAAGACATGGAGGGTAAAGTTCCCGATGTCTTCTAAAAGTTTCTGCATGAAATACCGCCCTTTCCCTAAGTATTAGACTACTTTTACTATACCATTATTAAAAATGGATGTAAAACACCAATATTTAATTGTGCCTAAATTGTGAGAAAATAAAGGCTGAAAACTAAATTCATGATTTGAGTTTCCATAGGTAAAATAATAGCATTTTATGCGGAAAATGGCAAGTAAAAAGGGCTGTCCGAAGACAGCCCTTTTCAAGCAATACACCGCTGGGCCGCCTCCCCTTATAAAAGGGCTCGTTTTATGCTCAGTGGAACATATCGAGGTCGACCGACCGGATGACGGAATCTTTCTCCTTACCGCCATCCTTATCTTGATTCTTATCCTGATCTTTGTCGTTCTTTTTATCCGTGTCCTTGCTGTCATCGGTCTTGTCGGATTTTACGACGTCATCCTCTTGGGACGCCCCTTCCGCTTCATCACCGATAATCGCCTTGGCTTCATTGATATTGTGGTTCTTAGCAAGGAAAGCATCGCGTTTTTCCGGCGTTACGACTTTAATCGTAATCTGGCCGTCGCCTTTGACGATGTACGGCGTAGCAATGGACGATTTGGCATCACTTTTATTGTCATCGCCCACACTGTGCTTACTCGGTTTGACGACATCCTTGGCACTGGTTCCGGGCTCTTTGCCGCGAATCTTTTCCTTGGAAACCTTGGTATCGCTTTCGTTGATCATGCTGACCCCGGGATCGAGGATTTCGATGACCAAGTCATTGTTCGAGTCTTCCTTGTCGATTTCTTTCTTCAAGGCATCAAAGTCCTTGTAGCGGCGCAGGCGCTTGATGATTTCATCGGTCAAGTTGTAGCGCTGCTTTTCAATTAAATACGGCAGAGGAATGACACCGCCGCCGCGGACTTCCAACACCATGTCCCCTAAAGGCTGATCCTTGGGAACGGTAAAGCTCATGGTCTTTACTTCATCGACACCGCGGTACGGGTGGAGCTTGACCTTAAAGTACACATTGTCCCCGGGGCTTACGACGACCGGTGCCGCCGTGGCATCGACGATGGACGCCGACTTGCGGGCCTGAGTGATATCGACGTTCATGGTGATATCGAGGACCGGATAGTCGATAAACTCGTTGTGCTTTAAGATATCGAGGACGTTGTACAGTTCATCAATGCTCTTTTCATTGATGTTTCTTCGGAATAATACATATTATGGCGGGTGATATCCTTGTCGCGGCCATTGGACGAGCGAATGGTATAGGACAGGGTCGCCGTCCCACCGCCGGTGCGGTCGATGGTCTTATTGACCGTATTATAGACCGTCGTCGCCGCCAGGACCGGCGTCAGTTCATTATCTTCAATGATCTTGACGCGCTTGGTCATAGCCGTATCGGTATCGGTATCGCGCACGTTAATCGTAACCGGAATGCCCGGTGCCAGGTAGTTGTACTGGCCGCTGATACCGGCGCCCCGGTCCTGGGTAATCTTGCCGACTTCAGCCCCGATAGAGCCTAATTTGAAAGAACTGGACAGGTTGTTGACAACCGTAAAGATATAGGCATTATGCATGAAGTAATTGATGCTGCCCTTTTTCAAAAAAGGATGACCAAAGGCGACGATGTGGTCGTTGTCGACATAGGTGACCGTACCGATAGCGCCCATCTTCATATCGCCGTTGACGAAGGCTGCAGCCACGCTGCTGCCTGGTTCTAAAGGCATGGCGACGTCATCGGTGCTGGCCGACGCCGTATCGACGGGCATGAAATTATAATCCGGCAGTTTGCTCTTCATCCAGTCCGCTGACACGGAATCAAAGCCAGACATCATAAGGGGCGTGGCAATGGGAATCAGCGACGATTCGCGGGCATTGAAGGGCCGAATTTCTTCCTTCGTCGGCACATTCCACAGCTTTAACATATCGTTGATAGGCGTGATCATGCCGATACGGGAATTGGTAAAGGACCAGCCGTAAGCAACGGCACCGAGGAGTTTGCCGTCAATATAGACCGGGCTGCCGCTCATCCCCTGGGCGATACCGCCGGTCTGTTCGATGAGGGGGCCGGAAAACTTGGCCAGGATCAAGTCGCCCGACGGGCCGCTATTCTTCATGACCCCTAAGATTTCAACGGGGAAGGTCTGGATCTCCGTCCCTTGGACGACAGTCTTGGCATAGCCGGTCATGCCGATCTGGACGTCACTGACGTTCATAAATTCCTGAGCCTGTGCCGAAAACGCCAAAAGACAGGAAAAGGCCGCAGTCAAACAGACCCGGCCCATCATACGCCGTAAAGCAGAGGCTTTTTTCGTCAAGGTGTATTTCATCATTTCGTTTCCACCACGACGACAACGGCGCCCTGCTGTACCTGCGAGCCCGGCTGGACGAGGACCGATTTGACAACGCCGTCCTTATCAGAACGGGCTGCCGGCATCGGACCGGCTAAGGAATTGACCGTAAGGAGAACATCTCCTTCTTTAACAGCGGCACCGACAGGGGCTACACTGACGACGCTGCCGCTCAATACCGTTATATAAGATACATCGGCCGCAGCTGCCGGCATCGACAACATGCCGGCGAGCCCGGCTAATACGGCGAGTCTGTAAAGTTTTTTCATGACGGCTCCCTCCATTTCTATTTCACTGAAAGAGCGAAACAATTATAAATCATCAAAACTATCTTTTAAGCGGTCCATTTCCCGCACGGCCTTGCCGGCACCGTGAGCCACACAGAGCAGCGGATCTTCGCAGAGATAGGCTGCCATACCGGTCGTTTGAGAAATAAGCCGGTCAAAACTATCGAGAAGCAATCCGCCGCCGGTGAGGACGATGCCGTGGTCGGCAATATCCGCAGCCAGTTCGGGCGGTGTTTTTTTAAGATGGAAACGATCGTCTTGAGGACGGTCTGAATCGGTTCGTCGATGGCCAGGCGGATTTCCTGCGAATCGATATCGATCGATACGGGAAGGCCCGTTTCCGTGCTGCGACCGCGAACGTCAGCGGTCATACGGCGGCCGTCACTCATGGCCGTGCCGATGAGGATCTTCAGTTCTTCGGCCGTATGCTGGCCAATGGTGACGTGCTTTATCTTTTCCAAATAACGGATGATGGCTTCATCAAAGGTGTTGCTGCCGATACGCAGGGATTCACTGATAACGATCCCGCTTAGACTGAGAACGGCAACGTCCGTCGTACCGCCGCCCATGTCGACGACCATGGACCCGTTCGACGTGGCAATATCGAGACCGGCTCCGATGGCCGCTGCCAGCGGTTCTTCCATGACCGTCGTCTTTCTGGCCCCGGCTTGCATGGCCGCTTCGATAACGGCCCGCCGTTCGACGTTAGTAACGCTCGACGGCACGCAGATGACGACGCGGGGCTTGAAAAACAGGGATTTTCCGATGGCCCGGCGGATGAAATACCGCAGCATGTACTCCGTTGCATCGTAGTCGGCGATGACGCCGCTGCGAAGGGGATGGTAAGCGTGGATGTTGCGCGGCGTCCGCCCAATCATAGCCTGGGCTTCGCGGCCGATGGCAACGACCTTATTTTCCATCGTATCGACGGCGATGACGGCCGGCTCGTTGACGACGATCCCCTTATTTTTAACGAAGACAATGATGTTGGCCGTCCCCAGGTCGATGGCGATGTCGCTGCCGAACCAATTCGATAAAAAGAACGAGCGGGACTGTCTCGGCTGTACCTTTTTTTAGTTTTCTTCTTCCTCAATATTGACGCGAACAATATCTGCACCTAGCCTTTGTAATTTTAATACAAAATTATCGTAACCACGGTCGATGTGGTATAGATAGCCGACTTCCGTTTCGCCTTCAGCCACCAGGCCCGCCAGGACCAAAGCGGCTCCGGCACGAAGGTCAGTGGCATTGACCGAGGCGCCTTTAAGCTGTTCTATGCCTTCTACGATGGCGCTTCGTCCTTCAATGCGGATTTTAGCACCCATCCGTTTAAATTCATCGACGTGCATGAAGCGGTTTTCAAAGACCGTTTCCGTGACGACACTCGTGCCTTGGCAAAGGGTCGTCAAAGCCATGAACTGAGCCTGCATATCCGTCGGAAAGCCCGGATAGGGCAAGGTCTTTATGTCGGCCGGGCGCAAAGGCGCATGGCCGATGACGCGGATACCGTCGATTTCTTCTTCGACTTCGGCACCGACTTCTTTAATTTTGAAATAAGGGGCTTCAAATGCTCTGAAATGGCATTTTCAACGAAGATGTTCCCCTGCGTCATGGCGGCGCCGATCATGAAGGTACCGGCTTCGATGCGGTCGGGAATAACGGCGTGGCTGGCACCGTGGAGTTCTTTTACCCCTTCGATACGGATGACGTTGGTACCGGCACCGCGGATGTTGGCCCCCATGCTGTTCAGGTAGGTTGCCAAGTCGACGATTTCCGGTTCTTCAGCGGCATTTTCCAAGACCGTCTTGCCATTGGCCATGGATGCGGCCATGATGATGTTTTCCGTCGCACCGACACTGGGGAAATCAAGGTAAATCTGAGCGCCCTGCAGTCCGTTAGGGGCCACGGCTTCGATGTCGCCGTTTTCAAGATTGATGACGGCTCCCATAGCTTCAAAAGCCTTGAGGTGCAGGTCGATGGGACGGGCGCCGATGGAGCAGCCTCCGGGCAGAGAAATCTGCGCCCGGCCTTTGCGGGCCAGGAGCGGTCCCATAACTAAGAAGGATGCACGCATGCGGCGGACCAGGTCATACGGTGCCGTCGTCGATGTCAACTCATGGGCATCAATGATAAGCGTATCTCTCTCGGGATGTTCTATATGGACGCCGAGGGATTCGATGACGTCGCAGACGGTATGGACGTCAGCGAGCTTCGGAATCTCGGTCAATGTACTTTTCGTCGTTCCCAGCATAGATGCGACGATAATGGGCAGTACGGCATTTTTAGCCCCACTGACGCGAACAGTGCCCTGTAAGGGCTTTCCACCATGAATAACAAGTTTCTCCAATTCTGGTGCCTCCTAATAGTATTCGAGTAGTTTTATCTAAATGGCCTTCAAAGACACAGCGCCTGAAGATGCCATTTTATTGAGCATATAATTACTATCAAATCATTCTACCATAAAAGGACAGAAAAAAAAAAGGCTTGTCGCCTAGGCAACAAGCCCTTTTTTAAGAATACCTTATAAAGGAAATGTTATAGGTGGATACTCCATTTAGCCTCTTTGTTGAAGCGGTGGAAGGTATCGATAAAACGAATCGTTCCGCTGCGGTAACGCATGACGACGGACATCGTCCGGGCACCGCCACCAAAATACTGGACGCCGCGCATCATGGGCGTATCGGTAATGGCCGTTGCCGAGAAAATGCAGTCGTCGCCCTTTACTAAATCGTCAAGGGTCATGACTTTGTTGATGTCTTTGATGCCCATATCCAAACAGCGCTGCCGTTCTTCGTCCGTATAGGGAATGAGGCGGGCCTGCATATCGCCGCCGAGGCACTTCAAAGCCGCTGCCGCCAGGACGCCTTCAGGCGCACCGCCGATCCCCATGACGACGTGGACACCGGAGCCTTCGATACCGGCATCGACAGCCGGCGAAACGTCACCGTCGGTAATGAGCTTGATGCGGGCGCCGGCGCTGCGGCATTCGTCAATGAGATCTTTATGGCGCGGCCGGTCGAGGATGACGACGGTCAAATCATCGATGCCTCGTTCTAAGCCTTCGGCGATGCGGCGCAGGTTTTCCGGGATAGACTGGGTCAAGTCGATACGGCCTTTGGCCCGCGGTCCAACACAGAGTTTTTCCATGTACATGTCCGGTGCATGGAGCAAATCGCCCTTCTTGGCGATGGCCATGACGGAAATGGAACCGTCCTGCCCTTTAGCCGTCAGGTTCGTGCCTTCTAACGGATCGACGGCAATGTCGACTTCCGTACCGCCGGCGCCGACTTTTTCACCGATATATAACATCGGGGCTTCATCCATTTCCCCTTCGCCAATGACGACGGTGCCGTCGATGGGAACGGTCGACAGGATCGAATGCATACCATCGACAGCCAATTGGTCGGCACCATTCTTATCGCCCTTCCCCATGAGACGGCCGGCTTTCACCGCTGCCGCTTCTGTAACGCGGACAAACTCCAAGGTCAATACGCGATTCATAAGGAACCTCCTTGTCTAAAAATAACGAAAACACATATATAGTATTATTTCTAGGCAAAGTAAAAACTCCTGCTTTTGAACAGGAGTTTTTTTAGCCGCATCATGATAGAAGCGCTTTCTATTTCTGTTTGGTAATGACGTCGCAGTGCATGTACGGACGAAGGACTTCCGGTACGACGACCGAGCCGTCAGCCTGCTGATAGTTTTCAAGAATAGCGGCAACCGTACGGCCTACAGCCAGGCCCGAACCGTTTAAGGTGTGGACGAATTCCGGCTTCGACTTCGGCGACCGGCGGAAGCGGATGTTGGCCCGCCGTGCCTGGAAGTCTTCCGTATTGGAGCACGAAGAAATTTCACGATATTTCCCCTGGGCTGGGAACCAGACTTCGACGTCAAAGGTCTTGGCTGCCGAAAAACCGATGTCGCCAGTGCAGAGGCAGACGACGTGATAAGGGAGGCCCAGGGCTTTTAAGATGTCTTCGGCATTTTGAGTCAATTTATCGAGTTCGTCGTAGCTCGTTTCCGGAGCCGAATATTTTACCATTTCGACCTTGTGGAACTGATGCTGGCGAATGAGGCCTCGCGTATCACGGCCGGCAGAGCCAGCTTCGGCGCGGAAGCACGGCGTCAGGGACGTAAAGTAAATCGGCAGTTTATCACCGTCGATGATTTCACCGCGATAATAGTTGGTAAGCGGAACTTCGGCCGTCGGAATCATGTACATTTCTTCGCCTTCGACATTGAGCTTATACATATCTTCGGCAAATTTCGGCAGCTGACCCGTACCGGTCATGGAGTCGCGGTTGACGATATACGGCGGAATGACTTCGGTGTAACCGTCTTTTTCCGTATGCTGGTCGAGCATGAAATTGTACACAGCGCGTTCGAGACGTGCGCCGGCACCGACGTAGTAGTAGAAACGGGCACCGGTGACCTTGGCAGCCCGTTCGGAGTCGAGAAGGCCCAACCGTTCGCCGACGTCCCAATGGTTCAGCGGTTCAAAGTCGAACTGTTTCGGTTCGCCCCATTTACGGACTTCCGGGTTGTCGCTGTCGTCATTGCCGACCGGAACCGACGGATGACACATATTGGGGATCATGAGCTGGATGGCGAGCATATCGGCTTCTACGGCCTTGACTTCCTTATCGAGGACGTCGATGTCGTCGCCGAGTTTTTTCATAGCTGCAATCTGCGCATCGGCATTTTCTTTATTCCGTTTGAGCTGACTGATTTCCTTGGTAACGGTATTGCGTTCATTCTTCATGGCTTCGACTTTTTGAAGGATTTCACGCCGTTTGTCGTCTAAGGCGACGAAGGCGTCGACGTCGGCATGAGCATGGCGATTCTTAATATTTTCCTTTACTTCTTCTACGTGGTCGCGGATGAATTTCGTATCTAACATGATAACTGCTTCCTTCCTCTGTAAATATACTCTGACTACCTCGCTTCGGTAGTCTTATAACCCTTTTTGTTCAATACCGCTGAACAAATAGCCCATATGATTCGTCGAATTGAGCAGGACCAGGCGCCAGGTCCCATCCTGATATTCTAAGACGTTGATGCAGGTGTTGTCCTGCTTGATCTGCCAAAAATGGCTCATATCAAGGCCCAAGACGTCGCAGATGATGGCCTTGTTGACGGCATCATGGGCTGCTACCAAGACCGTCTTGCCTTCATATTTCTGGACGTACTCATCGAAGGCGGCCCGGACGCGGCGACGGACATCTTCCAAGGACTCGCCGCCCTTCCCCGGCATGGTGACCGTGTAAGGTGCCGTATGCCAGCGCTGAAATTCCTTAGGATAGTTGGCTTTGATATCATCGGCCAACCGCCCTTCCCAATCGCCGTGATTGATTTCCAGGAGGCGATCGTCTTTTAAGACCGTAAGGCCATGAAGAGACGCGCAGAACGAGCAGGTCATATAAGACCGTTCGAGGGGACTTGAAATAGCGACGTCAATGGGCGTATTCTTTAACCCATCGGCCACCATGCGGCCCTGGAGCTGTCCCCGTTCGCTGAGGTGCGTATCTTCCTGGCCCTGATAACGGCCTTCGATGTTCCATTGTGTTTCGCCGTGGCGAATAAGTATGATGCGTACCATAATCTTCCCCTTTTAGTGTGTGTCACAGTGAATGAGCTTGATGTCGAGAATGCCGTTGATCGAACGGAGTTTAACCATGATGTCGTTGGGAATATCGTCCTGGACGGCAATGGCCATGATGTTGTTGCCCGTCGTCGTCATACGGCCGACCTGCATGCCCATGATGTTGATATGAGCCTGGCCGAGGATGGTCGAAATCTGACCAATCATATTCGGCTGGTCGACGTGCGGTACGAGGAGCAAGTAGCCTTCAGGCTTAAAGTCGACGCGGTATTCATCGATCTGGACGATTTTAGCTTCCGTCCCATTAAACAAGACGCCGACGATGGCGTGTTCGCCCTTATTGGTCCGGACGCGGACAGTAACCGAGTTTACGAAGTAGTTATTGGACTGGCTGTTGATTTCTTTGACAGCAATGTGCCGGCTCTTGGCCACTTCAGAAGCATTGACGTAGTTGACCGATTCCTGAAGGATGGGATTCAAGGCCCCTTTGAGAACGGCCGTCGTCAAGAGGCGCGTTTCCGTATCGGCCAGTTCGCCCGTATATTCGACTTCGATTTCCTTCATCGGCGCATCGGCGAGGTAAACGCCGAGGTTCCCCATCCGTTCCATGAGATCGAAATAAGGATGGATGACGTTATAGACGTGAGGCGGCACGGGAGCCATGTTGACGGCTGTGGCAACAGGTTCGCCCTTCAAGGCTTCCATGACGCCTTCGGCAACGTCGACGGAAACACCGATTTGGGCTTCAACCGTCGAAGCGCCGAGGTGCGGCGTGATGACGACATTGTCCATACCGACGAAAGGATTGATATCCGTCGTCAGCGGTTCCGTCGGGAAGACGTCGATGGCGGCGCCGGCGACGTGGCCGCTCTTTAAGGCATCGGCCAGGGCGTTGATGTCGAGGACGGCACCGCGGGAGACGTTGATGACCCGCACGCCGTCTTTCATCTTAGCGATTTCATCCTTGCCGATGAGGCCCGTCGTTTCCTTGGTCAGCGGCGTATGCATCGTAATGTAGTCCGACCGTTCGAGGAGGGTATCCAAATCGACGGGTTCGACACCGAGCTGTTTAAACCGTTCTTCCGGAATGTACGGGTCATACCCGATGGTCTTCATTTCCATGGCCTGCATCCGTTTGGCAATGCGCGAACCGATACGGCCGACGCCAATGATGCCGAGGGTCTTATTCTGGAGCTGGATGCCCGTAAAGGTCTTGCGGTCCCAGTTGCCGGCCATCAGGGAATTGTGGGCCTGCGGAATGTGGCGGGTAATGGCCATGATCATAGCGCAGGTGTGTTCCGTCGCGGCCAGGGTATTCGACGTCGGCGTATTGACGACGACAATGCCCCGAGCCGTAGCGCTCTTCAAATCGATGCTGTCGACACCGACGCCGGCGCGGCCGACAACTTTTAATTTGGTTGCTGCGGCGATGACCTTTTCCGTAACGTGGGTCATCGAACGAGTAATGAGACCGTCGTATTCACCAATGCAGGCGATGAGACCCTCTTCATCGAGATTTTTCTTGACGTCGACTTCGTAACCATTTTCACGAAGGAGCTCCACGCCCTTCATCGATACGTCATCGCTGACTAAAATTTTCATTTTCATATCCCCCTATACCATGATTCTATATATACATATTTAATGCTTTTTATGGAAATCTTTCATGAAATCCGCCAGGGCCCGGCACCCTTCTTCGGTAACGGCGTTGTAAATCGAAGCCCGGCAGCCGCCGATAGAGCGGTGTCCTTTGATACCGATGAGGTCCTGTTCGGCCGCAGCCGCGATGAACTGCGCTTCAAGGTCCGGTGTCGGCAGATTGAAGGTGACGTTCATCAAGCTGCGCGAATCCACAGCCGCATGGCCGCGGTAAAAGCCGTCGCTGCTGTCGATGGCGTCATAGACGATGGCTGCTTTTTCCTGATTACACTTGGCCATCGCCGCAAGGCCGCCATTGCGGTCAAGCCAGTGAGACACTTTATTGACGAAGTAAATATTGAATACCGGCGGCGTATTGTACGTCGAATCATGGTCGACGTAGGTCTTATACTGCATCATGACCGGCAGATCACGGCAAACGTTTTTCAAGAGATCATCTTTGATGATGGCTACGACGACACCGGCCGGGCCGACATTTTTCTGAACGCCGGCATAGATGAAATCGAACTGCTTGACATCGACAGGCCGGCTGAGGAAATCACTGGACATATCGCAAAACAGCGGCACGTCGAAGGAAGGAAAGGTTTTCCATTCCGTCCCGTGAATCGTGTTGTTCGACGTCATATAGACGTAGTCCGTACCTTCTTTTACGGCAAAGGTATCGGCTTTTGGAATATACGAAAAACCGTCGGCCTTACTCGAGGCGACCTCATAGGTTTCGCCAAAGAAAGAAGCGGCTTCCATGGCCTTGTTCGACCAGACACCGGTATTCAGATACCCGCCGCGCGTCTTCAGGAAGTTTGCCGCATGCATGGTAAACTGCATACTGCCGCCGCCCTGGATAAAGACGATATGATAGTCGTCGGGAACGGCCAGGAGCTTCTTCAGCATAGCCACGGTGTCGTCCTGCATGGCTTGATAGGCGGCACTGCGATGACTGATTTCAACGATACTCATTCCGGTTCCATTGAAATCGAGAAATTCGTCTTGCACTTCTTTCAGTACTTCCAAGGGCATTGCCGATGGACCGGCATTGAAATTGTACACTCTTTTCATGTTTCTCCCCCTCTTATGCAGCGAAGACCGCAGGGATAGTCTTCAGCTATAAAAAAACTCCCGTCCCATCAAAGGGACGAGAGTTGTATTCCCGCGTTGCCACCCAACTTGCCTTTCGGCCAACTTGTACCGCTGTATCGGGCGTACCCGTCAAATTCATCATTTGCAGCTCCAGAGCGGAACGCCTCACAGCCTTACTGCCTCGCACCGACCGGCAGCTCTCTGAAAAGACCCGTAACTTGCTTCTCTTTCATCGCTTTCTGTAAAATTATGTATATTATAAACATAAAGCCTCAGTCTGTCAATACTGGTTTTAGTAAAAAACACTTTACGAGACTTACAACTGCAGTGAAACAGAATCACGAAGTGAGGCGACTCATCGATTTTTCCCACAATCCATTTCAGGATATGCCGTCATATGCAAGGCGGAGGAAGGAGGCATAGCGGCGCTATGTCGACTGACGACAACGCAGCAGAAGGCGGCAGAGCCTGTAAGGGATGGGAAAGGGTCGATGAGCCGCCCCACGCTCACTTAACTACATTTGCTCCAGCCACAGTTTTTGCAGGTATTGCAGCCCCTTCGAAGGTCAGGGGTTCACCGCACTGCGGGCAGAGGATGCTTTCAGCCGTGACTTTCTTTTCCGCTCTCGGACGAACCGGCGCCTTTTTGACCGGCGGCGTGTGACCACTGGCAACGGATGCCGACTGCTGCAGTTCCTGCTGCACTTCGTCAAACATATCGAGGAGGGCATTGCCGACGGCCATGGGGCAGCACGAACCGCGGCTGGTATCGCCGCGTGTTACCCGGCGTACCGAATAGGACGGGCAGTTCCCCGTCGAATTGAGCTGGTCAACGATGGTATAAATATCGATGCCGGCCCGGGCACTGATGGAAATCATACGCGACAGGCCGATCATGAAGTTGTTGCAGCCGCCCGTAGAGCCTTTACTCAAATACGTTTCCAGAAGAGCCCCGGTCTGGGGGTCAAAGAAGGCCATGCAGTGCAGGCTGCCGCAGCCCGTGATGAGCTTGCGCTTCTTGCCGATGACGTTGTCGTCGATGCTGACGATTTCACCACGTTCCAGTCCAACCCCTGCCGTCGGTACCTTTTGTTCTTCTTCATGGGTCGTCAGGATGCCGGCCCGTTTGCAGCCGTCACGGAATAAGGTCAGGCCCTTGCAGCCGTTTTCATAGGCCAAGAGGTAGAGATTTTCCGTATCTTCGACGGTGAAGCTGTTGGGTACATTGACGGTCGAGCTGATCGATGCGTCGATGTGCCGCTGCCAGGCTGCCTGCATGGAGACGCGCTGCCGATAGTCGAGAGTCAGAGCCGTAACGAAGTAATCCGGCAGTTCACCGTCATCTTTCAGGTGATGGGCCTTCATATACCGTTCTACGATTGGCGTATAGACTTTATAGTACACGTCTGTCCCGTGAAGGGATTCGGTCTTTCTTTCGTAGAAGTTGGCGTAAATCGGTTCAATGCCGCCGGAAATACCGAGCATCGTCGACAAGGTCCCCGTCGGAGCAATAGTGAGCAGCTGCGAATTGCGCAGGCCGTATTCCTTTACCTTTTCAGCCGTTGCGTCCGTCGTATTGGCTTTAAAGTAAGGCGTGCTCATGATTTCATCGATATGGCATTTTTCAAAGGCACCGCGTTCGCGTGCCAGGTCTGCCGAAGCAGCAATCGCCGTGTCGGCCATGGCAAAGCCGATATCGTGACAGAAGTCGACGGCATCCTTACTGCCATAGGTCAGCCCCATCTGAATGAGCATGTCGCCAAGGCCCATGATGCCAAGGCCGATCTGGCGCCATGACGAGACGCTTTCCCGCTGTTCTTCCAAGGGATGGAGAGGAAGTCCTTCTTCCAGGACGTCATTTAAAGCACGGACGGCAATGACGACGCAGCGCTTGAATTCATCGAAGTCAAAAGAGGCATTGGGCGTAAAGGGAGAGGTTACGAAGTTTGCCAGGTTGACGCTGCCGAGGAGGCACGAACCGCCGGCCGGCAAAGGTTCTTCTGCACAGGGATTGACGCCGGCAAAGGAAAATTCATCGGTGTTGGCCAAGAGGTTCCACGACTTGATGCGGTCCCAAAAGAGAGCTCCCGGTTCGGCATAATCCCAGTTCGTTTCAGCCACCAGGCGAAATACATCAGCGGCATTGACCATGCTTTCGATGACCTGCCCCGTTTCTTTGCGGGTAAAGTGCAGGCGGAACTGCTTGTGTTCCTTGACGGCTTCCATGAATTCATCGCTCAGGCGAATGGAAATATTGGCCTTAGTAACTTTATCGAGGTCGGTCTTAAGCTTAATGAAATCCAGCACATCGGGGTGAGCACAGTCGATGGAGATCATCAGTGCGCCGCGACGGCCGTTCTGGCCGATCAGTTCCGTAACCAGTGAATAGAGGGTCATAAAGGAAATGGAACCGCTCGTTTCTTTGGCCGCGTTGTTGATGCGAGCACCTTTCGGACTGAGCTGGGAGATGTCGATACCGCAGCCACCGCCGTAGCTATAGGTACGTGCCAGTTTTCCGGCCCGGTCGAAAATGCTTTCGATACTGTCTTCCGGCGGGGTCATGACGTAGCAATTGGACAGGGTAATTTTTTCCCTCACATTCCAGACCACGGTTCGCTAAGATACGACCGCCAAAGAGAAACTTTTTTTTCTTGATCAAATCAGCCACTTCGCGGTCGCCGCCGCTGATTCGTTCAAGCCAATGATCAAAAGTTTCACCGTCATTACAGTATTTATTCTTCCAAATATCGAGCCCCAGCTGATTGTCACTGCCGAGCCATTCCTGTTCGTTCATGCCATTTCCTCCTCTAATAATATAGCCTAGACATACAACCGCCATCTACCATATCTAGTAGATGGCGGTTTTGTACTATACTAATAATAGTCGGGTATAGGGAAATAGTCAAGTATCGGAAATGCATAGGTTCAGACTTTTTTTAGACCGAATCGGCATCCTCCTCTAAGAATTGGCTCAGCACCCGCATGTATTCACTTCGGTTGGTCTCAATGCCGACGGCATGAGGGGATCCTTCAAAAATATGAATTTCTTTTTTAGGACTCGTGCAGTTGTCATACAAACTCCGGGCCGTCTTGACCGGGACCAGTTCATCCTCACTGCCATGGAGAAAGAGTACGGGTACTTTCATCCGCTTTACAGCCTGTGCCGGTTCCAGCGCCGACACCATTTTATGGGTATGGTAGAACATGGCCGCCTGGAAGAATGGATCGAGGAGGTCATAGCCCCAAATAGCCCGTTTATCGCCAACGGCCTGCCATAATTTTTCCCGACCGAGGGAAATGATGTTGCCATAGGCACTGTCGGCGACGACGAAGGATAAATCCTGCCCGTATTCACTGCCGGCGTATAATAAGGCCATCGACGCCCCGAGGGAAATGCCGTGCAGGCCGATGGTCATCTGCGGGTCGCGGTTTTTCAGCCACTGACACCACATCAGTAAGTCATCGACTTCGCTTATTCCCCATTCCGTGTGGTCGCCTTCACTTTCACCATGGCCCCGCAAATCGATGAGTAAAATATTATAGCCCAGGCGGCGATAGTCGTCCATGTAGGGCAGACACATCGTTCTATTTTGGTACAAACCATGGATGAGGATCACCGTCTTGTGTGAGTCGCGGCGATTTTCAATATAGGTCCCGCGCAGGATTTTTCCGTCCGGCGCATTGACCCGGACCGGTTCCCAATCCCGATCCCGTTCCCACTGCCGAATCGTCGAGACGTCGCGGCTGTGATTTTCAATCCCGAGAATCTGATCCCACGGTGCATCGTAAAATTCTTCGTAGGCCCGGTTTCCGATATACATGCCGACACCGGTCACGATGACGGCCAGACAAATAAGGAAGCCGAAAAGTCGTTTAAAAAAGCGTTTCATCGTGAGGGTTTACAACTTTCTATCCCGGCTGGATTCAACTTTTTCCTGCATGGCCGCAAGGGGCGTCCCACCGGCCGCTTCAATGGCGACAATGACCGCGCCTTCAATAAAGGGGCAATCCAAGAGGCTGATCTTTCGATCGTCCATGCTTTCGGCAACCATTTCAGCCGTCATGACGGCACTGCCCATGTCCATGATCAAAGCGACGCCATCACCTTGATCCGCCGCTTCGACAGCAGCGCTGATTTTTCAAAACTCGTGCCCAAGCTGCCGTCTTCAAGACCTCCGGCCGCCTTAACCGGCGCATCCGGTGCCATCATCAGGGCTAGTTCAGCCGCCCCTTCGGCCGCTTTCTGACTATGTGAAACCAATACGACTCCTACCATTTTTTTCAACTCCTATGTGTTATGCCATTTCCGCCAGGACCTGCAGCAAATAGAGCGCCGATGTCGCTCCCGGGTCTTGATGGCCCACGCTGCGTTCACCTAAATAACTGGCTCGTCCCTTCGTAGCGATGATGGTCTTCGTATATTCTACCCCTTTTTCAGCAGCTGCCGCGGCATCGGTCAGGGCTTCTTTCAACGATTTACCGGCAGCGACCGCTTCCTGCATGGCTTTTAAGGCCGGGCACAGGGCGTCGAGCATCGTTTTTTCGCCTTCTATCGCCTTGCCGCGCATCTTGATGCCGTCCACAGCGGCTTCCATCGCTTTGACAAAGGCCGGGCCATCCATTTCCGTCAAGCCTTTGCAGGCCATGCCGGCTTTCATGAAAGCCGTCCCATAGAGCGGCCCCGAGGCGCCGCCTACCGTGGAAACGAGCTGCATGCCCACGCCTTTAAGGAGGGCACCGATGTCGCCGTCACGTAAAGCGGGCAGTTCTTTCTACCGCCGCAAAAACCTCGTGCCATATTGATGCCATGATCGCCATCGCCGATTTCATTGTCGAGCTGGGTCAAATAGTCTTTTTCTGCTTCAATTTTTTTAGCCATTCCTTCAATGATGGCTGCCATCTGCTTCGTATCCAATGAACTCATCCCCTTTATTTTTCCAAGCTAAGGTATCTGCCGGTGCGTCATAGAGGGCTTTCATTTCATCGTCCAGGCGCAGGAGCGTCAAAGAAAAACCTGCCATTTCGATGGAAGTCATGTAATTGCCTACCATCGTATCATAGACATGGACTCCCTGCTCTTTAAGGTAGTCCTGTACAAAATTGTTGACGATATACAGTTCCATCAGCGGTGTGCCGCCCATGCCATTGACCAGGACGACGACATCGTGTCCTTTATAGTCGAGGTCGGCCAAAATCGCATCGAGGAGCATCTTGGCGATGTCATTAGCCGAACGCAGCTTTTCCCGGTGAGTCCCCGGTTCGCCATGGATGCCGATCCCGATTTCCATTTCGTCTTCGGCCAATTCAAAGCCCGGTTTCCCTGCGGCCGGAACGGTGCAGGGTTCAATGGCCATCCCCATGGAACGGACATTGGCAACGACCTTTTCGGCAACGCTTTTTACGTCCGCCAGCGATGCGCCCTGTTCAGCCTTGGCACCGGCAATTTTATGGACGAAAATCGTACCGGCTACACCGCGGCGCCCCGTGGTATACAGACTGTCACGAACGGCGACGTCATCATTGACGACGACATAATCTGCCTTGATATCTTCATCGGCCGCCATTTCAACGGCCATTTCAAAGTTCATGATATCGCCGGTATAGTTTTTGACGACACAAAGGACGCCCTGATCGGTAGCCACGGCTTTAATGCCTTCTAAAACCTGGTCCGGTGTCGGCGACGTGAATACCGTCCCGGCGACGGCACCATCGAGCATCCCCGTGCCGACATAGCCGGCATGAGCCGGTTCATGGCCGCTTCCGCCGCCGCTGACCAAGGCGACTTTGCCTTCCTTTTTATCGGCTCTGACGACAATCGTGCCGTAATCGAGTTTGCGCAGCATCTTTGGTGCCGATTTGACCAAGCCTTGAATCATTTCCTCTTCGACGCGATCGACATCATTTAAAATCTTTTTCATCACAACCCCTTCTTTCTGAATATAGAGCAAAACGTATGTTTTTTCTTAAGTATAGCATAAATAAAGGGGAAATCAATAAAAAAGACTGCCGCAGGGCGGCAGCCTCTTGTTCACTTCTCCGTCAATTCCCGCAGCAGAACACGGTCCTGTCGGTCCGTTTCTTTCAGCTGAACGGCAACGTCTTCCTTTCGTGACGTCGGTACATTTTTGCCGACGTAATCGGCCCGAATCGGAAGTTCCCGATGGCCTCTGTCGACGAGGACGGCCAGTTCGATGAACTGCGGCCGCCCCAATTCCATGATGGCGTTCAGGGCCGACCGGACCGTCCGTCCGGTAAACAGGACGTCGTCGACGAGAACGACCGTCTTGCCATCGGCATCGAACTTACCGGCATCGGTAATGGCAATGGGACTTTTGCGGCCATCGTCACGGTACGCCGAAATATCCAGATCGTAGACCGGGACCTTTCGCCCTTCGATGGCCTCCAATTCTTGTCCCAGCCTTTTGGCTAAGGGCACACCGCGGGTGTGGATGCCGACCAGGATGGTGCTGTCCAGGCCCTTATTATGTTCAATGATTTCATGAGCAATGCGGCGAATGGCCCGCCCCATCGCTTTTTCGTCCATGAGCAGTGTCTTTTCTTTCCACATACTGTCACTCCCTCTGTTCGGCCCGCTTCAGGCATTCGAGAAAATCTGCCGGTGCCGGCGCTTCAAAGTGCATCAACTCATTAGTGACGGGATGAACTAAATCGAGCGAATGCGAATGAAGTGCCTGCCCGTCAATGGGAAAATCATCTTTCTTATAACCATATAAAGGATCGTTTACGACAGGATGATGGATATAAGCCATGTGGACACGAATTTGATGGGTACGCCCCGTTTCCAGTTTGCATTCTACCCAGGTATAGTCGCCGTACCGTTTGAGGACTCGGAAATGGGTAACGGCATCTCGGCCGCCTTTGAAGGTCACAGCCATCCGTATGCGGTCCTTCGGATGCCGGCCGATAGGGGCATCGATGACGCCTTTTTCTTCGGAAATATTGCCATGGACCAAGGCCCAGTAGGTTCGGTGCGCCGAATGGGCCTTTATCTGTTCGGCAAGGCCTTTATGGGCTTCGTCGGTCTTAGCGGCGACCATGACTCCCGACGTATCTTTATCCAATCGATGAACGATGCCCGGGCGGATGACGCCATTGATGCCGGACAGTTCCCCCTGACAGTGGTAGAGCAAGGCATTGACCAAGGTCCCGTCATAGTTTCCGGCTGCCGGATGAACGACCATCCCGCGCGCCTTATTGACGACGATGATATCCTTATCTTCATAAACGACATCGAGCGGAATATTTTCGGGCTCAACGTTATATTCTTCCTGCACGTCTAGCTGAACCTGGACGACATCGCCTTCACTCAAGCGATAGTTAGCCTTTACCTGTTTATCATTGACGACGACGTCTTCCCCTTGGATGAGCTGCTGCGCATAGCTGCGCGAAACCTCGAGGGCCGCTGCCAAGTAGACATCGAGCCGTTTCCCCTTTTCTTCTTCTGTAATAACCAATACTTTATTTTCCATGTTTCAACCTCATTTATCCGACAGATGTGTCCAACTATACCACAACAATAAGGCCACGCCGACGACGATGCCGATATCAGCGACATTAAAGACCGGCCAAATTCTAAAATCAAAAAAATCCGTCACCGCACCGGCAAAGGTCCGGTCAATCGCATTGCCCAAAGCCCCTCCCAACAGCAGTCCGGCTGCGCCGCAAACCACAGGAGTGTTCGGCATTTTCTTCCGAAAAATACCGTATAAAAGGAATAACATAAGGGCAATAATTAAAAAAAGCCACTGTTGATGTTCTAAAATACCAAAAGCAGCGCCTTTATTCAAAATATAGGTAATATGAAAAAATCCCGGAATAACCGGAATGGATTCATGGAGCGCCATTTCCTGCTGCACAACGAACTTCGTGAGTTGGTCAACGAAGGCAACGGCCAAGGCAATGCCTAATACATACAAGGTAAATTCCTCCTACTATGTAACTTACAGTCACTTTATTTTAGCATATGACAAGGACACAATTCAATAAAAAAGAGACATGTCAATACATGTCTCTTTTCTTATTGAATTGCCCTGGCAATTATTCAGCGGAAATTGCGCCGGTAGGACAAGCGGATTCACAAGCGCCGCAATCGATGCAGGAATCAGTTACAACGTATTTCGTTTCGCCTTCTTCGATAGCGCCCGTAGGACAGGTGCTAGCGCAAGCGCCGCATTTTACGCATTCATCGGAAATAACATGCATATTTTTCACCTCCCAACATCAATGTTCGGGGTAACCCCCGTCGTCTGTTTCATTATTGCACGAATACTAAAAGTTGTCAATGAATACCGAAAGGGTGAAGATATAGGTATTTCCTAGCTTTTTGGCATAGCACAAAATATTTTTCTCAAAATTTATTCAAAATCATAGTTCAGCGCCATGATTGCACCCATAGAAAAAAGCCGGCGAGGGGGGCCGGCTTTTTCTTATTGCAAGATATCATCGGGGGAAGACAATATCTCAGCAGTTGAAGAAATAAGATAGGGGTGTTCGAGGGGTGTAATGAACAGACTTAAATCTCCAACATCTCGTAGATGATCTCTTCTACACTTACTATCATAACAGGTTCTCGGAAAAAGTAAATGCCTAAACATGAAAAATAGATTAAATTGTTGTGACTTTTTTGTGATAATGTCCAGGTGAGCGATACAAAAAAGACATAAGCCAACGGTACAAAAGAGAGAGGATATACGTTATAATAGAAAGTATATAAGTAAACGGGGTGTAAAACTACTTTTGATCGGAGGTTTTTATATGCCTGGAAACACAAGCATTTTAATCGTTGAAGATGAAAAACCAATCGCCCGGTTCATCCAAATGGAACTGGAGCACGAAGGCTATGACTGCGGGATTGAATACAATGGCGCCGCCGCCTTAGACCGCATTTGCCAGGAACGCTTCGATCTCATACTCCTCGACATCATGCTCCCCGATATCGACGGGCTGAGCATCTGTAAACGTACGAGAGAATTATCGAATGTTCCGATTATGATGTTATCGGCAAGGGATGATATCGAAACCAAAGTCTACAGCTTGGACAGCGGAGCTAACGACTACCTGACCAAGCCCTTTAACAGCAAGGAACTCTTCGCCCGGATCCGGGCACTCCTGAGAGAACGCCGTCAGCTCGAAAATCAGGAACGATATCTCCATCTGCGCGAAATGACGGTATTCGTTGACCGCCATGAAGCCGTCATCGGTCCCCGAAAAATTCGCTTCTCGAAGACAGAGTTTGAACTCCTGGTCTATTTAATCCTGAATAAAAATATCGTCCTGTCACGGTCGCGTATTCTGGAAGAAGTGTGGGGCTACGGCTTTGCCGGGGATACCAACATCGTCGACGTCTATATCCGTTATCTTCGCGGCAAACTCGGTCCTGACTACCGCAACTATATCCGTACGGTTCGGGGAGTCGGCTATGTGGCAGAAGATTAATCACTGGCTGATCCGGCAAGTCCTTATCGCACCGCTGCCGATTTTTGCCAAGATGGTCCTGCTCTACTCCGCTATCGTCTTCTTCATCCTGCTGACCGTATCCGTCACGACACTTACCAGCATTCATTATATTATGAACAACGCCTTGCGCGATCAACTGATGGATAATGCAGCAGCCGCCGTTCACTATTTGGATACGTATGGAAAAGTCGATACGACCATCTTCGTTCAAGCCAATATACCGCCACAAATGAATTTACAGATCTATGACGGCGCCGGCCACCTCATCATCGACAACGGGCCGACGCACGCCGTTCGAAAGCTCAGCGACCGTTATATCGACGACGCCATCAGCACACCGGAGGAAAATCCCCTGCCGACGAAGGTGCAAGGAAACGAAGCTTCAGAATTTTCCTACTACCGCCTTTGGACGAATAAGCAGGGGATGAATTATTACCTCCGTTTTTCACAGCGGCCGGATAAGGAAACGAACTTCATTTCCCTCCTGTCCAAACAGCTATTGGCCTCGATTCTCATCAGCCTAATCCTAACCATCGTCACCGGCATGTACTTCATGAAAAAGTCGCTGGCCCCATTAAAGGTCATCAATGACACCGTAAAGACCATCGAAGTCAATCGCCTCGACAACCGCATTGCCCTGTCAAACAATAAAAACGAGCTCCACGACTTAGCCGTGACCATCAATCAGGCCCTGGACCGAATCGAATATGGATATAAGAAGCAGCAGCAGTTTATCAGCGACGCTTCTCATGAACTCCGGACCCCGATTACGGTCATCGCCGGTTATGCCGATCTCCTCGACCGCTGGGGAAAAGAAGACCCGGCCGTCCTCAACGAAGGTCTTACGGCCATAAAATCAGAGACGGACTACATGAAACAGCTTACAGAACGACTGCTCTTCTTTGCCCGCTCCAATAACGGGACCCTGATCAAACACTTTACGGAAATCGATACGGCCCAACTGCTGCAAGACGTGTACAGCGAAATCACCCTCATCGATAAGGAACACGACATTCGCATTACGGATAACGCGAAAGCCGTCATCATCGCTGAACCGGGGAGTGTCAAACAGATGCTCCGTATTTTTATCGACAATGCCATAAAATACACACCGGCAGGAAAGCAAATCACCTTGTCCTGCACAGCGGATGAAAAAAGAGTCATCTATCGCGTTGCCGATACCGGTATCGGTATCCCTGAAAAGGATTTAAACCGCGTATTTGAACGCTTCTATCGCGTCGATTCATCGCGGACCAAGGCTACAGGCGGATCGGGGTTGGGCCTGTCCATTGCCCAGTATATCGCCAAGGCCAATAAGGCTGAAATCACCCTTACCAGTACCGTAAATGTAGGAACCACCGTTTCAGTCATCTTCCCCGTAAAAGGAAGCAACGAAACAATAACGGTCGACAACGACGAATTATCCTGAAACAGACATCGTGTAAAAATAAGTGAATTTCATCAGGAAAAACGTAACTGCCATCAGCATCATAGCTGGTGGCAGTTTTTATGTTCTCAGACGCTTAACGGGTTTAAATGATGAGATGAAGATTTGATGATGGTATGGAGTGAAGGAATGAGTCTGGAGTCTTAAGGCTTGAGTGGTCTGTTGAGGCTAGTTCATGAAGGCTCCTGAGTGGTCCTTTAACATCCGTCAAAAGGATGCCAAAGGGTATCGGTAACGTCTGACTAGTGGCCTATGGCTTCCTGTCTGGGAAATACCAATGGTTCTGAATTCGACAGTCTTGTCGCTGCGCATCCGTCAAAGATATCTGATACCAGACTCCCACTCCGAAGCAGTGACTTTCGATTGTGGAAGAGCAATATAATTGAATGCGGCAGTCTAGTCGCCTTCGGCATCCGTCTTAAAACATCTGCTGCCAGACTCCCCCACCCACTCCGAATTTATCCAGCACGATCCCCATGACCGACTTGGGCAGTCTCGTCGCTTCGCATCCGTCGTTAAAGAGATAAGATATTTTACTCTATTTCCATTGCATGAAAAAAGAAGCACTTCATTATCGAAGTGCTTCTCTCTATGAATCAGCGGCTTCCTATCCTCCCAGGGGGCCTCCCCCAAGTACTTTCGGCGTTTGCGGCCTTAACTGCTGTGTTCGGCATGGGAACAGGTGGATCCCCGCAGCTATCGCCACTGAATTTATGTTTCAGGATTCGTATCCTGACAACTGCATAAAAATGT
>ENA-OQJP01000125-OQJP01000125.1-human-gut-metagenome-genome-assembly--contig:-NODE-125-length-32093-cov-8.830726_pt1 | contig 32093 bp, 26 predicted proteins | sample MGYA00242611_ERZ504778 | MGnify/ENA primary metagenome ERZ504778 (study PRJEB26092, sample SAMD00036349) | human gut metagenome | host: Homo sapiens | study: EMG produced TPA metagenomics assembly of...
AACCTTCAAAACGAATAAGCGAATATTGACTAAACATTTTAAGGATTTAACTGACAATGAATATGCAAAACTGATGGATATGTTTCACTATTCATCGAGATTACACCGTGCCTATATGCTAAAATATACCTTCCATACAGTGTTGAAATTTAAACGGAGGCGCGATATTCTAAGGTCCATAAATGAATGGCTTTCATTAGTTTTTGACTCTGAACTATCTGAATTTCAATCCCTCTTAAAAACGTTCTCCTCTTGGAGCGACGAAATTATTAATGCCTTAACCTTACCATATTCAAACGGCTTTACCGAGGGTTGCAACAACAAAATTAAAGTTTTAAAACGTTGCTCTTTTGGGATACGGAACTTCCACTACTTCCGAAACCGGATTTTATTCATCAATGCAAGAAAAGGACACGCAACAGTTATGTCGCATGTCCTTCCTCAAAGTGCATAGACTCTTTAGCGCCCCAAAATTTGACAAAGAGCCATTAAATATCATTCACATTGTTTCACGTGAAAAAAAAAACGATTCGTCACCTTAATAACGAATCGTTTTTTGTCATTCAATTAAAATAAGTTTAGTAAATTTAACAAAGGATTTCTATTACACGTGGTCAATCAGATATAAAACAGTCTGTATGTCATTAAGTGGCATAATATGAACACCTTGAGCTACTTTCTTTATGGCCAGCAATGTTTCCAAGGCGATTTCAAGTCCTGCCTCTTTGCCGCCTTTTTCCATACGGTCTAATATATCTTCCGTCAATGAAATTCCCGGCACCTTCGTATGAAGGTATGTGGCCATTTTAAAACTTTTCAAAGGAATGAGCCCTAACATAACCGGAATTCCTAAAGGAGCTACCATATCAATAAAACGTTTAGCCTTTTCTAAATCATAAATCGGTTGCGTCTGAATAAAATTAGCACCCGCTTCTACCTTGCGAATTATTTTAGCTTTTTCCTCTTCCAAGTCATCAGCCCCCGGATTACCGGTTGTGCCAATGTAAAAATTTGTTGGCACTTCAAGTTCATTACCGGCCAAGTCAAAACCGCTATTTAAAGTGTGAGCTATTTTCAACAAGCCCATAGAATCCACTTCAAAAATAGGTTTTGCATCAGGATGATCCCCTCTCGAAGGTTCATCACCGGTTAAGGTTAAAATATTATTAACGCCCAAAGCAGCGGCCCCTAAGAGTTCTGCCTGCAAGCCTAAAATATTTCTGTCGCGACAGGTCAGATGGAATATGGTATCAATCTGTGCCCGATATTTAATTAAATGAGCCAAAGCAATCGGACTCATGCGAAGTTTGGCCATCGGGCAATCAGCAATATTAATAGCATCCACTTTATCTAAAAGTTGTGCCGCTCCCTTAAAAGTTTTATTTGCCGAAGCACTTTTCGGCGGGTCCAATTCAACCGTAATGGTAAATTGTCCGGCTTTATGTTTTTCACGTAATGATGTAACCATCTAAATCCCCAACTCTCTCTTATAATTAAGTATTTTTTACCAGTCGAATATAATGCCGGGCATTCTCATACTATCCTCGGCATATTTAACGATAGCTGATAATAAGTAAAGAAATTATCAGTCGTCTCCAAGCAGTTTTTTAACAATATTAACGGCCGTAATCCCATCTTTAGCATACGAATCAGCCCCTGCCTTATCAGCATATTCCTGCGTAAGTACGGCACCGCCCACAAGAACCTTAGCCGGTAAACCTGCTTCGCGAATAGCTTCAATCGTCACGTCAATCATAGGCATCGTTGTTGTCATAAGTGAACAAATCCCTACGACCGTAGCATTTTCACGTTTAACGGCCGCTACAATTTCTTCCGGATCCACGTCTTTCCCCAAATCAACTACACGGTAACCGTTATTTTCGAGTAAAGCTGCTACGATATTTTTTCCTAAATCGTGAATATCACCTTTAACGGTCGCCACTATAACCGTATCTCGAGTTATGCCGCCGGAGTCCGGTAACACACGTTTAATGGTTTGGAAAGCACCTTGCATAGCTTCGGCAGCCAACATTACCTGTGGTAAAAAGACTTTACCGGCGCCGAATTTTTCCCCCACCACATTCATCGCTTCCGACAAGGCATGTTTTGTTATTTTCAAAGGATCAACACCATCAGCCAACGCCTTTTCTACTAATTCAATAACTAATTCTTTTTCCCCTTGTTCAACAGCATGCTGAATATTTTCTAAAGGATCATCACTGTTAAAAGAAACCGTGGCCACTTTTTTAGAAGCAGAACTTGTAACTGTACCTTCTTCGTCCAAGCCGTAATCGGCAATAAATTCAGCCGCGGCCGGATCAAAACCGAGTAATGTTCGTGCTGCCACAAAGGCTTTTTTTACAGTCGCATTTAAAGGATTAAGAATTGGTGCTGTCAAACCATGAGATACAGCCATTGTTAAAAATTGACTGTTTAAATATGGTCGTTGCGGCAAACCAAAGGACACATTGGATAAGCCCATAACCGTTGGAAAGCCGAATGTTTCTTTATACATCGCCAAGGTGCGAAGTGTTTGTACCGCACTGTCCTGACCACTTGCCAAAGTTAATACAAGCGGATCTAATAATAAATCCTGACTACGAAGACCATTCTCATAGGCGGCAAGTACAATTTCTTTAGCCAATTCCACTCTTTGTTCCGCCGTAGCCGGCAAATCACCACGGCCCAATGGTAAACATAAAAGGGTGGCCCCATAGCGTTTTGCTAAAGGCAATACTTGGGCCAATTGTTCCGGTTCCGCATTTACAGAGTTAATCAAAGGACGACCGGGATACATTTTTAAGCCCGCTTCCATCGCAGCCGCATCCATAGTATCAATGGAAAGGGGCACATCTACGAGCATACTGAGTTCCATAATAGCCCGTTTCATTATGGCCGCCGGATCTACATCAGGCACGCCCATATTAACATCCAATACAGCCGCACCGGCTGCCACTTGTGCCAAAGCATCACGTTTTACCATGGCAAAGCTGCCCTCTTTAATTTCTTTGGCCAATACTTTACGACCGGTCGGATTAATACGTTCACCGATAATAATCGGCTTTTCCGTATGCCCCACTTTAACAAAACCGGTACGACTGGTAAAGGCCGTAAACGGTGCAATTTCAGGTCGTTCTTTAGGTGTATGATTACCGGCCGCTTCAGCGATGGCTTTAATATGTAAAGGTGTACTGCCACAACAAGCACCCACATAGGTTGCCCCTGCATCAAGTAAGGCCGGTACATAAGAACCCATTTCTTCCGGCGATAAAGGGAATACCGTTTCCCGACCAACCAGCATCGGCATACCCGCATTTGGCTGAGCACTAATCGGCAAGTTAGTAACCGAAGCTAAGCGTTCAACTAACGGTATAAGCTGTTCCGGTCCTAAAGAACAATTAATACCTACCACATCGGCTCCCATGGCATCCATTAAAATAGCTGCCACTTCCGGCGGTGTCCCGGTGATAGTACGACCGTCTTCACTGAAGGAAAATTGACAAATAATCTTAACGTCCTCTTTAGTTTTATTTAATTTTTCACGAGCATCACGAGCAGCCAATAAGGCAGCACGCATTTCCTGCACATCTATAATTGTTTCAATGATTATGAAATCCACGCCCGCTTCAATTAAAGCTAAGGCTTGTTCATAATAAGTATCATAAACTTCATCAAAAGAAATCTGTCCCAACGGCTCTATGAACTGGCCGGTAGGCCCCATGGAACCGGCTACTTTAGCTGACGGTTTTACCTGGGCAATCGCCTTTTTAGCTGCCTTAACGGCGGCGGCATTAATTTCCGCCACACGATGTTCCAAACCGTAATCCGCCAATTTTAAACCACAGGCACCAAATGTATTAGTCGTTACGATATCACTGCCGTTTTTTAAATAGGCCGCATGAATTCCGGTGACTACCTCCGGATGTTCCACATTAAATAATTCGGGACAGTCCCCCTCCACTAAGCCCGATTGTTGGAGCATAGTGCCCATAGCACCGTCAAATATATACATACCTATCGCCTCTCTCTGTTCCTATTAACTCATATATTATCTATTAAAATTACTGTATCTTGGTTTACATTATTTAAGTTTACCTTATTAAGCTTCCGAAATTACTATACTTTCTTTAATTATCCAACCGGCTATACCTTGTTTAACTTCTTAACCGGCTATACCTAATTTAATTTCTTAACCGGCTACACTTTGCGTGATGCGCAGTTAACCTGACTGCAGGAACTGCAACCCCGTTTAATCCCCGGGCGTACATCACCGTTTTTTTCACAATCAAGAGCCCCTTTGGGAATGCAACCTATAATAGCTGTTACCGATTTGCGTGGAAACAGCAAGAATGTGTCCGTTACTTCAAGTCCTATATGACTCGTACCAATAATGGCCGCTAAATCTTTTTGCACATTCAGATTCCAATTACCGTAACCGGGACTGAATCGCCATGTCGTAGTATAACCCGCTTTAGCCGCTTCTTTCTCAATTAAGTCATTCACTTGATTCGCAACCTGTTCAACCGCCGTTGTAGCAGCCGCATCGACTAACAAGCCTAAGGTATAATTATTTTCTTTAAAAAGCTCAGCACTGCGCAGCTCTACACCTTCCCCAATGGTAACAGCCAAAACATATACTTTGTCCGCTTTTTCTAAATGTTTGCGAATCGAACTGCCTTCTACGATTAGGGGCGGATTGCTTTTTATCGTTCCCGTAGCGGCATCATAGTCATACGCTTCATAAACACCCTTCGGTTCCGCCACCAATTGTACTTCCAAACAAGCATCGGTTACATATTGTTTAGGAAAATCTGTTGCCTGGCGTAAGCCCGCATATCGTATTGTTTCTGCCACATCTATCTGTGGTAAACGACCATTGTAAATAGCCATACGCCTCGCTCCTCTCATCATCTTTCGCAAATATTTTCGGCCATCTGCACTTATAATCTATATAAAAAACTATTATAGATTTTGCCTATAATCTATAATCAACAAATATGGCCAACACATAAAAATATGTTACCTTTATTACCTTTTAATGTCAATAAAAAACCCCTTGCTAAAGGCCTGTAAACATATACATATCAAATGTACTTAGTTATAGGTTAAACCTTTAACAAGGGGAATTTTATTCATATCTTACCGATTTTATACATGCAGTAAGAACTTTATCTTATCAATATTAAGTTTTTAAACTAAAGGCTTAGTCTTAATATCCTTTGGCTTACGGGGATATAACTTAGGTGTTACACCTGTTTTCTTAATATAAATAATAGCCCGCTTATCATCGAGCGTTGGCAATTGTACCGGTTTTACCTGTTCAATGCTTCCTTTTAAAATCTTCAACGCTTTCGACGCTTCGGCCATTTCTTCCTCATAGGCGGCGCCTTTTAAAGCTACCATATACCCATTTTGTTTTACATACGGCAAAGCCCATTCGAGCAGTACCGGCAAGCGCGCCACCGCCCGACTGGTCACGAGATCGTACGCTTCACGATGCGCCGAATCATGGCTTATATCTTCCGCTCGACCATGTAATGTTGTTACCTTATGTAATCCCAATTTTGATATAACATCACTGAGAAAATTAAGTCGTTTTTGCAAGGAATCAAATAGCACAATTTCTAAATCAGGGCGCATAATAGCGAGCGGTATACCGGGGAAACCGGCACCTGTTCCCAAATCAAGAAGTTTTGCACCTTCTTTGAAAATAATATCCTTATCATCCAAAGCTGTGAGGGAGTCTACAAAATGCTTCACCGCTACTTCGTGCGGATCCGTAATGGCCGTCAAATTGAGATACTTATTGGTTTCAATAAGCATTTCATAATAGGTCGTGAATTGACTTAATTGATCGGTTGTAGCCGAGAAACCGGCCGCCTTTAATTGAATCGCCAAATTATCGGTAAAGTTCATAGCCCCTCCTACTGTTGTTGTTCACGACGATATTGTTCTAATTGGATTAATAAAACCGACACATCCGCCGGTGATACACCGGAAATACGACTGGCTTGGCCGATGGAATGAGGTTTAATAGTCTTTAATTTCTGCTTGGCTTCCAAAGAAATGCCTTTCATGGAATCATAATCCCAATCGGCAGGAATAATCTTTTCTTCCAACTTGCGAACTTTTTCTACCTGTTCCATTTGCTTTTTAACATAACCTTCGTAGGTAATCATAATGTCGATTTCTTCTTCTACATCAGGACTGTAACGTTTTAAATCAAAGGCATCAGCCACATCGCCATAGCTTAATTCATTACGCTTTACCAAATCATAGGCAGTCATACCGGTTTTAATATGAGCGGTCCCCATAGATTCCAAGAGTGCCTGCACTTCTTTGGTTGGGTTAATATTTCGTGCTCGTAAGGCTGCTACACCTTCTTCGATTAACGATTTTTTATGCAAGAAACGCTGATACCGTTCATCCGATACGAGGCCGATTTCACGACCTTTTTCAGTCAAACGAAGGTCCGCATTATCCTGACGAAGCAATAAACGATATTCACTGCGGCTCGTCATCATACGATACGGTTCCTTGGTGCCTTTCGTTACCAAGTCATCGATTAAGACACCGATGTAGGCTTCGGAACGGGACAAAATAAACGGTTCTTTACCTTGCAAATATAAAGCTGCATTAATACCGGCCATGAGACCTTGAGCGGCCGCTTCTTCATAACCGGACGTACCGTTAGCCTGACCGGCGGAATACAAGCCTTTGATGTGTTTGACTTGAAGAGCCGGCGTCAATTGCAACGGATTTAAGCAATCATATTCAATGGCATAAGCAGGACGCATAATTTCTACATTTTCAAGACCCGGAATGGTGCGCAAAAATTGATACTGCACGTCGATTGGTAAGCTTGTACTCATGCCCTGTACGTACATTTCATTTGTGTGATTACCTTCCGGTTCTACAAAGAGTTGGTGACGGTTTTTATCACTGAAACGAACTACTTTATCTTCAATGGATGGGCAATAACGAGGGCCCGTACCTTCAATGATACCGGTATACATCGGTGCCCGGTTTAAGTTTCCGCGAATGATATCATGAGTTTCTTCCGTAGTATAGGTAAGCCAGCAAATCTGTTCATTGCGATCAGTCCAATCAGACATGAAAGAGAAGGCGCGGTACTTGCTGTCGCCCGGTTGTTCTACCATGTGATCCAAAGTTAAAGAACGTTTATCCACACGAGCCGGCGTACCTGTTTTAAAACGCATCAATTCAATGCCGTTTTTACGAAGCGAATCAGACAATAATTCAGCTGTACGCTGACCGTTAGGACCGCCGGTATAGGTCAATTCACCAAGAATAATTTTACCTTTCAAGTAAGTACCGGTGCAAAGAATGATAGCTTTCGCTTCATATACTTCGCCCAATTCACTCAAAATACCCTTTACTTCACCATCTTCGATAAGCAGTTCATTTACCATAATCTGTTTTACATTCAGATTATCCGTATTTTCAAGGGTTTCTTTCATCAAACGCTGATAAGCCACTTTATCAGACTGAGCACGCAAGGAATGCACGGCCGGACCCTTACCCATGTTCAGCATGCGCATCTGAATGGCTGTAGCATCCGCATTAATAGCCATTTGACCGCCTAAAGCATCCAGTTCATACACCAAATGACTTTTACCCGGGCCACCTACGGCCGGATTACAAGGCATCAAAGCAATATTATCTAAATTAAGAGTTGCCATAAGCGTGCGTTGGCCCATACGGGCTGTAGCCAAGGCCGCTTCGCAACCGGCATGACCGCCACCGATGACAATGACGTCATACGTATCTACTGTATACATACTATCTCCTATCCCTCTCTCGAGGCACTATTGTTCAGTAATTTTATACCAACCTCATTTGAGGTCTGTAATTTACATTATAAGCAAATTCAGTTGTCTAAGCAAAAACCTATATGACAACCAAGAAATTACCAAAAGTTTTACTTAAACAAAATAGTCAAATTTTGAAATTTACACTATTTTATTTACCTAATTATTTACCTAAGCAAAAACGACTGAATAATTCATCTACTAAGGATTCGCGCAAACTGTCCCCCGTAATATCCCCCAGTTGCTCCCAAGCAGTGCGTACATCAGTAACGATAAAATCAACCGGCAAGCCGGACTCAATATTATTCAAAGACTGTTCAATCTGCGATTTAGCCTGCTCCATCAAAGTAATATGGCGCACATTGCTAAGCATAGCGGATGATTCATTTTGAACCGTACCGCCATATACCAATTCTTTGACAGCATCAGCCAACACATCCATGCCTTCACCGTTAGCAGCACTAATCGGTGCAATAGCGGCAAATTGACCGTATTGAGCCACCGTATCGGCCGTAATGACCGCGCCCTTATCGGCTTTATTGAGGAATACGATGGTATTTTTATGAGAAGCTTCACGTAAAATGGCTTCTTCCTCCGCCGTCATAGGCTCCGATGCATCAATAACGCACACTACGATTTGAGCTTTATCCAAATACTCTTTAGCTCGATCTACACCGAGTTTTTCCACGATATCATCGGTCTCACGAATGCCGGCTGTATCAATCAAACGAACCGGAATTCCCTCAATAGTAATAGCTTCTTCAATGCTGTCACGGGTGGTACCCGGAATATCCGTAACAATAGCACGATTTTCACGCAAAAGAGCATTCATAAGGCTCGACTTACCTGCATTCGGACGTCCCACAATAGCCGTCATAATGCCATCACGCAACAAGCGCCCACGGTTAGCCGTAGCCAATAATTGATTGATTTTAGCTAAAATAGGCCGCAATTTATCCGCCGTTTCATCCATCGTAAGTTCTTCAATGTCTTCTTCCGGATAATCAATAGCCACTTCCAGATGTGAAATTAACTCAATCAACTGTTCTCTAATGGTGCGAATCATACCTGCCAAAGTACCATCCAGCTGTTTTACCGCAACCGCCAAAGATTGCTCCGATTTTGCCTCTATAATATCTATAACAGCTTCCGCCTGGGTAAGGTCGATGCGGCCGTTTAAAAACGCCCGTTTCGTAAATTCACCCGGCTCGGCCAAGCGAGCCCCCTGACGAAGCAATAATTTCAAAATTTCACGCACCACGATAATCCCGCCGTGGCACTGTACTTCTATAACATCCTCCGCCGTAAACGACTTTGGACCTTTCATGATTAAAACAAGGACCTCATCAAGGATTTCATCCTGTTTCTGAGGATCTATAATATGACCATATTGAATGGTTCGATTCGGCCGTTTTTCTAAAGGTACGGTTCCCTGTGCTTTAAAAACAGAACCAACTATTTCAAAGCAACGAGTGCCACTGACGCGAATAATGCCAACCCCGCCGATGCCGGGTGGCGTCGCAATGGCAGCAATCGTATCTTCTGTGTACATGGTGTTCTCCCTTGTGTAAAAATAAAACCCGATCATAGATCGGGTTTTATGACTCGCACATAGCTTATCGTTTATAAGCAATGACTACGTGACGATACGGTTCTTCACCTTCACTATCAGTCACAATATGTACTTCGTTTTGGAGCGTTAAATGAATAATTTTACGCTCGAATGCACTCATAGGTTCCAAGGAAATCTTTTGACGATTTCGTTTTACCTTCGAGGCAAGGCGTTTAGCCAAATTAACCAAAGTTTCTTCACGACGAGAGCGATAATTTTCTACATCCACTACGATATGACAATGGCCGGCTACTTCTTTATTAGCCACCAAGTTTGTTAAGTATTGAATAGCATCCAAGGTTTGACCATGTTTGCCGATTAAAATACCTAATTCTTCACCATGAATCTGGAATGTGATTTTCTCAGCAGTCATCATTTTTTCAATCTGAACGGATAAGCCCATTTTGCTAAACATATCTTGTAAGAACTGTTTACCTTTATCGGCAATCACCATCTGTTCTTCTTTAGAAACCGGTTCACGTTGCGGTTTTACAGCCGCTGCAACGGTAGTTGCCGCATCTTCCGCAGTCTCTTTAGCATCAGCTAATGTATCCGCAACGGTATCTTTTACATCAACCGCTACATCTTTTGCCTGCGCTTTCACATTAGCAATTTTTGCTTGTGCCGCATCAGCTGCTTCACCTAAATGTTGCTGTGCTTTATCAGCAAGTTCGGCAGCCTGTTCTTTCACTTCGCCGAATTTTTGCTGCGCCAATTCAGAAACTTCACCGGCTTTTTGTTGAGCCGCTTCCGCTACTTCATTGAATTTTTGCTGCGCTGCTTCGGCTACTTCTACAGCCGTGCTTTTAGCGTCAGCTACTTTTTCCTGCACAAATTCAGAAGCTTCACTAACTGCTGTTTTTGCTTCCGCTACTTTAGTCTGTGCCGTAGCCTGTACATTGGCTGCGGCCTGTTCAGCTGCAAAAGCTACTTTTTCAGTCAACGGAGCTTCTTCAAAATATAAACGCACTAACGCATCGCGACGACCAATACCCAAGAAACCGCTGGAAGGCTGTTCCAATACTTTCGTATCGGTTACGACCTTACCGTCAGCTTTAAGCTGTTCGGTGCCTTTGGCAACGGCATCAGCAATCGTTTTTGCTGAAACTTCAATATAATCCATAATTAAGCCTCCTTATTATCGTTGCGATAGATAAAGAACTGCTGAATCATTTGGAATATGTTTGATACAACCCAGTAAATAACCAAACCGCTTGGGAAATTCAAGCTGATATAACCAATGAATAAAGGCATGAAAATCTGCATTATCTTCTGTTGGCCGGCACCAGCACCGGTAGCATCTTGCGCAGTTTGTTTGCTCATTACAAATGTAGAAAGAGCACTTAATACAGGTAAAATATACAAATGATCCGCTTCACCCAAGCTTGGCAACCATAAGAAGCTTTCATATGCAGGATCATATGGATAGCCTTGCAACGCGTAGAAAATAGCGATTAAAAACGGCATTTGCACCAATAGCGGTAAACAACCGGATAAAGGATTAACGCCTAATTCTTTATACATCTTAGCAATTTCCTGTTGCGCACGCTGTGGATCATTCTTGTATTTATTCTGAATCTCTTTCATTTTAGGCTGCAATTTCTGCATGCCCTTCATAGATTTGACCTGTTTAGCCGTCAACGGCGCCAGGATTGCCTTAATCCCGATGGTCATAATAATGATCGCTATACCATAGCTTGGGAACCCTAATGCTTCTGTAAGATTATAGCAATACGTAAGCAAGGTCCGCATAAAATCAACTAATACCTGAAAAATTTCCATTAGTTTGCTCCTATACGAGTATTAATGACGAATACAAATGGCCTTTGCGTGTCTATATACGTTATGGTATGGTCTATATTTCATCCATACAGACACTTTGACATTTCCAAATTTGTGTTATCACGGAACCGGATCGTAGCCGCCCGGATTAAAGGGATGACAACGTAAAATGCGCCGAATTCCTAAATAACTGCCTTTAAAAGGTCCATATTTGCGTAATGCTTCCAAGGTATACGTCGAACATGAGGGATAAAATCGACAAGTTTTAGGCTTTAATGGAGAAATTCCATAGCGATAAAATTGTACCAAGCCGATGAATAGCATATTCAACAGTTTGGTTAAGAAGGTCAAACAGCGTTTCATGGATACGCCTCTTTCTAAGCTTCATTACTTTTAAGTAATTTGCTCTTTTTAAAAAGATACATCATTTCCTTACACGCTTGATCATAGGTGGCACTCGCCATGCGAGCCCGCCCTACAACCACAATAGCATAGCCTTCTCGGATAGCATGCTGATTAAGACGATACACTTCTTTCATAAGCCTGCGCGCCCTGTTGCGCTCCACCGCACCGCCTACCTTTTTACCGGTTACAAAACCGATCCGGGTAGCCTGCTTGGCCACGGGCATACGGTAAACTACACAGAGACGACCTACTTCATAATTGCCATGTTTATAGACAAGACGATATTCACTGTTTTTACGAATTCTTCGTTCTTTATCTAATTTAAATGTCAATTCACTCATATCATCATCCCATGCCATTATGAATAGAAAAACTTGGCAGCAGCGCCAAGTTTTTTCTCCTGCCTAAAAGCTATTATATTATGCAGATAATTTCTTTCTGCCTTTAGCACGACGTCTTTTCAAAACAAGACGGCCGCCAATAGTCTTCATACGTTCACGGAAACCATGAGTACGTTTTCTCCAAAGAGTATTTGGCTGATATGTACGTTTCATGTATAAAACACCTCCTTGAGATTGTTCTTGTAATTACTTATACCATAACAGCATAATTATAAATATAAAGCCATGTAATGTCAATACTCACTCGATAGATTCAATCATTATTAGCCATATACTGTGGATATATAATATATACATTATACTCTTAATAACGCCAAAAAGATATCCACAACTACGATGACAATTCTTCCTATTTCTGATAAAATATAGAGGATGAAATATAAAAGGAATATCATATTGTGACTAATAAAACTAGGTTATCAACAAGATATACACAACTTATGCACTACTTATCCACAACAGAAGTGATAACAGTATAAAGTCAGTGTTTATCAGTTGTTCTAACCTATTTATTTTTTCTCTTTTTTTCACAAAAAACGAAGTTATACACAGGTTAGGTATTTTTAGTTATTCACAGTATGACACCCTGGGAAGGAAATGGTATGTCAAACATCAATCTTAACGATTTTTGGAATAAAGTACGCGAAGATATTGAAGCCACATTACCAAAAGAAATTTTAGAAAGCACGATTATACGATTGCTCCCGTTACAATTGGACGAAATCAGTAAGACCCTTACATTAACCACGATGCAAACGTATATTAAGGATTTTATCGAAAACGAACCGATGATAAAAAATGCTTTTCAAAATTCCGTAAATAATGTTTGGCAGCGTTTAACCAAAAACAATTCTCCACTTACAATTATTATTACAACACCGGGCGACAAAGAGCCGGCGACCCTTCACGAAGAGGTGAAAACAACCGTTGCCCAACCGAGTGTAATGACGCCACCGGAACCAACGGCTTTTACCAATCAACCGGCAAACTATGACGATAGTCAAATCGCTTCTATGCCGCAATCACAACTGGGCAATGAATCGGGCTATGACATGAATGAGTATGAAAACGCACCGTATGAAACAGCCGCTCATGCCAATGAAACGGCAACCCATGCGCCGAATTATAGCGCCTACGATCAATTAGCCAGTCAATACGGTTTACCACCGGCCGCACCGGCGCCGTCACAAACACCGCTGCATACACCGAATTATGATGAGCCGGTTGTAGTTGATTCTGTACGTAAAAACGACGCCACTAAATCCGGCCCGTATATTCCAAGTACTTCACCGATGGAATCGGATAGTTTATTCCCACCGTCGGAAATACCGCAAGAAGCGGCATCTATGCAGTCTAATAGCAGTCAAACAACCTTATATAAAAATAATGAATCTATTTTAAAATTAAATCCGGATTACACCTTTGCCACCTTTATTGCCGGCGGCTCCAGCCAAATGGCCTATGTGGCAGCACAAAATATTGCGGAAAATCCGGCCAATCGCTATAATCCGTTCTTTATTTACGGTAAATCAGGTCTCGGTAAAACTCACTTAATGCATGCTATCGGCAATGAAATTCATCGTCGTTATCCCCATTTACAAATCATGTGTATCACCAGTGAAAACTTCTTGAACCTCTTCGTTCAATCTATTCGTTACGGCCAAACCAATATGGATATATTCCGCAGCACATTCCGTAAAGTCGATGTTCTCTTGATTGATGACATTCAATTTATTCAAGAAAAACGCTACGCCGGTACGCAAATGGAATTTTTCCATACTTTTAATGCCTTAACGGACAGTAAAAACAGATTGTCCTCACCAGTGATGTTTTACCACAAGATATGGAACAAATGGAAGATCGCTTGCGTACACGATTCAGTTCCGGCCTGGTGGTAACCATCGATCCGCCAAACTCCGAAACTTTGGAAGCCATCACGCGCTCCTATGTGGACAAACAGCGTGAATTACTGCCAAATCTTAACATTCCGAACGAAGTGATTCGTTTCTTTGGCAACACCTATTACAACCGTAGCGTTCGTGATTTACAAGGTGCCCTTACCAAATTAATCACCGCCGCTGAATTGGATAATAAACTCGATCAAATTACCGTGGAATATACGCGCTATATCCTGCGTGATCTCATTCCGGAAAGCAAAAAATCCGTATTATCCGTTGCCTATATTCAAGATTTTATTTCTGATTATTTCAAAATCAAAAAGAATTCTTAGTCGGTCAGAAACGGAATAAGCAATACGCTCATCCGCGCCAAATCGCTATGTATCTGTGCCGTGAACTCATCAATGAAAGTTTTCCACAAATTTCGCAAGCTTTTGGCAAAAAGGATCACACCACAGCTCTTCATGCGTATAATAAAATCAGTGAAGACCTAGCTAAAAGTACTGATTTAAAGCGAACTATCGATGATATTATCAGTAAAATCAACGAAGATACCTAAGGATTAACGGTTGTGGATAACTCTGTGAATAAGTTGTGTATAGTTAGTGATTAACTTCCAAGTTATTGACAAGCACGACTCTAAAAGTTCATAAGTGGATAACTTTTTCCTTCTATTCACAAACTTATACCCATGTGGAAAACCTATTAAAAATGCCACTTCAAACAGCTTATCCACTTATACACCGCCCCTACTACTAAGACTACTAATAATTAAAAACTTAATCACATCCATAATAGTAAAGGAGACAGTCCATGAAAATCCAATTTGCAAAAGATACGTTACAAAAAGCGATTAATGCCTTAGCCAAGGTTAGTCAGAACAAAACAAGTTCTAATTTACCCGGTGCTATATATATAACAACTAAAAACGGTAAAGTAGAAATGCAGGCCAATGATTATGAAATCGGTATCCGCATTACTATTGATGCTAATATTATCGAAGAAGGTACTATCGTTCTCAGCACGCGTTATTTCCAAGAATGGGTTCGTAAAACACCAACCGATACCATTACTTTAGAATCTAATGCAGAAACTAAACAATTATTATTAAGTTCTGAAAGTTCTCAATTCAATCTTATTACCATGGATCCGGATGATTTCAACTTAGTTGAACAGATTCACGATGAAAATCACATTGATGTAGACGGCGAACAATTTAAACAAATGATTGATTTAACTAATTACGCAGCTGCCAATGATGATGATCGTCCGATTTTTACCGGTGCTTTATTGGAAGGTGAAAGCACCAATTTAACTTTGGTAGCTACAGATACTCACCGTATGGCCGTTAAGAAAATCAACTTAGATGCACCTATGCCGGCGGCTATGCGTATTTTGATTCCAACCAAAACATTGGCTGAAGTATCCCGTTTATTACCAACGGATCAGCCAACCGTAGTTCGCATCATTTGGAATCGTACGAATGTAGTATTCTTATTTGATACTATTTACTTATTCTCTCGTTTGATTGAAGGTCAGTATCCTGATTATGAAAAAGTAATCCCATCGCAATTCGATTCCAGTGCGATTTTAAACAGTCGCGATTTTGCCGGTGCCGTAGATCGTGTTTCCTTATTGGCTAAGGATGCGAGCTACAATGTTATTCGCTATGATTGGGATGAAAAAGAAGTTACTTTATCTACGCAAAATGCTGAAATCGGCATGGCTAAAGAAGAAGTACTTTGCGAATTTAAAGGTACGCCGTTTACTATTTCCTTTAACGGTCGTTATATTGGCGATATTTTGCGTCACAGCAGCGGCGACAGAATTCATTTATACTTAAAACAGAACGGTCCCGTTGTTATTCGCCAGGATGATAATCCAAATTATACCTATGTAGTAACGCCGGTTCGCACGAACTAAGAATAGACTGAGCTATAAGCTTATATTAATAATATATAGTTGCAGAGTTAACATCACGTTTTGTGAGGAGGCAATTATGAGTAAAACAGAACTGATTCAAGTAGAAATTTACACGCCTTACATTAAATTGGATCAATTATTAAAATTGGAACAAATTATTGGCACGGGCGGTCAAATTAAATTTTTGCTTGATGATGAGAAAATCAAAGTAAATGGCGAAGTTTGCCATGAAAAACGTAAGAAAATATACCCTGATGACTTAGTTGAAATTCAAGGTATCGGTACCTTGGTCGTTGTTAAAGAGGAGGCCGGCGAGTGAACATTCACTCCTTGGAACTCGTTAATTTCAGAAATTACGAGCATGCCAATTGGACCTTTCCGCCCCATATCATCGTTCTTCACGGACTCAATGGTGTAGGCAAGAGTAATCTCTTAGAAGCCTTGTATGTCAGCACCATCGGCCGCAGTTTTCGTACCAATGATACACAGGATTTACTGCAATTTGGTGCTACCGAAGCGGGGATTATTGTGGAATTTACGAAGCGTGATACGAAACACAAAATCAATTTGAAGCTCAGTGGCAAGGAAAAGAAAGATATTCGTCTCAACGGTAACCGAATTTTACAAAAAGAATTAGTAGGCACCTTGAATACCGTTCTTTTCAGTCCTGAAGATTTACAGCTCATAAAAGGCAGTCCCTCTTTAAGGCGTCGCTTTTTAGATATTGAAATATCGCAGACAAGTGCGTTATATTATCAGCAACTGCGCTTGTATAATAAGATTTTGCAGCAACGTAATAAAGTATTAAAAGATTCTTACGGCAAGCGAGATATTTCTTTAGCCGAATGGGATACACAGTTGGCGGAGACCGGGTCATTTATTATAAAAAACGACTCGACAGTTTGCGTAAAATTAATCTTTTGCTGGATTTGATGAATCGTAAACTCACAGGGGGCAAAGAAAATTTAAAGCTTACCTATGAGCAACATCAAATTTCAAATGGATTTTTAACCGAACCGCAAGCGTTTTATGAGCAATTGCAGGCTAATTTACCGGTGGATCGGCATCGCATGAGTACCTCTTTTGGTCCTCATCGTGATGATTTAGGCTTCTTTTCCGGTCCTATGGATTTGAAACGATTTGGCTCGCAAGGTCAGCAACGAACGGCTATTTTATCGCTTAAATTAAGTGAATTGGAATATATCAAATCGGAAGTGGGCGAGTATCCTATATTGCTATTGGATGACGTGCTCAGTGAATTGGATAAGGAGCGGCGGCAAAATCTGTTGAATTTTATCCATAAAAAATCCAAACGTTTATAACCACGACCGATTTGGAAGATGTGAAACAATTGAGTGATGTGGAACTCATTAATTGTGAAAGGCGGTGATCATGATGAGCGAAACGTTTGAGTCGAAAAACGGCATACAACCGGCAGTCTCCGAGGCAAAGACTGAGGCCGCTGCGGGGGACGATGTAACAGTCCGCTATATTGAAGGTCTGTTGGCCTCCAATCGGCCGACCGGACCCATCGGCTATAAGCCGGATGCCCATGTGCGGCAATATGATACGCATTTGAACAGTAAATATAAATCGTTCAACGTATTCAAACAATTCGCCGTCATGCGCCTGTATCATCATTGGCCTAAAGTTGTGGGGGCGGTGCTGGGCAAACAGACTAAAGTGCTTGAAATTAAGCCGCCTATTATTAAAGTGGCGGCCATGACATCCCCCTGTTTGCAGCAACTTCAGATGATGAAACGTCAATTATTGAAAAAGATTAATGACTTTTACGGCTCGGAGCTTATTACAGAGTTAGAATGCACCATGTATCGGCAAAGCTATTTGAAAGCGATTCAGCCCGTCGATGCAGTGTCGGTTACATCGTCCCATGGTCAAGGATTAACCAAGGGTGATACATCGGCCTATATGGGCACAGCAAAACACACGGATTCCTATGAGCGGGTGCTCATTAATTTTAAAGCGATTCCTATTCCCATTGATGTGATGGCTCAAATAGACTCATCGGTGGCGAATATAAAAAGCGAAGAATTGCGCCGGCAGTTGAAAGATGTGCAGATAAAGCAATATAAGAAGACAGTCTATCTAAAGGACCATGGTTATCATAATTGTGAATGCTGTGAAAAACTTATTGGTCCTGGTGAGACTCTTTGCTCATCCTGTACTATAAAAACGCAGGAACATGAGGCTTTTTTATATCGTCAGCATATTAATGGTATTAAAGATCGATTGATGCAAGAACCCTTTGCCGTATATGATGAAATGCGTCAACATGTACCACAGTGCACTAAGTCCGATTATCAGTTGGCTCATCGTGAATGCGTGTATTTTTTCAGAAATCGAGTCGTCAAAGAAGAATCCAACGAGAATTATGATATATATATGCTGTTAATGCTGATTACGCACAAAAAAGCAGAACAGCTAAAACCGGAGTTTGTACGCAATTCGGTTTTAAAAATGCGGGCTCAATACAAGGAGGCTGTAAAGTCTCATAAACCGCAAAGCAATTGAAATATAGAGAAAGTGATGGTAAGATGTATGTTCGTTCATTTATCGGATACGTATAGCGTGTCTATTGAAGATATCGTGGCGGTGGTACAGGATATTCCGCTTTTAAAAGGGCGGCGCCGTCGCAATAAGCAATGGCAGAACAAGGATGTAATCCAAGTTTTTCCGGATGAACCGATTGAATGCTACTTGGTTACAGTGGATGCGGTTTATGGCTTAAGTATGTCTATTACCGGCGTAGGCCGCCGTTTACAGCGTGCCGCTACCGGTATTCCGGTAGCTTATACACAAAACGATAAAAATAGAGTATAATTAAGGATAATTGTTTTATAAAGCTAAATCCCCATAGATATGGTTTATTACTGAAATTAGGGAGGATATGGAATGGCAGAACAGAATTATAGTGCCGATAATATACAGGTCTTAGAAGGCCTGGAAGCGGTACGACGCCGCCCGGGGATGTACATAGGGAGTACATCATCTAAAGGGTTGCACCATTTAGTATATGAAGTTGTTGATAACAGTGTGGACGAAGCCTTAGCCGGCTATTGTACTCATATTGAAGTCAGCATTAATGAAGATAACAGCGTTACCGTTACCGATGACGGCCGCGGTATTCCGACAGGTATGCATGAAACAGGCGTTCCGGCGGTTGAATTGGTTTTAACCAAATTGCATGCCGGCGGTAAATTCGGCGGCGGCGGTTACAAAGTATCCGGCGGCCTCCATGGCGTAGGTATTTCTGTAGTTAATGCATTGAGTGAATGGACGATTGTTAAAGTTCGTCAGGACGGCAAGGAACAGGAAATTACCTTTGCACGCGGTCATTTGCAAACACCGTTAAAAGTAATCGGTGAAGCTAAAGACACCGGTACAACCGTTACGTTTAAACCGGATGCGGAAATTTTTGAAACTACCGTATTTGATTTCGGCGTATTACGTACTCGTTTACAGGAATTGGCTTTCTTGAACAAAGGCCTCCGTATTACCCTTACGGATAAACGTCTGGAAGAAAATTTAGTAGAAAGCTTCATGTATGAAGGCGGTATTACATCCTTTGTTGAATTTTTAAACGAAGGGAAAAACTTGGTTAACCCTACTGTTATCGATGTGGAAAATACTCGTTACGATGTAGTCGTAGATGTAGCTTTCCAATACAATGACAGCTATAGCGAAACCTTATTTTCTTTTGTAAATAATATTAACACTATTGACGGTGGTACCCATTTAAGCGGTTTCCGCAGTGCTTTGACGCGTACTTTAAATGATTACGGTCGTAAATCCGGTCTTATTAAGGACAATGAAAGCAATTTATCCGGCGAAGACGTGCGCGAAGGTTTGGCTGCCGTTATCAGTGTAAAAGTGTTAGATCCTCAGTTTGAAGGTCAGACGAAAGCAAAACTGGGTAACAGTGAAGTTAAAGGCATTACCGATACGGTTGTGTCGGAAGGTCTTAAAACTTTTCTTGAAGAACATCCGGCAGAAGCTAAACGTATTATTGAAAAAGCAACCAGCGCTACCCGTGCTCGTGAAGCGGCTCGTAAAGCTCGCGAATTGACTCGTCGTAAAAATGCGCTTGAAGTAAGTTCTTTACCGGGGAAATTGGCAGATTGCTCTGAAAAAGATCCGCTTATGACCGAAATTTATCTCGTCGAAGGTGATTCTGCGGGCGGTAGTGCCAAACAGGGCCGTGACCGTCGTTACCAGGCAATTTTGCCGTTGCGCGGTAAGATTTTGAACGTAGAAAAAGCTCGTTTAGATAAAATTCTAGCTAATAATGAAATTCGCTCCATGATTACGGCCTTCGGGACCGGTATTGGGGAGGATTTTGATCTCGATAAGAGTCGTTATCACAAAATTATTATCATGACCGATGCGGACGTTGACGGCGCCCATATTCGTACGCTTTTATTGACCTTCTTCTATCGTTATATGAAACCGCTCATCGAAGAAGGACGTGTATATATTGCGCAGCCGCCATTGTATCAAATCAAAAAAGGCAAAGGTCATTGGTATGTATACAGTGATGCTGAAATGGCCGCTAAGCTAGATGAAATCGGTCGTGACAATATTACGATTCAGCGTTACAAAGGTTTAGGTGAAATGAATCCGGAACAGCTTTGGGAAACAACCATGAATCCGGAAAATCGTACTATTTTGCAGGTAAGTTTGGAAGATTCCATTGAGGCCGATAAGATTTTTAGTGTACTCATGGGGGATAAAGTAGAACTGCGTCGCAAATTTATTGAAGATAATGCTAAATTAGTTCGTAATTTAGACTTGTAGGGTGGGAGGATAGTGTATGAGTGATGCAGCGAATACTAAATTAAAAAGAAGTCTGAAATCGCGCCACATGAATATGATTGCCTTGGGCGGCTCCATTGGTACGGGCCTCTTCGTAGCCGGCGGTGAAGTAGTTAGCACCGCCGGCCCGGGCGGCGCTTTGGTAGCCTATGGTTTTATCGGTATTATGGTTTATTTCTTGATGACCAGTTTAGGTGAAATGGCTACCTATTTACCGGTACCGGGTTCGTTCGCTACGTATGCATCCCGTTATGTAGATCCGGCTTTCGGCTTTGCTTTAGGGTGGAATTACTGGTTTAACTGGGCGATTACCTTGGCGGCGGAACTTGTTGCCGGTGCTTTAATCATGAAATACTGGTTCCCGGACATTCCGGCCATCGTATGGTCGGCCTTGTTCTTGGCGGCTTTATTCTTGATGAACTATTTATCGACCCGTTCCTTCGGGGAAAGTGAATATTTCTTCTCCAGTATGAAGGTTATTACTGTTTTCGTATTCTTATTTGTAGGTACCATGCTTATCTTGGGCATTGGCGGTACATCGCCGGGCTTTGAAAACTGGACACGCGGTGAAGCACCGTTTGTAGGCGGTTTTGCATCTATTATGGCCATCTTCATGGTAGCGGGCTTTTCCTTCCAAGGTACGGAATTAATCGGGGTAGCTGCCGGTGAATCGGAAGATCCGGAAAAAATATTCCTAAAGCAATTCACTCCATTTTTTGGCGTATTTTATTATTCTATATCGGTGCTTTCGTAGTCATCGGTTTCTTGATTCCTTACGATGATCCGAATTTATTGAATTCCAGTGTTGAAAATGTCGCTATCAGCCCATTTACCTTGGTACTCGATCGTTTCGGTTTTGCCTTTGCGGCCAGCTTCATCAATGCTATTATTTTAACGGCCGTATTGTCTGCCGGTAACTCCGGTCTTTATGCATCTACCCGCATGCTATATGCCATGGCTAAAGAAGGGGATGCACCTAAGGTATTTACTAAATTGAATTCCCGTGGTGTACCGGTACCTGCTTTATTAGCAACGGCAGCTTTCGGTGTATTTGCATTCTTAACTTCCTTAATCGGTGAAGGTACTGCGTACAACTGGTTAATCAATATCAGTGGTATGAGTGGTTTTATTGCATGGCTCGGGATTGCCATTGCTCATTATCGCTTCCGTCGTGCATTCCATGCACAGGGTAAAAGCTTGGATGCCATTCCGTTTAAAGCCTTGTTCTATACATTCGGTCCTATTTTTGCTACCGTTTTATGTCTTATCATCATTGCCGGTCAGAACTATACAGCGTTCACCGGTGAAACGATTGACTGGTACGGTGCCAGCGTAGCCTATATCGGTATTCCGGTATTCTTGTTGGTATATGCGGCGTATAAGAGCAAATATAAAACTCATGTTATTCCGTTAAAAGAAGTTAATTTGGATCGAGATTACGAAAAATAATCCGCAAAGTTCTTAATTTCTTGATATTTCTAAAAATTTTTAAAACCATCGATATGGTCATAAAAACTGATATTAGAGCGGTTTCTAAGGGATATATGCATCATTCGTTGAACGAAATTTTAAAATTAAATAGAAAGATTTAAATTTAATGCTTGACTTGAAGTCGACTTCAAGTTCTATAATGAGTTCTGTAATCACCGCTGATGACTACGAAATGTGAGTCACAGTGAAGATTACAGAACTTTTTTTGTTTAAAACAAATCGTTAGTAAGTCGTATTCATAATAGTTTTGCAAATCCTAAGTTGGATAACAATGTATGATATACGGATTATATATATGGTGTTTAGAAAGGAAGATAGTATGAACTTATTAAACAAAGTAAACAGTCCTAAAGATATTAAAGGTATGAGTATTGAAGAATTAAAAACAATGGCTCAGGAAATTCGCGAAGTATTGATTACTCGTGTTACTGAAACCGGTGGCCATATGGCTCCGAACCTTGGGTTTGTGGAAGCAACCTTGGCTCTTCACTATGTGTTTGATTCGCCAAAAGATAAATTTGTATTTGACGTATCCCATCAGTCCTACATTCATAAAATGTTGACCGGTCGTAAAGAAGGTTTTACCGACCCTGCGTCTTACAGCAAATACTCCGGCTATACCAATCCGAATGAAAGTGACCATGATTTCTTTACCGTAGGTCATACCTCCACGTCCGTAAGTCTTGCGTCAGGTTTGGCTAAAGCACGTGATCTTAAAGGGGAAGACGGCAATGTAATCGCCATCATCGGTGACGGCTCCATGTCCGGCGGCGAAGCCTTGGAAGGCCTTAATGTAAGTGCTACATTGGGCAGCAACTTCATCGTATTGTTTAACGATAACGATATGTCCATCGCTCCGAACGAAGGCGGTTTCTACGCACACTTCAAAACCTTGCGCGACAGCAAAGGCAAAGCGGAAAACAACTTCTTCAAAACTATGGGGCTTGACTATGTATTCGTAGAAGACGGTCATGATTTGGAATCCTTGATTGAAACATTCAAAGCGGTTAAAGACCTCGATCATCCAATCGTAATTCATATGGTAACTGTTAAAGGTAAAGGGTTACCGGAAGCAGAAGCAGATAAAGAATCATATCACTACATTATGGGCAAACATTTTGATGTGGATGCGTACATGAAAGAAGAACATTTCGATGACATTATTGCGACCCATTTACTTGAAAAATGAAACAAGATCCTACCGTAGTTGGTTTAACGGCCGGTGTACCGGGCATTGCCGGTTTTAACCCACAACGTCGTGCCGAAGCGGGCAAACAATTCATTGATGTAGGTATTGCGGAAGAACATATGGTGGCTATGGCGGCCGGTATTGCTAAAAACGGCGGTAAACCGGTAATCCTTGATGCGGCTACCTTCTTACAACGTACCTATGACCAATTGACTCAGGATATGGCTTTGAATAACAATGCCGTTACTATTTTATCCTTCCCGTTGGGCGGTGGTATTTCGCCAATGGATGCAACGCACTCCAGTGCTTTTGATTTGGCGATGATGAGCACCATTCCAAACCTTCGTGTATTGTCGCCGGCTACAAAAGAAGAATTATTGGCCATGCTTGACTGGTCCTTGGAACAAACTGATTTCCCAGTAATGATTCGCGTACCGGGCGGTAAAGTTCAGACCTATGATGCCGGTAAAGCATTTAACGGTGATTTGAGCAATCAGGTAACAGTTAAAGGTAATACGGTAGCACTCTTGGGCTTAGGTGCTTTCTATGATTTGGCATTACGCACTAAAGATGCGTTAAAAGCCGAATTAGGTATTGATGCAACCGTTGTAAATCCTCGTTTATCCTCTGAAGTGGATGCTGACACTTTGGAAAGCTTAAAAGCGGACCACAGCCTCGTAGTTACTTTGGAAGACGGCGTATTGGACGGCGGTTTTGGTGAAAAAGTGTCCCGTTTCTACGGGTTAGCTGATATGAAAGTATTGAACATCGTTATGAAAAAAGAAGTAAACGACCGTGTTCCTATGGATGAATTGGTAGCTCGTTACCACTTGTCCCCTGAATTAATCGTTAAAGACGTAAAAGCGATTCTAAATAAATAATTCAGGTTAATTTAGAGTTAATTGTAGTATTATTAATTGAGGCTGTACAATCAGTTCTCGGGTTCCCGTTTTATTAAAGTTAAAACGTTTATCTGATAGATGCTTGGCATTTTAGGCATAAATGCCAAGCAAAATAGGCTTAGCCCTTCGATATATTCTATGAAAACACCCTGTCGCAATACGCAGCGACAGGGTGTTTTTGCATTATGCCGTGAGTATTATAATACTCTATGCTTTAACTTAGGCAATATACCGACAGTTAATCTTATACAAATAGAGGCAGTAAGACTCAATATAGCGAAAATATTCAATTTTTGATATACTATACGGTAAGTACAGGCTGAAGTTAGTCTGACAGATAGTATCCACTGTAAGTAAGAGGAGAGTGATTCATTAGTGGATGGTGACGTGGGTCTGGAGATACTCATAATTTTCTTGCTCATTATAGCAAATGGTATTTTCTCCATGACAGAATTAGCCATAGTCAATGCCCGTAAGGGTTTATTGGAAGATAGTGCCGAAAAAGGCAGTACCGGGGCACAGCGGGCGATTCAATTATCGGAAGATCCGAATCAGATGTTTTCTACTATTCAAATCGGGATTACCTTAATCGGTATCGTAACCGGTTTGTATTCCGGCGCCGCATTATCGACGCCGATGGCAGAAGCCATTAAAGAACATATACCTGTTTTGGCACCTTATGCCGATTCGGTAAGCCCTATTGTTATCGTATCGTTGACGACCTATTTATCCCTCGTTGTGGGTGAATTGGTACCGAAGCGTATCGCGTTGAACGCACCGGAACGAATTGCCATTATTATGGCCGTACCGATGCATTCGTTCTCGGTTATAGCAAAGCCGCTGGTAGCCTTGCTTAGTTCATCCACCAGCTTTTTATTAAAACTCTTGGGTGTTAAAGAGAAAGAAGAAGCGCCGGTTACAGAACTTGAAATCAACAAAATGTTAACCCAAGGTGTTGAGTTGGGGGCTTTTGAAAAAGAAGAACCGATTCTTGTAGATAATGTATTCCGCTTGGCCGATTTAAATGCCGGTGATGTTATGACACCGCGTACACAGCTTAAGTGGCTTGATTTGAATAGTCCGGAGGAAGAAATCAAAGAACGTCTTTGCAACTCCACACATTATCGTTTGCCCGTAGGGCGCGATTCCTTGGATGAATTGGAAGGTCTCGTTATTGTGGCTGATGTGTTCGCCGAGCATATGAAAGCAGGCGGGGAAAAGACGTTAAAACAATTGGTGGCAGAATGCACCAAGCAGCCGGTTATGGTACCGGAATCCATCAGTCTTATGAAGCTTCTTGAAGTTTTCCGTTCTGAAGGTATTCATGAAACCGTAGTACTCGACGAATACGGCGGTTTCAGCGGGCTTGTAACACTTCATGACATCATGGAGAAATTGGTTGGTTTGATGCCGGCCAGCGAAGATGAGCTGAAAGAAGAAGAAAATCGTATTATTCAGCGCACGGAAACAACTTGGCTTGTTGACGGCCTACTCAGCATTGATGAATTTAAAGAATATTTCGGTATTAACAAAGAATTACCGGGTGAAGAAAAAGATTTATATAAAACGGTGGGCGGCTTTTTGACATATTTATTCGGTCGCATTCCTAAAGAGCTGGACCGCTACGTGTGGGAAACATATATCTTTGAAATTGTCGATATGGATAATGTCCGCATCGATAAAATCATGGTGGTTCATGAGCCGATTGAGGAAACAGTAGCTGCCGACGAATAAGAACTATCCTCATAGTGTAGGCGAAGACCAAAGCTATGAGGTTTTTTTTAGTTAAAAGACGATTATTATGAGATGTGTTAAACATCTGTATAAAACTACAAAAATACGGAGTTGTAAATACCAATGGAAAATACGTACAAAGAATTAGTGACTACGGCTTCATTGTTTGCTGTATATGTGCAGGAAGTTCGTAAACGTCTTCTAAAAGAGGCTATTGAAACGTATATTGATACAGTGCCTTGTGAATCGGCAAACAAGCTGATGAATAAAAAGTTTAATCATTCGGAGATGCAAATCTTAAGTTATTTGGAAGCTAAACCGGATAAAACGGGGACCTATCAGGAAATTTTGAAGGCTATGCCCTTTTCACAGGGGCTGTTATCACGGTATGTAAAACGTTTGGCGGCCAACAATTTGCTCATTCGTTTTCACAACAAAGAAGATTTAAAAGCTGTATTATTGCGTAATACGGAACTGGGAACGGCTGTGGCATTGGTGCATAATGATTTGCATAAGCGTGAAGAAGCTTATTTTAAATCGGTTCTCAGTAATGTGCCGGCTGAAAAAATTAAGGACACCTTGGAAACACTTAAACTTTTAATGAATGGACCGATTGCTATATCTGATGAAGAATTGAATACGCTAACCGTTATGAAGCCAAAATCGGCCTATTGACAGTCATAGTATATGGAAATAAAACCTTATTGGCATTACTGTAACACCAATTAAAGGCGGATAGTATAAGGTACATAGTATATTGAAAATAATTGACAGTATTGGGAATAACTCTTACAATTAACATATATATTACCGGTAATAAATAAGGAGGAGATTCATATGAGCGGGCTGAGAAGTTGGCGCCGATACACGATAATTACAGCATTATTGACAGGTTTGTTACTCTTGGTGAGTGGGTGTGGCTCATCGGACGAAACGAGCGATAAAGCACCGTTGGTTAAAACGCAGGTCGTTGGGCAAGGGAGCGGAGCCGGTGAAAACAGTTTGGCCGGTACCATTAAAAACCGCAATGAAACGGCGTTGTCCTTCCAAATCGGCGGACGTGTCATTCAAAAGAATTTTAATATCGGTGATCGCGTCGGAGCCGGTCAAGTACTGGCCATATTAGACCAAGGCGATACGAGCAGTCAGTTGCAAAATGCCGAGGGTGCTTTGGCAGCGGCTCAGTCACAGTATGATTTGGCAGCTACCAATGTACAGCGTTATCGCCAACTCTATGCGGAAGAAGCAATCAGTCAATTGCAATTAGACCAGATGGAAAACTCCTATAAAGTAGCGGCCGCTCAATTGGCACAGGCGCAGGCTAATGTGCAGACCAGTGCCAATCAGCAAAACTACACGCAATTAACAGCACCGGCTGACGGTATTATTACGGCTGCCTCCATTGAAGTGGGGCAGGTCGTAGCGGCCGGTCAGACTGTAGGTACTATTGCGGTCGGCAATGAACCGGAAGCGGTTATTGCCTTGCCGGAACAAATGATGGCGTCCGTAGCCGTTGGTTCGCCGGCCAGCGTAACCTATTGGGCTTTACCAAATGTGACAACGGCCGGTGTAGTACGTGAAATTTCTCCGGTGCCGGATGCGACGGCGCGTACCTATACGGTTAAAATTTCTTTACCAAATCCGCCGGCTCAATTACAGCTTGGTATGACTGCTAATGTAGTATTCAATCAATTAAATAGCAATGGATTAATGATTCCGTTAACGGCTTTAGTAGGCACGCGTCAACCGACACCAAACAGTCAGGGACAAGTCTATGTAGTCACTGATAATACGGTGCATTTACGAAATGTTACTTTAGGCAGTTTAGGTAATAATCAAGTCATGGTAGTATCCGGTTTGAAGGCCGGTGACCGCATTGTAACGGCCGGTACGGATAAATTGGAAGAAGGGGCTAAGGTACGCATATGAAGCAGTTTAACTTAGCTGATTGGGCCCTCAGACACAAGTCTATCATTTACTTCTTTATGGCCATGCTCTTTGCCATCGGCAGTTTTTCCTTTATGAAAATCGGTCGTATGGAAGATCCGAATTTTACGATTCGCACCATGGTTGTAGCCGCCACTTGGCCGGGTGCGTCACCGCAGCAAATGTCGGAACAGGTTACGGATAAACTGGAAGAAAAAATTCGCGACTTACCTGGTCTTGATTATACAAAGAGTTTTACGGATGGCGGTAAAACGGTTATTTATATTAACCTCAAAGAATCAGTCAAAAGCGACGACGTACGGGCCGCTTGGACGGAAGTACGTCACATGATTGATGATGAATGGTCAAGCTTGCCATCCGGCGTGCAGGGACCTGTTATTAATGATCGTTTTGACGACGTGTACGGTACAATTTACGCTCTTACCGGCGATGACTATTCCTATGAAGAAAAAAGAGCTTATGCGGAAGATATTAAGCGCGTTTTACTCAGTGTACCGAATGTAAAACGTATAGATTTAAAAGGTGTGCAAGAACAGACTCTTTATGTGGAAATGAATAAGGATAAATTGTCGGCCTATCAGATAAGTGCCCAGACGATTTTGAATGCCTTAAAACAGCAAAGCTCTATGGCGCCGGCCGGTATGATTGATACAGATACGAATAATGTCTATTTGCGTGTGAACGGTCTTTTTGACAGTGTTGATTCCGTTCGCGAAATGCCGCTCCAAGTGAATGGACAGACCTTGCGTTTAGGGGATATTGCCACGGTTCGTATGGACTACGAATCACCGCAAAGTCCGCTGTTCTACTATAATGGTAAACCGGCCATAGGCATTGCCGTTTCCATGGATCCGGGAGCCAATAATATTGAATTCGGTAAGGCATTAGATGCTAAAATGGCGTCCTATAAGGATGCCTTGCCGGCCGGACTCGATGTCAGTCAGGTATCCAACCAACCGAAAGTGGTGGATGATTCCATCAGTGAATTTACCCGTTCTTTATTTGAAGCCATTGTCATCGTATTAATCGTCAGCTTTATATCCCTTGGTGTACGCAGTGGGATTGTGGTAGCTCTTACGATTCCGGTCGTTGTGGCCAGTACCTTTGTGGGGATGTATGCGGATGGCCTCGAACTGCATAAAGTAAGTCTCGGTGCCTTAATCATCTCCTTAGGCCTATTGGTGGATGATGCGATTATCGTCGTGGAAATGATGACCCTCAAAATGGAAGAAGGGCTCAATACGCATGATGCGGCTACCTTTGCCTATAAATCGACGGCCTTTCCGATGCTGAGCGGTACCTTGATTACCTGCTGCGGCTTCTTGCCAATCTTTTTATCGGAAGGATCGGTTGCCGAATTTACCCATGCTTTATTTATTGTTGTCGCCATGGCACTTTTGTTATCATGGTTTGCTTCGGTGCTGGTAAGTCCTGTATTGGGCAGTAAATTAATTCGTATCAAACCGGGTCATGAGGAAACAAGAGCTATGCGGATACAAAAAGCCTTTTTAGCTCGTTTTGAAAAATTCCTCCACTGGGCTCTCGGTCATCGCCGTACGGTCCTTATCACTACCTTAGTGTTATTCTTCATTTCTTTGGTCAGCGTGCCGCTTATTAAAGTAGAATTTTTCCCGGCCTCTACAAGACCGGAAATCATGGTAGCCATTCAGTTTCCTCAAAGTTCTTCCTTACAGTATACGAAGGAACAGGCGGAGCAATTGGATAATCTCCTCAGTGGCGATAAGCGCATTGAGCATTATTCCTCTTATATCGGTGAAGGAGCGCCCCGTTTTGTGCTCACCTTGGAACCGGAAGTACAGCGTAACAACTACATGCAGTATGTGATTGTAGCTAATTCTTTGGAAGACAGAAACAGTTTGTACAATGAATTAAATGAAAAATTGAAGGACGAATTCCCATCGGCTTTAATCAACATGGATTTCATTCAAACCGGTCCGCCTTCAAAATATCCGATTATGTTCCGTGTATCCGGTCCTGATATGGATAAAGTTAAAGAAATTGCCACCGATGTGAAGGCTGTTTTCAAAGAATATCCTGAAATTACAGATATTGCCGAAGATTGGCCGGATAATACACCGAATATTGAAGTGCATATCGACCCGTCTAAAGCGCGTTTGATGGGCGTTGATAGTTATACGGTAGCGACAGATTTACAAAGTAAAATATCCGGTATTACGGTGGGACAATATTATGTAGGCAATCAGACGATACCGATGAAATTTAAACTCAGCGGTAATGAAGATCATAATATGAGTGTTTTGCAAAATATTCCGATTCAGACCGGTTCCGGCGCCTATGTACCGTTGAGTCAGATTGCGACGATTTCTTTGGGCAATGAAGACGGTATCATATGGCACCGTAACATGGCGCCGACCATTACAGTCCATGGCAATGTACCGCCTAATGTAATGGCCGATTCGTTAGCTAATGAAATTAATGAAAAACTGGATACCATGAGAGCGGACTTACCGGCCGGCTATACCATTGAGGTTGACGGATCCGCCGAACAAAGTAACATTGCTCTTAATAACTTAAAAGGGCCGATGCCGATTATGATTTGTCTCATTATGGTAATTCTCATGTTCCAGCTCAAGAAAATCTCCCTCATGATTATGGCCATGTTAACGGCACCGCTGGGACTCATCGGGGTTGTTTTGACTATGCTTTTAACCAATACGCCGATGGGCTTCATGGTAGTCTTGGGGGTTATCTCCTTAAGCGGTATGATTATCCGAAACTCTATCATTTTAATTGACCAGATTGAGTTACATCGCAAAGAAGGACAAACGACCTATGAAGCCATTGTAAGCTCCACTATCTTGCGTTTCCGACCGATTATGCTCACTGCTTTGGCTGCTATTTTAGGCATGGTACCGCTCATGCGAAGTGCCTTTTGGTCACCGATGGCCATAGCTTTCAGCGGTGGTCTCTTTGTGGCTACGATTTTGACTTTAATTGTGCTGCCCGTTATGTATGCTGTTTATTTTAAAGCGGAAGAAAATAAAGGGAATTATCAAAATTAGTGAAAATTTATTAGTAATATTGTAATTAATACGATAAAATTTAATCAAAGCATATTGCGTAGATGATGTAATGTATGATTAAATAAGTAAGTAGACATTGCCAATAACAGTGAAAAGGAGCTAATACGATGAGTAACGTAGCATATTATGCCATTCATTATGGGGTGGATGAAAAGGGATATATTGCCTTTAATAAAGACAATAAGGAAATGACAGTAGTATTGCCTGATGAAACTTGGCAAAAAAAGGTTTGGGATTATTTACATACACCGCAAACTATTGAAAAAGCGTTAAGCCTCGACGTGTATGAAACAGTTACGTTAGATCCTTCTGAATCTTTGGAAAATTTAAAATTAGCGTTAACCGTTATGTGGGAACGCACTGACGTTCAAGTTGATTGGAGCCGCCCGGTTGAAATCGACGGCGAATTTAAGTTCCCTGAATAAGTAATGGAAGACCTGTATTGTTAGTAAAAATTGGCAGAACATGTCATTTTTGAGCGAACAAATTAAAAGTTATACACCGGTTATAAACTAAAAATAGTACATACTGACGAACATATCCACAGATTATACACATAAATCTGTGGATATGTTGTGTATAGCTTGTGAGTAAGTCTAAAAATTTGGTGCATAAGTGAACGAAAAAGTGTATAACTCTGTGTATAAACTGGGGATAACTCGTGGATAAGTGCTTAAGAATATAGGTATATTGCGAGATGTGAACATTCCGTTTATAATATAGTTTGTAAAGTGTTTTAATTTAATACATACATGCGTCTATAGCTCAGTAGGATAGAGCAGCAGTTTCCTAAACTGCGTGTCGGTGGTTCGATTCCGCCTAGGCGCACCAAATAAAAAGGGGCTGTAACGAAATACACCCCTAAAAACAAGAATGCGGTTTGAAGATACGAAAGTGTCTTCAAGCCGCATTCTTGCTATATTTGTATAAGAAAAAAGGCCCCGAAGGGCCTTCTTTGTTGGTATAATTAATTTATGAACAGAAACCATATCCAACAAGGCAATTATACTAAACTTTCTGGCTTTCGCCAAGTAGTTTTATCATTGGATTATGGCTTTCAGATCGGACCAAAAGAACCG
>ENA-OQJP01000132-OQJP01000132.1-human-gut-metagenome-genome-assembly--contig:-NODE-132-length-31373-cov-4.707547_pt1 | contig 31373 bp, 28 predicted proteins | sample MGYA00242611_ERZ504778 | MGnify/ENA primary metagenome ERZ504778 (study PRJEB26092, sample SAMD00036349) | human gut metagenome | host: Homo sapiens | study: EMG produced TPA metagenomics assembly of...
GCCAAAACACCACGCCGCTGTCGTATTCGGCAGGCTCCCCCACCTCAGCGGACTGCTACCTCGCCGTCAAACACCACCGACACCGTTCCCGCGACCGCTGACCTTGCAATCAAAGGTGACGGTGGCACTGGAAAAGTCCGGGGCAAAATCCTGCTTCACAAAGACATCCTCGAGGTGAATTTCCGGCTTTGTGAACAGCTCCACAGAGCGGAACAAGCCGCTCATGCGCCAGAAATCCTGATCCTCCAGCCAGCTGCCGGAGGAGAAACGGTACACCTGTACCGTCAGGGTATTTTCGCCGGGGTGGACGGCGGCGGTCATGTCAAATTCAGCGGGAGTGAAGGTATCCTCGGTGTAGCCGATGTAAACGTCATTGCACCAGACGGCGGCAGCGCTGTCCGCGCCGTTCAGGCGCAGATAGCAGCTTGCCCAGCTTTCCGGCAGGGTGAAACTGCGCTGGTATTCCCCGATGGGGTTATAATCCTGCGGAATCTGATCGGGGTGCAGCTTTTCATGGCCGTCCCACGGGTACTGGGTGTTGACGTAATGGGGCGTGCCGTAGGGCTGGCCGGGCTTTTGCAGGCTCTGCATTTGGATGAAGCCGGGCACGGTCAGGGTGTCCCAGTCTGAGAAAGGCGCAGTCAGGTTTTCCGCATAGTGGAAAGCCCATTCGCCATCCAAGCTGACGGCCAGCGGCATTTCCGGGCTTGTCTGGTCTGCAAAATGAGCGTGGAAGGGCAAACGGTTCTGCTGGAAAATTTCCGGGTCGGCCAGAAGCGCCGATGTGATAGGATTATTTAAAGGCATAAATGTCACCTCGCAGCATTTTCTGCTCTCATTATAGCACAGGATATAAGAAAAAACGGCCGCACAAAAACGACTGTTTTTCTATCGCAATTTTCAAAAATAGTGCCTATCAAAACGGCATATTTGCGATATGCAGTTTGCGGATGTTGCTTGTGCATTAAAAACGCAAACTGCTATAGAAAGAAGCGGCATCAGTTTGCTTCGTCAAAGACCTCGGTGTCCAGTACCGTGTGTCCCTTGGGGATGTGGTACTTCACGGCGGGCAGATGGACATTGGTGAAGTACAGGCTGGTGTTAGGGTCGCAGCCGATGACCACTGCTTCTCCCCTGCCGCGCACGGCGCAGCACAGGGTGTCGCAATGGGCTTCGGCGGTATCGTTTTCCGCGCTTTCGGCGTAGCCCGGTGTAAAATTGGGCACGGCAAAACCGCAGTCATAGGCTTCGCAGTCGAAACTGCTGTCAATTTCATGGTGGCGGCGGTGGCCGGTGGCCGTGGGAGTGATAGTGGTGGTCACCTCAATCCCGGGGAAGGGCGACCACTGCGCGGTCACAGCCCCGGCTTCAATTTCCCACGTTTTGCTCACCTTGCGCACAAACACGTTGTCGTCGATGACAAAGGCCAGCATACTGTCCGGCGCGGCCTGATTGAGCACCTCCCGGCTGCGGGAGGCGCAGAAGCCAAAGCGGGTATCGTAGGCAAATTTTGCATACTTTTCCGGGAACTGTCCGTGACCGTGGCCCTCGTTGACACCGGCGGCATAGGCCGTTACCCGCCCCGCCCGGCGCTGCACCAGCATATTGGCGTATGGCATGGGCTTGAGCCGCTCCAATGCGGGCATGGGCGCGGCTTCGGCAGACCAGAAGGGGTGGTCATCCGGCAAAGCAAGCAGCAAAAAGCTCTTCATGCCCCAGTAGGGGCTGCCGGGGGCGTTGTACCGCTCGGCCATGTACATCTGCGGGTAGCAGTAGCCGATGGTCAGGATGCCGTCCCGGTCGAACATTTTCTGCCCCAGCCACCAGTTGAAGTTGCGGACGATGAGCCCTTTCATCACCGGCAGGGGCAGCGGCTCCAGCCCTGCCCAGATGCAGGCCGCCCAGAAGCTGTTCTGAGCAAAGCGGTAGGTCAGGCTGCGGCCAAAGGGCAGCGCTGCGCCGTTGGCATCGAACCAGTAGACGAACTGCTGTGCGAACAGCTGGGCGCGCTGGCGGTAGAGTGCAGCACGCCGGGGGTCGGTGTCTGCGGCAAATTTAGAGTAGAGCAGTCCGTAATACTGGATGGCCCACGGGATGTAGTAATCCTTTTGCACGGAGGCGCCATCGGTGGACCAGCCGTCGCCGCTGTAATAGCTGTCAATTTTGCAAAGGCCATCCTCCAGCAGTTCCGGGCTGTAAGGCATCCCCACGCTTTTCAGGGCAAGGTTTACAAGGATGCGGAAAAACTGCCAGTTGCAATCCGGGATGGTGTGGGCGTTGATCTGCCCCAGCCATGCAGCAAGGTTCTGTTTTTCGGTGTCAGAAAGCGGCGTCCACAGCTTTTCCGGTGCGGTGAGGATGCCGCAGGCAATAGCCGCCATCTCCACATAACACTGGTCGTACTCCCCGGTGGTGCCCCAGTATTCGGGGTTTTCCGGGTCGGTACCGGCGGCAAGACCCTTGCGGTAGATTTTTCAAATTCCGGGTCGGAGCCACCGCCCACCCAGAAGGGCACCAGCGCCCACAGCGGGCGGCTGAAGGCTTCCAGCTCAATGGCATTTTGATTGTAGGTCACGCCCGTCTCGCCCAGATGCAGCCGGGCGCAGCCTGCGGAATAACAGGGCTTGAGCGGGTCGAGAAATTTGTGCATCAGTGCGGTAAAATCCGCTTTGGTCTGCAAGTTCATCACCAGTACATCTCCCAGTCTTTGGTCAGGCGGGTCAGCGCCTCCATGTAAAAATAATCGCCCCAGCTCGTGCATTCATCCACGCCCTCCGGGGTGCAGGTGTTGTAGGGGCTTTTTTTGCTGTAAGTGCCATGCAGCAGCTGGCCGGAACCCAGCGTGCCGGGCTTTACCGCGTAGTTTGCGGCAAGGCTAGCCAGCATCTGCCGCGCCAGCGTGCGCCACTGGGCAGCTTCTGTTTCGTCCACATACTTGGCTGCTTCCAGCAGGCCGCAGGCCACGATGGCAGCGGAGGAGGAATCTCGGGGTTCGCCGCTTTCCGGGGCAAAGAGCATATCCCAGCAGGGGATCATATCCTCCGGCAGGCGAGAAAGGTAGAACGCCAGCGCCTTGCGGAACACATCCAAAAACTTTTCATCGTGGGTGTAGGTGTAGCCAATGGCACTGCCGTACACGCCCCACGCCTGTCCCCGTGCCCAGAAGCTGTCGTCCTTATAGCCCTGACAGGTGCGGCCGCCCTTGGGGGTGCCGTCCGGGTTCATAAAGAAGGTGTGGTAGGTGCTGCCGTCCGGCCGGAAGGAGTTTGCCAGCGTAGTGGCAGTGTGGGCGGCGGCAATTTCTCGGTAGTGGTCGCTGCCGGTCACCTGTGCCGCCCAGTAGAGCAGCGGCACGTTGAGCATACAGTCGATGATATAGCGGTAGTTGCCGGGGTCATCCATGGCACCCCATGCCTGCAAAAATCTGCCGCTGGGCTGGTAGCGGGTCAGCAGCTGGTCGGCGGCGGCAATGGCGGCGTTTTTGCCGGTTTCGCTGCCCACCAGCTTCCACGCTGCCACGCAGGTGGGGCTGTACAAAAAGCCCATATCGTGGTGGTCCACCTCCACCTTGCGGGCAATGCGGTCCGCAAAGCTGTCCACCTGAATGAGGGCGGCTGTCTTGAATTTTTCGTCCCCGGTGGCCTCGTAGGCCAGCCAGATCTCACCGGGCCAAAAGCCGCAGGTCCACTGGTTATTGGCGCAGCCGGGGTAGATATCGTTCACACTGGAATGGTTCTGGCACTGGTAGGTGTACAGGGGCAGATTGGTCTCCACCTGTTTGCAGGCATCGGCCAGTGCCTGCCGTGCCTCGGCGTCGGTCATAGCGTGGTTCTGGTAGGTTTTCATCATGATTACTCCTTAAATCCAAACGTAGGTATCTCTGCCCACCGCTGGCGCAGAAAGTGCATGCCCAGCTTGGGGCGGCGATCCCGGGTGAACAGACCTTTTTGTTGCCATCCACCCGCATGGGGCCCTGCACAGTGTCGTAGTCTGCAAAGTTCCAGACAAATTCTCCCACAAACCACGGGCGCTTGTCAAACTCTGCATCCAGACGGCGGTAGAACTCCACCTGAAACTCCTCACTGAACATCTCGGCTCCGGCGGTGTGCAGCCCTGCCACGGTGTCCGCACCGTACTCGCTCATCATCACGGGCTTGTGCTGCTCTGCCCAGAAATCCAGCTCCTGATTCAGGCCGTAGCAAGCGGCGTCCATGTCACCGGAAAGGTTGTACCAGCCGTAGTAGCGGTTGATGCAGACGATATCCATGGTGCGGGTGGTGATATCCTTGGTGTAGTCGTTCTGGCAGCAGACGAGGGTGACCGGGCGGTTCTGCGGGTCCAGCTGGTGCGCCAGCTCATACAGCGGGTGCCAGTAGTCGTAGGCATCCTGCGGGAAGTGCTCCAGATCCGGCTCGTTGCCAAGGCTCCACAGCACCACGCAGGGGTGGTTTTTGTCCCGATGGATCATCTCGGCAAGCACCTGCCGGTGATGCTCCGCAAGGGGGTATTCCTTATAGGGGTTCACCGCTGCCCCGCCGCCGATGCCCACCGCCGGGGTCTCGTCCATGACCAGAATGCCCTCCCGGTCGCACAGGTCGTAGAACTCCTCGGCGTAGGGGTAGTGGCTGGTGCGCACCGCATTGGCATTTGCCCAGTGGATGAGGTTCACGTCCTTCACGTTCAGCACCGGGTCAAAGCCGCGGCCATGGGCGGTAAAGTCCTCGTGTTTGCAGAAACCCTTGAAGTAGAGCGGCTTGCCGTTCAAAAGCACCTGTGTGCCCCGCACCTCAATGCTGCGCACACCAAAGGTCTGGTCGTAGACGTCCGCCCCGCAGGTGACATGCAGAGTGTACAGGTAGGGCATACCAGGTCTGGGCTCCCAGAGATGCACTTCCGGTATGGTCAGGATGCCTTCTGCGCCCTCTGCCTGTGCCACGGCGCTGCCGTCCGCGTTCAGCACCGTGACATGGACAGGCGCACTGCCGGTGGTTTTGACTGCATACTGCACCGTGCCGTCCACGGCAGGCACCACGGTCATATCCTCGATGTACTCTTTGGGGGTGGTGTAGAGCACCACCGGGCGGTGGATGCCGGCATAGTTGAAGAAATCAAAGTTGGGGCGGTTCTGGGGTGCGGCGGCGCGTTTTGCAGCCTCCACACTGGGAATGCCCGCATTGTCCGAGCCAAAAAGGCCAGCTGCCCGTCCTCATTGCCCACCGGCAGGGTGCTGTGGTTCACCCGGTTGTCGCAGGCTACGGTCAGCATCGCGGTCTCGCCGGGGTGCAGCAGGTTGGTGACGTCCGCTTCAAAGGGCGTAAAGCCGCCCTTGTGCTGTGCAATGAGCCTGCCGTTCAGCCAGATTTTGGCGGTGTGGGTCACCGAGCCGAACCGCAGCACCACCCGCTGCCCGGCGCAGAAGGCGGGCAGGGTGACTTTGCGCTGATACCATGCCCATCCGTAGTGGCGGCGCAGGGCAGTGGTCTGGTCGTTCTGGTCGTTGTAGCTGGCAGGCACGGCGATGGGCTGGGCATCCGGCAGGGGCTTTGCGGGATCGAACTGGTCTTCCACACAGCTGCCCAGCGCAAACGCCCATGTGCCGTCAAGGCTCAGCTTCAGACGTGCTTCATTCTGTTCCGGATATAACATAACATTTTCCTCGATTCGCATATTCGCAAAAAATGCGGGGCGCGGATACTGCCCACGCCCCGCTTACGGGTGATTTATTTAGCCCTTGATGCCGGTGGATGCCACGCCCTGCACAAAGTACTTTTGCAGAGAGAGGAACACGATCAGCACCGGGATCAGTGCCACCACAGAGGCCGCCATGATCAGGCCGTACTCTGCAGAATACTGGGTGATGAACATACGCAGACCAATCTGGATGGTCTTGAGTTCGGTCTTGGTCAAGTAGATCAGGGGGCCAAGGAAGTCGTTCCATGTGTTCACGAAGGTGAAGATGGTCAGGGTGGACAGGGCGGGCAGGCTGAGGGGCAGCATGATGTGCCACCAGATGCCGTACTCGCTCAGGCCATCAATGCGGGCAGCCTCACACAGCTCGGTGGGCACGCCCTCGTAGAACTGCTTCATCAGGAACACGCCGAAGGCGCTGAAGGCCTGCAGGCACATAATGGCCAGATGGGTGTTGTTCAAATGCCACGAGCTCATCATCATGAACTGGGGCACCATGTAGGCCTGCCAAGGCACTGCAATGGTGGCAATGTAGCCGAGGAAGAGCGCGTTTTTGCCCTTGAACTGCATCTTGGCAAAGGCGTAGGCCGCAAAGGAGGAGGTGAACAGCTGCAACAGGGTGACCACCACGGTGATCTTGACCGTGTTTTTCACAAAGGTCAGCAGCGGGATCTGGGTCCAGATGTCCACATAGTTCTGCCAGCGGGGATTTTTGGGGATCCACTGGATAGGGAAGCCGAACACGTCCTTATTCAGCTTAAAGGAGGAGGACAGCATCCACAAAAAGGGCAGCAGCATACAAGCTGTGATGACGATGAGGAAGAAATAGATCAGGAACTTGGAGACGAAATTGCGGCGCTTCTGAGAGGCCTCGGTCTTGATAATAGCAGCAGACATGGTTCTTCCTCCTTTCTCAGTTCTCGCCCTTGGAGCCGCGGAACTGGATGATGGTAACGATCAGCACCAGTACGAACAGCACCATGGAAATTGCACTTGCGTAGCCGTATTTCGGGGTATTGACGAAGGCCACATTATAGATGTAGTACACCAGCGTCATGGTAGCAGTACCGGGGCCGCCCTGCGTGATCATGTACATCTGGTCGTAGACCTTGAAGCCGGAGATGGTGAGCATGATGACCACAAAGAAGGTGGTAGGCCGCAGCTGGGGCAGAGTGATGTGCCAGAACTGCTGCCAGCGGTTTGCACCGTCCAGCTCGGCGGCTTCGTTCAGGTCCGGGTTGCAGCCCTGCAGGCCGGCCAGATAGATGACCATGTAGTAGCCCATGTTCTTCCACACGCTGAACAGGATGACCGTGATCATGGCGGTGTCCTTGCCGGCAGCCCAGCGGGGCAGGTTTTCCACCGCCACGCCGAAGAACTGGTTCAGGATCATGTTGATGGGGCCCATGGAGGGGTTGAAGATCATGTTCCATACCGCTGCCACCGCCACCAGCGAAGCAACGTAAGGGAAGAACGCCACGGTGCGGAAAAAGTTGCGCAGCTTCACGTTCTGGTTCAGCAGCACGGCCATGGCCAGCGAGCAGGCCAGCGTAAGCGGCACGGTGCCGATGACATAGACGATGGTGTTTTTCAAAGCCGCCTGAAAGATTTTATCGGTGGTGAAGAGCTTTACAAAGTTTTTCAGGCCGACAAATTCAATGGCGTGGCGGCCGTCCCATGCGCAGAAGGCCAGCGCAATGGCAAACACCATGGGCACCAGCGTAAACACGCAGAAGCCAATGAAGTTTGGCGCAATGAAGGAATACGCGATCAGAGAATCGCGGGTCGATTTTTTAGCACTTTACGGGGAGTTTTATTCTGGACAGCAGCACTCGCCATAAAAGAGCCTCCTTTCCCGGAAGTATAACAGTTTTCCAAAAATGAGCGGGGCGGGCGCTGTGCATACCCGCCCCGCTCGGACAGGGCTTTTTCCGATGCTCGTCATCGGAAAATGAATGGGGATTGAAAACAATGAAGAAGGAGAACCGCAAACCATTGCGGAAAACGCTTTATCAGCCGAGAACTGCGGGAACCTGATCGTTCATGTTCTGGATGCCCTCGTCCACGGTCTCGCTCATGGTCATAATGGCATCGTGCTCGGCGTTCAGAATGGTCTCGATATCAGATGCGTACTGGGTGTAGGGCATCTCCAGATAAACGTTGCTGGTGGTCAGTGCATCCACAGAATTGCTGTCCTCGGGGAAGCCCTCGGTGGACTTGATGATCTCGGCGGTAGCAGCGGAGCCGCAGGCCGGGAAGGTGCCGGTCTTGGCAATGGCCTGTGCGCCCTCCTCGGAGACACACCAGTTGATGAAGTCGGCAGCGGCCTCTGCCTTGGGAGAATCCGCGTTGATGGCCAAGCTGGTCACAGTGCCCAGCGTAGAACCAGCCTCTGCACCGGCGGGGTGCGGGTACTTGACGATGCCCCAGTTGAACTTGGTCTCGGCATCCTTCATGTAAGCTTCCAGCGTGGAGATGAACCAGCTGCCCATGTTGACCATTGCGCACTGCTGGTTCTCAAAGGCTGCGGAGTAGTGCAGAGAAGAGGTCTTGAGGTAGCCGTAGTCCATGCAGATGCCGTCCTTCTGCTGGGCAATGACCATATCGTAGGTGGGCTTCATGAAGTCGTAGGTGCCGTCGATGATGGTGTTTTTGCCGTCCAGAATGGAGAACAGAGAAGCGGCAGAGCGCCAGGTGTGGTAGTGGCAGCCATAGACCTTGGTGTCGCCGGAGCCGCTGGTCATCTTGCGGGCCAGAGCATCGTAATCTTCCATTGTCAGGTCATTGGAGGGATACTCCACACCGGCAGCATCAAACAGATCCTTGTTGTAGTACAGCACCCAGAAGTCGCTGCGGAAGGGCACGGCGTAGAAGTTGCCGTCATCGGTGGTCAGCTGCTCGATGGTGCCGTTGAAATCGCCGGTGTCGCGGGTCAGCACCTCATTCAGAGGCTTGAGGTAGTCCAGATTGATCAGGTTTGCGTAGCCGGGGATATCCTTGATGGTCACGATATCCAGATCAGCGCTGCCGGCCAGCTGGGTAGCCAGAACGGTCATGTAATCGCTGGAGCCCAGATCCACCATCTCGATGGTCACGTCCTTGTGGCTTGCCATGTAGCCGTCGGCCATGGCCTGCCAGTAGGGAGTGGACTCCTTATCCCACACTGACCACTGCAGGGTAACAGGGCCTGCGGCTGCGGAAGCAGCGGTGGAACCGGCAGTGGAGGAAGCAGCGGTGGAGCTTGCAGAAGAGCCGCCACAGGCGCTCAGGGCAGCAGCTGCGCCGCAGGCAGCGGCAGCGGTAAGGAACGAACGACGAGAGATCTTTTTCATAAGTGTGTCCTCCTTCAGGGCAGTGTGTTTGTTCTGTGCAGCAGCCTCCCCCGTGCCGGGGAGCCGCTCGCTTTTGTTGACACTAGGATACCGCACAAACGCAAAAACCGGAATGGAAAAATTCCGGGAAGAGTTGCAGTTTTTCTGTATCTTTTAAAAAAGATGTACTTTCTTACACTGGAGCCTGCACTTTCTTGTTCTCTTGCACAGTTTGCATCCGTGACGAGAGAAAAAAGCATATAAAGTACACAATTCTCATGAAAAAAGCCGTTGACAAACCGCGCCGGAATCAGTACTGTATAAAGGAAAGAATGCAAACTGTCACCAGAAAGGAGGCACCGTTATGAAGAGCAGCCACGTTTCCCGCTGCGGCGGCAGATCGTGTGGGAATGCGCTTTTTTACCTTTCTTACCTCTCTGGCCGTGGGCGCGGCGCTGTTCATTCTCTCCAACCAATATGTGCGTGCCAACTCCCTGCAGGCGGCAGAGTTCAACCTGCGGCTGGTGGCTACCTCCATCGAGACCAGTCTGGAAAGCGCCGATGCTCTTTTGAACTGGGCTTCCATCGACAGCACCGTGCGGCGGTACATCTCGCAGGAAAATATCAACGGCACCCAGACCATTGCCGCCTACGAAGCCATGCAGGAAAAATACTATTCCAGCACCCTGTACAGCCATATCCTCCGCTTTTTTGTTACCAATGAGAACGACCGGCATTTGCAGTTCGGCCCGCTGAACTCCTCGGCGGCGCTCAACCGCACCAGCGTAAAGCAGTTTCTCACCAAGGGGTACGGGATGCAGTTCGCCACCGACCCGCTGCTGCCCGGCAGTCCGAGCTGCATCGCCATCAGCCAGCCTGTCCGCTGCGGCAAGGGCACCTTGCACCGGGGCAGCACCTACCTTGCGCTGGATACCGCCATTATCACCGACCCGGCAGCAGGTTACAGCCTGACCGACGGCAGCGCGTTGTACTGGGAGATGGGCAGCCGCCTGTGGCAGATCGAAAACGGCAGCCTGACCGAGATTGAAAATCCGCTGCGGGAGGTGGACTACACCCTGCGCACCGGCAGCAATAACGGCGTGACAGAGCAGACCGCATGGCAGGGCAAGGTGCAGCTGGACGGCCAGAAGTATTATGTAGTCAAGGTAACACTGAACGGCCGCAGCGCGGCACTGGTACAGCTTTTGCCCGCAAATACCTTTTTGCTGCACTACGGCGTGTACCTGTGGCTGGTCGCCCTTGGCACTGCCATCATCTGGGGACTGAGCTTTTTGATGCAGCACTGGCTGGAGCGGGTCATCACCCGCCCGGTGGAGGCGCTGCAAAAGCGCATCGAAACCGTGGGCAGCGGCAACTTTGCCCCCGACCGCACGGTGGAGTGGAACAACGAGCTGGGCGACATCGGCCGGGGCATCAACCAGCTGGCTGAAAACGTGGACAGCCTGATGACCCGCCGGGTGGAGGACGAACGTCGCAAGCAGGAGCTGGAATACCGGATGCTGCAAAACGAGGTGAACCCGCACTTTATCTACAACACCCTCAACAAGCATCCGCTGGATGGCTACCATCCAGCACGCGCCCGGCATTGCCGAGATGGTCACCGCCTTTGCACGGCTGACCAAGAGCATCTCCAAGGGCACCCAGAAGCTGGTACCTTTGCAGGAGGAGCTGGCACTGCTCAACGATTACTTACCATCCAGCAGTACCGCTACGGCGGCGACCTGGAGATTGAGGTCTCCGCATTGAAAGCGAGACCCTTTGCCGGGACTGCATGATTCCCCGGTTCACCTTGCAGCCGCTGGTGGAAAATGCCATCTTCCACGGGCTGGAACCCAAGGGCGGCCACGGCAGCGTGCTGCTGGATATCTCCACGACCCGGATACCGGGGACGTATTGCTGCGCATTACCGATGACGGCGTGGGCATGCCGCCGGAGCAGGTAGCTCACCTTCTGGACGAGCCCGCCGAGGGTGCCGAAAAGGCTGAAAAGTTCCGTCATGTCGGCCTGTGGAACGTGAACCGCCGCATCCGGTATTCCTTTGGCGAGGGTTACGGCCTGACCATTGAAAGTGAAGAGGACGTGGGCACCGAGGTCACCATCCGGCTGCCCTATCAACAGAAAGGAGACACCCATGCTGCGGATATTACTGGTGGATGATGAGCCGCTGGTGCTCATCGGCCTGCAGGGGATGCTGGAATGGGAAAAGCTGGGCTATACCGTCTGCGGCACCGCCCGCAACGGAAAGCTGGCGCTGGAACTCATTGAGCGGGAGAAGCCGGATATCGTCATTGCCGACGTAAAAATGCCGGTGATGGACGGGCTTACCCTTGCCCGCACCTGCCGGGAGCGCAACGCCCTGCCCGCCTTTATCATGCTGACCAGCTTTGAAGAATTTGATTACATCAAGCAGGCCATGGGTGCCGGAGTGGTGGATTATCTGGTCAAGCTGGACCTGACCCCCGAAAACCTGCAAACCGCCCTTGCCAAGGCCGCCGAAAAGGTAAAAAAGGAGCGTGCTTTGCTGGGCGAATTGTCAGCACAGGAAAATCTTGCCGAGAGTGTGCGCAGCTATCAGGAGCGTTTTTTCGTGCGGTTGTACGCCGGGCTGTTCCCGGACGAAGCCGCATTGGAGCAGCCTTTGCAGCACATGGAGCTGAACCTTGCAAGCGACGCCTACCTTGTAGCCAGCTGCGAGATCATCGCCAACACCGCCCTTACCCCGCCCAGCAGCTGAAGCTGAGTTTTTCCTGCGGGCGGATGCTGGAGACCACCCTGCAAAACTACCTGCCCTGCTATGTGACCGGGGCGGATGCCATGCGCTGCAATGTGCTTTTCTGCCTGACCGATGCCCAGTGCCAAAAATACCGGACGGTACTGCGCCCGCTGCTGGAACGCGCCAGCCAAATTCTATACAACTATTTCACGGTACGGCTGCTCTGGGCAGTAGGACGCCCCACCGGCTCCCTGCTGGGGCTGGCGCGCCGCTGCCGGGAAAACGCCCACCTACAGCCCCTGCTCACGGTGGAGCAGCCCATCCAGTTCGTGGAGGTCAACGAGGGCGACGCCACCGCCGGGAAGATGCAGGTGGTGGCACAGGTGCAGGAGTATGTTAAGAATCATCTTTCGGAAAAACTGACGCTGGCCGATGTGGCGGCTGTATTCAATTTTTCGCCCAACTACCTCAGCCAGCTGTTCGGCAAATACGGCGACAGCGGCTTTGTGGAGTACATCACCGAGACCCGCATCGCTGCGGCAAAAGAGATGCTGGAACAGGGCGATTTGAAAGTGTACGAGATCGCTGAGAAACTGGGGTACGAGAGCGCTTTCTATTTTTCCAAGGTATTCAAAAAGGTCACGGGGCTCAGCCCGCGGGAATACCAGCAAAGTATTTAAAATCGGAGGCTTTTATGATACAGGAACAGCTTGCTCATCTGCCGGAATTTCTTCCCGATTACCGGCCTTTCCCCTGTCAAAGAGCACACCGCATGGCAGGGGCTGCCCCTGCGGGCAAAGCAGCGCTTTTTGCAGGCGGGGAAGCCGCGCTGCAAACGCCCATTGCGCCCCTGCCGCTCTCGCTCTGGCTGGATTTCACCCACACTGGGCGGCGCACCCCCATGGGAGACGGCTTACTTTTCCCGCCGGGCGCGGCTGTGCGCGCTGGTAAGTGCCGAGTGTGTGGAGCACAAAGGGCGCTTTCTGGATGAAATTGCCGATACCGTATGGGCGATCTGCGAGGAAAGTGCATGGCAGCTGCCCGCCCACAACAGCTATGTGCGGGACACCCCGCAGCTGCCCCTGCCGGACACCACCCGCCCCATCGTGGATTTATTTGCCGCCGAGACCGGCGCGCTTCTGGCGCTGACCCGGTACTTACTGCCCGATGAGCTGGATACTGCCGCGCCGGGCATCACGGCGAGGATGGAGCGGGAGCTGGACGCCCGCATCCTGACGCCTTATTTTACAAGCCACTTCTGGTGGATGGGCAACGGCGAAGAGCCTATGTGTAACTGGACGAGCTGGTGCACTCAGAATGTGCTGCTCACCGTTTTTCTGCTGCCCACCACCCAGCAGCAGCGAAAAGCTGCCGTCAAGCAGGCAGCCTACAGCCTCGACTGCTTTTTGAAGGACTACGGCGCGGACGGCTGCTGCAACGAGGGTGCGCAGTATTATCGCCACGCCGGACTGACCCTGTGGGGCTGTCTTGAAATTTTATCCAACGTTGCGCCGGAGGCCTTCCGCCCGCTATTCAGAGAAACAAAGATCAAAAATATCGCGGAGTACATCTGCAATGTCCATGTGGAAGGACCTTACTATCTGAACTTTGGCGATTGCAGCCCCCTGGCCGGGCGCTGCGGTGCACGGGAATACCGCTTTGGACAGGCCGTAGGCAGCGATGCTTTGCAGGCCCTTGCGGCGGCAGATTTCCGCGCCGATGCCGACCCCGACCATTTGCAGAACCCGGACGGCAGCACCCACATCAACCTGTGGTACCGGCTGACCACCGCCTTTGCCGAGCAGGAACTGATGGAATACGCCGCAGTTCCCCAGCATCGTTCTGCAGTATGGTACCCCAGTGTAGGCATTTATGCCGCACGGCAGGGCAGCTGGGTGCTGGGTGCAAAGTTTGGCTCCAACGGCGACAGCCACAACCACAACGATACCGGCAGCATTACCGTGTACAAGGACGGAAGACCGTTTCTCATCGATATCGGAGTGGAGAGCTACACCAAAAAGACCTTCAGCCCTCAGCGGTATGAGATCTGGACCATGCAGAGCGCATGGCACAACCTGCCCACCCTTGACGGCGTGCAGCAGCTGCCCGGCGCGGAATACGCTGCCCGGGAGGTGTGCACCGAGGAAAATAGCATCACCGGCGAACTGGCGGGCGCGTACCCGCCCATCCCGGGGCTTACCACCTACCGCCGCAGCGTATCTGTCAGCGAACAGGGCATCACCCTGCGGGACGAAACAGACTATCCCGGCACAGTAGACCTGACCCTGCTCACCGAGCAGCAACCCGTCCCCACTGCGGACGGCTTTGCGGTGGGCACACTGGGCGGCATCCGCTTTGACCCGGACGCCGCAACGGCTGCTGTTACGGCGGTGCCTATCACCGACCCGCGCCTGCGCACCGCATGGCCGGAAACGATCTATAAGATCACCCTGCATTTCCAAAAAATGCTGAAGCTCGAACTGTACTAAGGAGAACTGCCATGGAAACCATCAAGCTGAAAATTCTGGACGAAGCCGGCCACACCCTGATGACCTGTGACGCTGACACCGCCGTATCCCTTGTTTACACCAACTGCTACAAGCCCGGCGACCGGGTGGCGCTGGAGATCGACCATCCCGGGCAGTACTGCGTCATCCAGTTCGAGGACACCATGCCCGAAGCCCTTGTGTATGTGGTCAAGCGGGAGATCAACTTCCACATTCCCTTCGGGGAGCAGGCCATCACCTACTCGCCCAAGAGCTTTGCGGGCAGCCGTCACGTTATCCGGGCACGGCTGGCACTGCCGGAAGAGATTGCCGCCCGGCGGAATCTGGCCTTCAACTGCTATGACGAGCATGGCGACACCGGTTTTTACCCCCACGCCAGCGCCAACGTGGAAACGCGCGGCGAGGCGGTGTTTGCCGCCCGCAACGCCATCGACGGCATTTTTGAGAACAGCGCCCACGGCGAGTATCCCTACCAGAGCTGGGGCATCAACCGCGACCCGGGCGCAGCCCTGACGCTGGATTTTGGCAGGGAAGTACTGCTGGATGAGCTGCGCATCACCGAGCGGGCAGATTTTCCCCACGACAACTACTGGGTCAAAGCCACGGTGGAATTTTCCGACGGCAGCAGGTTGGACATCCCGCTGGTGAAAAGCGCCAAGCCCCAGAGCGTGACCTTTGAGCCCAAGCGGGTGCGCAGCCTTGTGCTGAAAGACCTCATTCAGGCCGAGGGGACTTCCCCCTTCCCGGCGCTGACCCAAATCGAAGCCTTTGGCACCGAGGTGAAGTAAAATGAGCATCTACAATGCCCTTTATGGGCGGGACGGCCACGGCGTAGGCCCAAACGAGCCGGAGAAAAAAGGCTTTGCACGCTTTTGCCAGATGGTCGGCCGCGACCTCGGCCAGCTGCTGGGCACGAACCTGATGGTCTGCGTGCTCTGCCTGCCTGCCGCACTGGGGGTCTCGCTGGGCGTGACCCTGCTCTCCCTGCCGCTGACGGTGGTGTGCAGTGCGGTCACCGGTCTGCTGACCGGCCCTGCCATGGTGCTGCTGGCAGACTGCGCTCTGCGCAGCTTGCAGAACGACCCCTCCCAGTGGCTGCCCCGGGCAAAGCAGACCCTAGCCGCCCATTGGAAAGCCGCCTGCGGCTTTGGCTGCATTGGCACGCTGGTGCTGGGGCTGCTGTGCTTTGTATCGGCCTTTGTGTTTGAAGCCGCCGCGCAGCAGGGGTATTACCCCGGGCTTGCCATTCTCGTTTTTCTGGCGCTGGATTTTCTGGTGCTGGCGGTTCTGGCTACGCTTTGCGCTGCCGTTCTGCCGCTGCAACTGCCCGCCCCGGACAGCTTGCTGCGCCGGGCGGGCAGGCTGCTGGCTGTCGCCCCGGCGCGCTGCGTCCTGGCAGGCGTTCTCATGCTGGCGGGCATCGGCGGCATGATCTTGCTGTTCCCGGTCAGCGTGTTCTGGGCGGTGCTGTTCGGCTTCTGGCTGCCGGGGCTGGCAGCGATGCAGACCCTGTTCCCGGTTTTGCGGCAGGAATACGGCGTAGAGGTGCGCAGCATCCCGCGCCCGGCAGCGCCGGATAAGCCCCTGACCGCACAGGAGCAGAAAAAGCGCTCCCGCGCCAACTGGTGGTATTACAACTGGGGCATCGTGGCGGTGGCGGCAATGGTCATTGTGGGCGTAGCGTATGTGGCGCACGGCCTGCTGACTACCGTAGACCCGGACTACACCGTGGCGGTAGTCACGGCGGAGGCCCTGCCGGACGAGGCCGTGCAGCGCCTGCAGACTGCGCTGGCAGACTATGCGGAGGACGCCAACGGCGACGGGACTGTGGTGGTGCAGGTGAACAACTACACATGGAGCGCCGATGCCGCCCTGACCGACATGAACGGTCAGATGGCCGGTGCCACCCAGATGAACACCGACCTTGCCAACGGCGAGAGCAAAATCTGGATCTTGGATGACCCGGAGGACTTCGAACAGGCCTATGGGGCACTGAGCGAAAAGCTGGGCGCGGAATGGCAGACAAAGCTTATCCCGTGGCGCAGCCAGCCCGCCCTTTCCGGGCTGGAACTGGGCAGCTACAACACTGCCGCCGATGGCAGCCAGACTGTTGATATCCAGAGCCGCTTTGCCGGGTACAGCGTGGCAGTGTTTGATGCTTCAGATGCGTTGTGGCAGGCGCTCAATTCGTAAACAGAAACGACCGTCCGTTCTCTTTTTGTTTATGTGGTATTCTATACACAGAAAAATAGACGGAGATATACCGCCATGAATCCCCCTACCACGCTGAATCTTGCCAAGATTGCTCTGTGCGCGGTGGAAACCGTACTGCGGAACACTTCGCCCGGTGCAGAGGACTATCCCCCAGCTGGTTGAACAAAATAACAACGCTGCAAGTGCTTATCGTCAGGCTGTTACAGATGCAGAAAATTCGATGATGCCGCAGGCAGATGCAGCAGCATAAAACGGACATCTCCTCAATAAAAAAGTCAAGTAGACTTCAATTCGAGCAAAATAGTTTTATTTTGCCGCTGATTTACCCGACAAAATCCATCGCTGCGCTGCGCTTCGCAAACGCGGTCTCACCCCAAACCCTGCTACGGGCAAACATAATAAGCTGGAACTTGTCGTTCTAGAAAATCACAGAGTCAAACGAATGCTTACATCGCCATTGCTAAGCAGGCGGACTACTTCGTTTTCCGATAGATCCATTTTACCAAGGCGAGTATACGCCCACGAATTAGAGCCGTAGAATAGAACGATCCGGTCAGAACGATACAAAACGATGTCACCATTGCTTGTTGGCGGCATATTTACTGTTGCGCACCATATCGTTAAAGGCGTCTTTGCCGAAGTAGAAGCTAAAAGAGCAAGCCGTCGGTTCGCCTCAATTCATGGAAGCTTCGAGTCATCGTAATTTTTTTAATCAAAACAACGTGATTTTTCACTCAGCAATCTCTGCACTCTTTGTCGGATTTTGCAGCGAAAAGCACCTTCTGCACGTTTTGAAACCGCGCAAAATCCGTGCAGAAACCGTGCACTTACTCCCAGACAAACTGAAAACCACTTCATCCGACAACGACTTGACGGCATTAGTTCGAGTGACCGCACACCAAAAATCAAGTCTTGGAGGATACGACTATGACGAAACTGCTTTCCTGCCGCTACAACATGAATACCAACCGGGTGGAAGTCCGGTTCGCAGATAGCTCTGCTGTTGCCATCGACTGCGCCGCTGTGGAGGGCGAGTACGGCAACACTCTGGCACAGCGGGCAGAACTGGATTGGCTGCTCTACAACAAGCCCTTGGAGTACGCACAGCTTGTACTGGGTGGAGGGATGGAGCATTATCTTTTCCTCGGCTGTGACCACGGCAGATTAGAGGACTGATGTATAAATCATCATAATTCTAAACATAAAACGAAGCCGCCCCAAATCCAAGTTCCGCGAAAAAACAGTCTGATTCGGGGCGGCTTTATTTTATGGAATCTTTACAGAAGGCTCAGGGCCTCTTCATCGGCCACGAGGATGCAGTCGGGGTGCATCTGGAGGATGGAACCCGGACACTCCGGGGTGACGGGGCCGGACACAACGGCCTTGACGGCCTTGGCCTTCGCCAGACCGTTGGCCACCACCAGCACCTTGCGGGCCTGCATGATGGTCTTGATGCCCATGGTGTAGGCCTGCTTCGGCACAAGGTCCTCGTTGCCGTCGAAGAAGCGCTTGTTGGCCTCGATGGTGGCGGGGGTCAGGTCAACGCAGTGGGTCTCCAGCTCAAAGGCCTCGCCCGGCTCGTTGAAGCCGATGTGGCCGTTGGGGCCGAGGCCCAGCAGCTGCAGGTCGATGCCGCCGACGCTGTGGATGATGTCGTTGTACTTGGCGCAGGCGTCGGCCGCGTCGGGGTTAGTGCCGTCGGGCAGGTGGATGGCTTCGGGGCGGATGTTCACATGGTCGAACAGGTTCTTGTGCATGAAGCTCCAATAGCTTTCGGGATGCTCCTTGGGCAGGCCGCGGTACTCGTCAAGGTTGACGGTGGTGACTTCGGAGAAGTCGATGTCGCCCTTGTTGTACCACTCCACCAGCTGTGCGTAAGCGCCCACAGGGGTGCCTCCGGTCGCCAGACCCAGCACACAGTTCGGCTTCATGATGACCTGCGCGGAGATGATGTTGGCAGCCTTGCGGGACATATCCTTATAATCCTTTGCGCAAATGATCTTCATGGAAAAACGCTCCTTCTTCTCACTTTAGCAGCAGCGGCAGAAAACTTGTGCCATTCTGCGGTGCTTTGCTATGGAAATACTCGGCTGCAGTCGCACCCACATCGCTGAGGGTCTTACGGGTGCCGATATCCTTAGGCGTAAAATGCTTGCTGTAGATCATCAGCGGCACCATCTCGCGGGTATGGTGCGGATGGCCGATGGTCGGGTCATTGCCGTGGTCGGCCTGAACGATGAGGATATCATCCTCACCGAGGGCTTCCCGGATCTTGCCGATCCACTCGTCCGCTACGCGCAGACGGTCGGCATAGGCCGCGACATTCTCACGATGGCCGCAAAGGTCGGTCTCCTGTACATTGGTGCAGATGAAGGCGGTCTCCTGCTCCTGCACGATCTCCAGAGTACGTTTCAGCACACTGGCGGTATCCACCATCGGGATGCTGGTTCCGTAGTTGTTGGTAACAACATCCGCCACCTTTCCCAGCAGGAACACCGGCAGGCCGCTCTTGCCCAGAATGGTTGGCATCTGCACCTCCGGGTCAACGCCGTAGCCCATGTGGATGCAATGGTAATCGTTGTTGTAAACGCCGCTGGCCGGGGCATTGACGCCGATGTAGTCGCCGTGCTCTTCGATGGCGTCCAGCAGGTTCTGCAGATGCACGCCCCGTCCGCCAAAGGTGATGACGCGCGGCACGACCGACACGCTGCGCACCAGATGGCCGATCTTGAGTTCTTCCTCAAAATCCAGATCATCAATGGCAGCGGTCACATTGAACGCCTGCCCCGGGTCACACTCCACATTGTCCGCCACGGTGCACGCCTCGTTGACGATAAGCAGGCGCTTGCCGGAGGTTCCGGTGTAGTAGCGGACATGATAGCCTGCCTCTTCCAGCGTCTGCTTGATCTTCTCGATCTTGTTGCAGATCGGCTCACCAAAGGGCTTAGCGGGATGCGTACCCATGATCTCCTGATGGCCAAAGAAGGTGTCGGCACCATCGTGCATCAGCATTGCACGGCCAAAGGTGGCGTTGGGTGCAAACGGCAGGCCGGGGAACTCCCGCCCCACGATGTTTGCCAGACCCAGGCTTGCCAGATTCGGCAGTTTCAGATCCGGTGTGCGCTCAAAGATATGGATGCAGGTATTTGCACCACAGTCCGCCGGGCGTACCTGAGGCACATCAGGCATTGCGCCCACACCAAAGCCATCCAGCACGATCACAACAAACTTTCCCATGTGAAGAAACATCCTTTCCCATTATTCCCGAACCGGGTCTCCCAGTGCGGAGTAAAGCCCTGCCAGCTCGGGTTTCCCCTCAGACAGTCCCTTTACCACCGCCACCCGGCTGCGGGTCACAAAAAACTGTGTCCGGAACGCCATGACCGCCGCAGCCGACACCGGACAGTTCTGCTGCAGTTCAAAATGGTAGTCGATACTGGAATCGTCCGGCGGAAGCACCGGGACGATCTTTGCATCTTCCAGCGTTGTGCCAACCAGCGCATTCTTCATGTGTCCACGCCGATAGTGGCCGCCGCCGTAGCAATACGATTTTGTTCCCAGATCATGACTGACCTCGGAAACATACAGGTAGCCCGGCCGCTCCTCGGCATCCGGGTGGGCGGCATGGTAGGGGGTCGTGCCCGTCAGGCCGTGCCCCGGCTCACCGTGCGTACCGCCTGCCGCTGCAATTTTGGGGATGCTGTGGACGCAGGTCGCGCTCGGAGTATTACGCATCAGATCTTTGTATCCCCATGCGGTCAGCATCCGGGCAGCGGTCTGCACCGTACTGAGGTTGGGCGTAGGCAGGATATCCCCCGCCGCTTCGTCGTACAAAAAGCAGGGGAAGCTGCACACGCCGCCTACTTCAACGCCGGGCATATTCTCAATGGCGTGAACAGTCTGTTCCAGCTCTGCCAGCGTAAATCCGCCGTACTGGCCGGAATACAGCATATCGTTTTCTCCCAAGACCCGGAGCATCAACTTCTGATGCAGGCCCAGTTCTGTGCAGACCCTGCTGATCTCCCGCGCTTTTTCCAGCGAGTAGACGGTGACGATCTTCGGTTTTGCCGACAGGATCTTTTTCAGGGCTGCACGAGGGATCTGCACCAGATGGCCCACATTTCCGATGGGGACATTGTTTTCTACCATCGTCAGTGCCTCGCGGAAATCCACACACACTGCGCCGACATATCCCATCTCTGCCAGTGCTTGGGCGATCATCGGGTTGCGGCCGATCTGCTTGAGCATAAAAAAGTTCTGTACGCCGCTTGCATCGCCCGCCTGCTTGATCCTGCGTGCGTTTTCCACAATCGTGTCATAATCCAGCAGATAAGTGTCCGGCAGAATCATACCTGCCTGCTGCCATTCAATGCCCAGACGCACCAAAGGCTGGTTGCGCTCCATGACGGACTTTAAAAACACAGGGCATCTCTCCTTTTCTTCTAGTTTCTATAAAAAGGACTCAGTCGTTCTGTACCTGTTCCATACACTGACGCAGAACGCGGATGATGGTATCCGGGCCGCTGCGCATGGGATTGATGCGGATCATTCGGTGTTCGATGGTGGGATCCTGTGCGCGGAAGGTTCCACTGACACGATAGATCATGGGGGCAAATTCATACTTGCTCTCACTGCCCACCGGGTGGGGTGCCGCACCAAACTGCGGAGCTGCCGCCAAGACCTTTTCGGCGATGTCCTTTTCAAACTCCACCAGCAGCACCTTGCTCTGTGCGTTTGCCAAAAATGCTTCCTTGACGCCCGGGATCTCACCGGCGTTCAGGCGGCGCACCAGCTCTTCGTTGACCTCGCTCTGGATCGCCAGCGACACCGGCGCATAGATAAGACCACGCAGTGCATCCATGGCTTCATGGCCCTGCACCTGGCTGCCGCCGGAATACTGCATCTTATAAATGCGTTCAACCAGTTCCTTTTTGCCGACCACAACACCAACGCCCTCCGGGCCAAGAATCTTGAAGCAGGAGAAGGTCGAAAGGTCTGCGCCTGCCTGACAGCCGATGGCATCCACCTTGAGAGCGGCATAGTTGTCATCGGTCACGACCGGAACCTTCGGCAGCGCTTGCTTGATGGTGGCAATAACAGCCTTGTAATCATAGCTGTCATCCGGCTTCTGGCGGGTCAGCTGCACCAGTGCGCCCCGGATCTCATCCTTATGGGCGGCACAGACTGCTTTGAGCTGTTCCAGATCGTTGAAATCTGCCCGGATGGGCTTGAGGCCCATTGAATCGATCGTGACCTGCGTAGTCGGATAGATGGGCGAGGTGTGTACCAGAATGCTCTCGTCTGCCTTCATGCAGGCTGTCAGTGCCCAGCGGATCGCACCCGTGCCCGCACCGCGCACGAACAGCGCAGCTTCGGCATCAAAAGTATCTGCAAAAACGTGTTCTGCCCGCAGGGTGCAGCGCGGCTTGTTCAACCCCTTGACAACGCCGAGATCTCCCAGTGAAAGAACTTCTTCCCCGCTGAAATTACGGGTCACTGCATCAATGGCCTTGAACTTGGAGTTTTTTTGCCTGTTCCAATGAGATGGAATGCAAGGGATAGGTTTTCATAGTTGCTCTCCTTAGACAGATGCTTCGCTCTGCCCTTTGTAAATACGCAGTGCGTTGCGGTACAGCAGCTTTTCAAAGGTCTGCTCCGGTACACCGGCTTCGCAGGCCATCGGTGCAAAGGTGTCCAGCAGATAGCTGTAACCCACACCGCCACGGTCTGCAAAGTTGCTGCGGCGGGTGATGTCCATGCTCATCACGATCTGGTTTTCATAACCTTCACGGCAGAGCTGGCTGAGCCACATTGCACGGGATCCATCCGGCTGATAATTGCACTTACCGATGGTATCAAAGGCGATATTCACTCCCTGATCCAGCAGACGCTTCATGTAATCCAGATCGGCTGACAGGTCGATATGACTCAGCACCACACGGCTCAGGTCAACGCCGAAGCTCTTGAAAATTTCCAGCTGCTCCATGCCGCGCGTTCCCAGCGTGGTATGGGTGCAGATAGGCGCACCCGTTTCTGCATGAGCACGGGATGCCGCACGGAAGATCTTTGCTTCCGGCTCGGTGATCTCCTTGGATGTTCCGATCTCACCGATCAGTTCTGCACGGATGCCCGTATCCTCGATACCGACGGTCAGTTCCCGGACCATGATATCGCTCAGCTGCTGCTCCGTCAGGGCGTAGCATTCCGGAGGGAGAAACGGCTCTTTGTAGTAGCCTGTAGCATGGGTGATCTTCACGCCTGCCGCCGCCGCGACCTTCTCGGTATACGCCACATTGCGCCCCATGCCTCGGTTGGTCTGGTCAATAATGCTGACCACACCACGCTCCACAAGATGACGGTATTCCGCCACCGTTGCGTCAAAATCATCCAAGCGGCAGTCGATATTGTTCTTCGGGCCGGAAAGGTCGATGGTGGTATGTTCATGTGCGTATAAAATCTTTTCAGGGATTTTCAAAAAGACTCGCCTCCTATTGCGGTTTCACAAAAGTTATCTTCCGACACCCGTCGGAAGATACTCTTCTGTTTTCACGGTTTCATCAGGCGGCCGGAGTATACAGAGACAGCAGGAACAGGACGTTTGCGATCAGGCCGACCAGAATTGCACCCAGCGGGCCGACAGCCATGGAGACCAGAGGCTTCTTGCTGCACTTATTGATGCACCAGAATGCCACGATGATGAACAGACCTGTGGTCGGCATGATGGCCTGTGCAGCCAGAACGCCGCCGATCAGCAGAGCGATATCGATGACATAGCTCATAGCGGTACGGATGTTGTCGCCGCAGCGCTTGATGCCGGGGAACTTATCCAGACCCTTTGCAATCACGTTGAGCAGCAGGATCTCAACACAGATGCAGGCTGCGCCAGCGATCAGCGCAATGATGGGGTTGGGGATGAGCAGACCAATAACAAAGACGAAGGTCATACCAGCCGGGGCATAAACACCGGTGGTGATGGCGGTGGTAGCAACCAGAGGGATAAAGCCGATGGCACGAGCCAGAGCGGTCACGCCAGCGTTCACACGGTCGCCCTCGGCCAGCAGGCCCAGGCTGATGGGGTCGCCTGCGATGATACTCATACTGGTGCCGGCAGCGATCAGGCCGCCCATAATGGCGAGGTACGGCATATACTTGCGGATGCGGGCAACCTTGTCCGCAAAGATCTGGGTCAGCATCTCGTTGGAATTCTGGTCATTGCCTTCCTTATCCATTGCAGCAAACACCAGCATGATGATCATGCCGGCCAGAAGAGCCATACCGTCTTTATTCAGGGAGATGGTGTGCTCTGCATCCAGAGCGATCTTGCCGTAGGTCTCAACGATCTGACGGACCAGCAGGGTGACGACAGCAGTGATACCGCCCTTGACCGCACCGAACTGCAATGCGACCGTAACCGCCGGGAAGATAGCAAAGGCCAGCGTGATGCCTGCGGAGACCTGACCCAGACTGCCGAGGAAGTTGACCGGGAGCATATTGAACAGATCAATGATGACCTGCAGGCCAAACAGCAGTGCCACACCGTATACTGCACCGATCACACCGGAAAGGATCAAGCCCTTCTTGGTATCCGGGCACCAGGTACCGATGATATCGGTGGTCAGCAGGATGCAGTGGATCAGAATAATGCTTGCTGCAATGGAAGTCGGCAGGCCGTAGCCGATGACCAGACCAAAACCGATCGCAAAGCTGGTCGCAGCCAGTGCTTTACGGTCCATGCGCTTTTCCAGATACTCAGGAATGACCGGACGCAGACCATCGTTGAAAACAGCAATGCTCTGGTTTGCCAAGATCGACGCCACCGCGCCAATTGCCGCGATGATGATGTATCGTAAAATGTTTTCCATGTGTAATCCTCCTTATATTTCAGAGCAGATTCAGAAGCCCAGACCTTTCAGAATGATTGGAACGACCTTTTCGATGTGCTGATCCGTAAAGCCGAAGGCTTTCTTGCCCGCCTTGACCTGAGCCAGGATCTCCTCCTCGCTCAGCATCTTACCCGGCATCGATACGGTGGCACACTGATTCATTCCAAGCAGTGCGATCGCCATTGCCAGCGCACCGCCGCCGCCCGTCTTGCACGCGCCAAAGTAATAATCAGCCTGCCCGGTCTTGACTGCCATTGCCGCCGCAATGTCATCTTTGATCTCAACCGTGGCACGATCGCCCACAACACCTTTGACAGCATCATAGACTTTCTGCTTGTCGATCTGACCGCCAACTACGATTTTCATACAAACTCTCCTTTCTACTGCGGGTCATATTTCAAATGCTGTCACACCTGTGCCAGCAGAACCCCAATGTGCATCGTAAGGAACTTCTGCTCGTTCTCCGGCAGACCGGGCAGGGTGTCCCGGACAATTTCCTGCGTTGCTTCCAGAGCCTTGGGGAAAAGTAGGCTCTTCTTTTGTCTCCTCATAGACTTCCTCGTCCAGAGGTTCTACCGGCTCGCCACGCTGGATGCGGCCAAGAGCGGCACACAGATGCGTGATCATAGACGAAGCATTCTCTTCGGTCAATGTCAGATCGTATTTTTCCTGAAAATACCGGATCACATCCTGCACCTTCTGGTAATCTTCATCTGACAGCATTCCCGCCTGACGCAGGATCGATAATCTCGGTTCAAAATCCATTTCTGACATCTCCTAGCTTTTTATTCCAGTGCTTACAGCCACGCGCTGATCTTATCTGCCAGCGTCTCGGCCGGAGCTTCTGCGCCAAAGGTGTTCCACACCAGCTCGCAGATCTCGCCGCAGCAGCTATAGGGGCTGTAATACGAGGTGGAGTTGGGCTTAAACCCGACATTCTGCTTGTTCGTGAGGAAAACGACCGCCGTTTTGTTGGTCTTGTTCATCACGACATGCGTACCCGTGAAGCCCGCGTGGCCGAATGCGTCATAGTGACGGTCGCCGCGTCCCATAAAGGACGAGCCACGCTCAAAGCCCAGACCACGGGAAGGCTTGCCGTTCTGCTCGCTGGTGAACAGATCAATGACATCCTGACGATACAGGCGGACGCCCTTGTAAATGCCGCCGTTCAGCATTGCCTGACAGAGCACCGCGAGATCCTCTGCGTCAGAATACAGACCCGCATGACCTGCAACACCGCCGTTTGCCATCCATGCGTTGCCATCGTTGCACTCGCCGACCAGCGTGTAATTGCGCCAGCCATCGAATTTGCTGAAGGCATCCAGATCGGCGGTGCAATCGTAGCCGAAGCCCGGATGACCGATCTCATCGACCATAGCATACTCATACGGGTTGCCGAAAGAAGTTGCTGCAAGATCATCGGTGGTAAAGCCGTTTTTCAGCGGCAGATAGGTCGTACGCTTGAGGTTCAGCGGCTTGTAGATTTCGTTCTGAACGTACTCGTCCATATCGCGGCCCGTGATACGCTCCACGAGGAAGCCCAGCATCTGGAAACCGAGGTCGCTGTACTTTTCCTCACCGGGTGCGAACATCAATTCACAGTTGCAGATATAATCCAGCACCTTGGATTTGTCCTTATCAATGTACAGGAACATAGCTTTCCACTGCGGAAGACCCGAAGTATGGGTCAGAAGCTGATGAACGGTGACATTCTCTTTGCCATTCTTCGCAAATTCAGGGATGTAGCTTGCTACGGTCGCATCGAGGTCGATCTTTCCTTCGCTGTACAGCTTCATGATGGACTGGGTCGTGGCCATGATCTTCGTGCAGGATGCCATATCGAACATGGTGTTCATCTCCATGGGACGGGGATCATCCAGACGAACGCCCATGTCATTCAGCATTGCATATCCATAGGATTTTTCATAGACGATCTTACCACCGCGCGCCACAACGATGGTCGCACCAGGGAAGTAGCCCTGCCCCATGTAGTTTTCCACAATGGCATCGATGGCGGTCAGTCGCGCATCCTCCTTGACGGGCATTCCAGAGGGCTTGAAGCAGTTTTCGGCCTGTTCAGGGCTTGCGCAGCCTGCAAATGCAGCGGCGACAGTCATGGCCCCCATGGCCTTTCCGGATGCGATCATAAAGCTGCGGCGCGAGATCTTTTTCATGGGAAACTCTCCTTTTCGTCCAAAAAATTAAAACGGCTTTATCATTTCCGGAGACAAAAATATTTTATACAATATTTTGTATTTTTGTTCCAGAAGAAACATCTGCACATACTCATGCAGATGCTCTTTTCTTTTTCGCACTCCACTTAATAACGCGGAATGATTTCTCTGTTCATAACCCGTCTCTGAATGTCCGTAACATTCTGCACAGACAAGACCTTGCGTACCAACTGTGCCGTCACATTGTCGCTCTTCCGGCAGACCAGCACCGCAACCGTATCTTTTTCCTGCTTATCTAAGCAGGGCATCGGATAGTAACTCAAGCCCTCCGGCAGCATATCCGCGCTCCATACACCTGCATCAATCATACCGTTGTGCAAAAACGGTACGAGCTGACTGTAAATAATGGGAACATATTGTACAGGTTTATCAGCGAAGCAGAACCGGGTCAGCCGCTCCTGGTCTACCGAAGAGGTATCCAAACCAACTTTACATCCCTGCCAGTTCCCATCAAAATCCGGACGCACAAAGATTCGGTGCTGTTCAACATAACTACGTGATCCAAACGCCGCCACCATCTGAATGTCTTTGCCCTGTTGTTCATAATATTCAAACGCCAGATGGCTCATCACGCAGAGGTGAAAGCGACCCTCTTCTACACAAGCCAAGCGGTATCCTGAACCGCGCATAAATGCGATCGCTCCGGTAACGCTTTTCTGGTTCAGCTCTTCATACAAGCCGCTTGCCAGACCTTCATAACGCAGACCATACGGCATCGGCATCACACAGGTCAGATTTGTGTTACTGCAATACTGCGCCATCGCCAGATAATCAATGTCGGTAGCGATCGTTCCGTTCTGCCCGTGAGACTCCAACTGGATAATTCCATTCTGTTTCAGATTGTTCAGCGCGATCTGAATGTTCCCGCGTGCCATATCACATTGCTCACTCAGCTCTGTAACCGTAGGTATGCGTTCTCCCGGCTCCAAGCCTGCGAGGATCTGCGCAACCTGCAAGGTCGCAAGCCCCGATTTTTGCAGCAGACTTTTGTTCAGCATAACTTTCTTTCCTTTTTAATGCTATTTTTTCCTCGTCTCATCTGCTCTAGGAAAGAATCTCCTCTTTCAAGTTTATCTCTCCACGATTCCCCTCATTCATCTGCTCTTATGATAATACAAAATTTAGTATATTTCAATATGTACTTTTTGCCAATCATCTTCTTGTAAATTCGTTCATTCTGTCCAAAAGACAGTTTCATTTTATCTAAACCATCCCGGCATCTCCAGTCACAGGTTGGTCATAGCGGTACAAAAGGCATATCCGCTCTCGCCGAGTCGATCGTTTCAGGTCATCATATAAGAGTCGTCTTTTCTATTATGATTTGCAAAATGTACACTGGCATCAAATTATGATCGCACTTCTAATGATTTTATTTTCTGAACAGAAACCGTAATTTTCAGCAATGCAATTGCGCAGCCTGCACCGAAACGGTGCAGATCAAAAAGGGTTTGGGATTTCCCAACAAGTAGTATTTTGCTACGCAAAATAAGCAGATGTATATACGTCTGCATTGCTTGCAGGTGCTATGAAGCCTCTCAAGGTGCTTTCCAAATTTGAAAATCATTTTGTGATCAAGACCGTCTATTTTCAAGTTTCACTTGATGCGGGCGGTTATTTTTTTGCCTAGGAAGTTTTCGAGTTTGCAATCGCAGCAAACCTGCTAAAGTGTGTCAAGAGGTAAAATCAGAAAATTTAGACCAAAATAATTGTTGCCGGGTGCAGCTGAGCATCCGGCAACTTTAATAAGCCGACAGTTACCAGCCTGTCAGCAGAATTTTCAAACTAAAGGATTGAGTTAGCTGTTACCGTTTGGACAGCTGGCAGCAACAGGTCTCTCTTGAACGCGCAAATATTCAGTAACTCGTGCGTAGTAGATTCTCAGAAATTTCGCACTGCCAGCAATCGTGTAGACGTAGTAGTGCTTTCCTCCAGCGCGCTTTTTGTCCATAAAGCAAAAGACGCTGTTATCTTTGTGGGATAAGGTTAGAATAATATTTGCCACAAGGAACACCGTACGCCTCAAATAAGGTGAGCCGCGCTCGGAAACATGGCGTGACTTAGATTCAAAGTTTCCAGACTGGAACGGCGGCGCATCAATGCCTGCAAAGGCAACGAGAGCTTTCTTGTTTTTGAAACGTCTGACATCACCAATCTCAGCCATTAGAGCAGGGCCTGTAATGGGTCCTGTGCCCTCCATCTGCATGACAACTTCATATTCAGGAAGCAGCGAAGCCAACCGGTTCATTTCTTCTTGAGTAGACTGTTTCGCCTCGCATACAGCATTCAGGCTCTTGCAAGCCTGCAATACTAAAGCCTTCGTTCCGTTGTTTTTCGGGAGCGTAGGAACGGCATCCTGTGCCAGAGCATACAACTTGTGCGCTGTATTCGTACGAAATTTATAATTTCTCCGCAAACACCATTTGCGGTAAGATTCTGTGAATTTTTCAATGGAAAGTCTGAGTACACAGTCTCTGTGCCAATAAATTGAAAAGAAATCGACCCACTTTTCATGACCATCCGCATTCTTGATCGCGTGTCCAAAAGCCTGATCAATCGAAGGGAACGTCTGATCTGCCAGTGCAATCAGGCCATTGCGAAGGGATGTTGCTGTCGAAGCCAATCTTTCATACATTCGTGACTGCTCTCTCAACACAAGTCTGGTTTCGTCTTCATCATTGAATGGTGGGAGTTCATTCCAAAACGTCAGTGCATAGTTGGCGATTTTCAAGGAGTCCGCACGATCTGTTTTCAATTTTCGGATAGAATTATTGCTGAAATCGTGAATTAACATGGCATTACCACAGAAACATAAAAGCCGGCATTTTTAGGGTCAATGCAATCGGCTTCCAATAGTTGCTTGTGTGTTCCATTACAACGCGAATATCTCCTCCTGTCGTTTTCAATATGGAGACCAGTTTCTCAAGATCATGGTTAGAATGAGATATGTCAAATGGACGTGCAACAATTACTCCACCTGGCCTGCGAATAGCAACTGTGCTTTTGCTCTTAGAAACATCAATACCTACGGCTGTGATTTCCATTGACTTCATTTTTCCGGCCTCCTTTTTGTGCTTGTTCCGCCTGATGCCCATCACCGATTCAGCTTGCTTTGTGACACGAATGTACAGTGACAAGAGTCACTGATAACTCAACCTGCGTCAATCGAACGCTGCAATGGAGATGGCGGAGAACAGTTTGCGCGTACGAGCGTGAAAGCTCAAGCAGGGCAGCGTTCTCTCTGCACATCTCAATTGTAGCTTAGGTTTGGGCGTCTGTATAGCTCACTGGCTGTGAACCTTTCAGAACCAACACAATTGTAGCAAGCAGGGCAAGTTGGTAGCAACTCGCAAGTTTTGAACCTGATTTTTTACAAATCCAGCTTCAAAACACTTATTGGGCTTCGCCCAAACCCGATATTCCGCACAAAATTGCGCTGACTACACGTTTCCGCTGATACCGAATAAGCAAATTTTCTTGGAGAAAAATTTGTTCTATGAAAATCGGCGTTGATTCATTCAATAGTGCATCAAACCGGAACTATTACTTCCGGTTTTGAAAGTAAAAAGCGGAAGTATCACTTCCTAAAAATCCGAGTGTTATTATGGTATGCTCTATTCAGAGCCGTTCACCGAACCAGACCTGATACGTCCTAAAAACACTTGTTTGATTGTGATATGCTGTCTACAAGCCTTCATTGAACCTTGAAAACCGCATGACCGTCTGCATGGGATACACGGCGATGACCCCGCAAGGGAGAGCCGGGAAACGCCGCCGGAAGGGGGCAGGAAAACCATGTGGGGAGAACGGCGCACCCAATATTAACTGGTCAAAATGGCCAGTTGATGTGGTGAATGACACAAATCGGCATTCACCAGAATAACCTTCTGTGTTACGGCTGACCCCATGTGGACATTTTGACCACATGGGGTGAATTGCCGCAACCCAAGTCAATGTGTTCAAATTGAACACATTGACTCTATCCGTGTTACAGCTGACCTCGACTTGACATTTTGTCAAGCCACGGTGAAATCTGGTAAGTGTTGCTTTCCGGTACTTAGCAAATAGCCGTAACGTGCTGTGGTACGTGGACAAAATGTCCAGATACAACCTAACTGTAACGCACAGATTCTGGTTGGTGGTCATTCTGACCATCAACCAAACAATCGCAACGCTTTATTGTGCGAAAGTGACTGTTACCATTTTGGTAACCACCATATACCCATAGCACCAAAGGAGGATACCTATATCGAAGCGCGAAAACTCTTACAGCGTCCGCTACATCTACGAAGATGAGCACAGCAAGAGCTGCGACAAATGGGAGAGCTTTCCCACCAAAGAGGAGGCAACGAACCGAAAGAAGCAAATCGAACATGAACTGGCGGCTGGCACTTTCCTGATTCTGTCCTCGGTGACGGCGGCAGAGTTCCTCATGGATTGGCTGCCCAAGCAGTGCAGCAAGCACAAGTGGGCACTAAAAACCTACGAATCCAACCTCTCCACCATCCAGAACCTTATCATTCCCTATATCGGCAGCATGGAGATGCAGAAACTCAAGCCCTACCACATGGAAAACCTCTACACGACCCTGAGCAAAACGCCCTGCGGTTCGTATATTAAGGGCAAGAAGCAGGAGCTGACCGAAAAGCAGAAGCAGCGATTTCTTTCCGGCACCACCATCCATGAGGTGCATCGGCTACTGGGTACTGCGTTCCAGTATGCCGTGGAATGGGGCATCCTTGTCAAAAGCCCTGTTCCCGTGGACAGTCCCAAGAAGTCCACACAGGAGCGCACCATCTGGACGG
>ENA-OQJP01000134-OQJP01000134.1-human-gut-metagenome-genome-assembly--contig:-NODE-134-length-30670-cov-6.574141_pt1 | contig 30670 bp, 29 predicted proteins | sample MGYA00242611_ERZ504778 | MGnify/ENA primary metagenome ERZ504778 (study PRJEB26092, sample SAMD00036349) | human gut metagenome | host: Homo sapiens | study: EMG produced TPA metagenomics assembly of...
AATACCTTGATGATGCAGCCATCGTCTACTGTTTCAGGCTCTTTTCGCACCCGCTGCATGGACTTGTTGATACGGAACGTTCCGATGCCATCCGCAGCATCAAAGTCGATATCCTCTGGGGGTCAGACCCACGATCTCGCCCTCTCGCAGTGCGCCCACCCAGCGTGAGGTGCACCGCCAGATGCAGGATGGGATCCTCCATGACTGTCCAGTGCCGTTCGCAATCTCCTCTACCGTCCAGATGGTGCGCTCCTGTGTGGACTTCTTGGGACTGTCCACGGGAACAGGGCTTTTGACAAGGATGCCCCATTCCACGGCATACTGGAACGCAGTACCCAGTAGCCGATGCACCTCATGGATTGTGGTGCCGGAAAGGAACCGCTGCTTTTGCTTTTCGGTGAGCTCCTGCTTCTTTCCCTCGATATACGAACCGCAGGGCGTTTTGCTCAGGGTCGTGTAGAGGTTCTCCATGTGGTAGGGCTTGAGCTTCTGCATCTCCATGCTGCCGATATAGGGGATAATCAGGTTCTGGATGGTAGATAGATTGGATTCGTAGGTCTTGGGTGCCCACTTGTGTTTGCTGCACTGCTTGGGCAGCCAGTCCATCAGGAACTCCGCCACCGTCACGGTGGACGGGATCAGAAAATTGCCGGTCGCCAGCTCGTGCTCGATCTGCTTCTGGCGTTTTACCGCCTCCTCCTTGGTGGGAAAGCGTTCCCATTTGTCGCAGCTCTTGCCGTGCTCGTCCTGATAGGTGTAGCGGACACTGTAAGAGCTGCCACGTTTCGTGATATATGCCATAGATTTGCCTCCTTATCAAGCTGCCCGGTGGAGCCACGCATCGAAGCTGTCTTTCGGGATGCGGATGCTTCCGCCTGCCCGCAGGACACGGAACTCGGTGGTGCTGTTGCACAGGTTATAGGCAGAGCGCAGGCTGATGGCCAGCATTCGTGCGATCTCTTCCACCGTGTACACCAGCTTCGTGGTTGCTGGGCTGTCAGTCGGAGACTTGACGGCATTGGTTTGAGTGACCACCTCCATTGTAGCCGGATCAGAGTCCGACTGCAAGAACTTTTTCGTATAATCTAAAGATTTCACATTCTCGTACATTTTATTACACATAAGCATTGCTCCTTACTTATCGTGGCGCATCGCAGGCTCCTGCGTGCGGTTCTCATAAAAACGAATGACCTCCGGCGGAATGCTGTCCAGCGTTTTCAGGGCAGCTTCATAGTCCTGCCGCAGCTTGGCATCCTCCAGACGCTTCAAGACGCTCCCTTCCTTCGCTTTGTCCAGCGAGGCAGAGAGCGTCTTGTTTTTCTTTTTCAGTTGTCTGTTTTCGATAGCCGTCTCCGTAAAAGCGACCTGATAGCGGTTCAGCTCGGTGCGCATTTTGGACACTGCCGGGATATAGCTGTCCAGCACCTTGCTGATCTCCGCCGCACGGCTCTTGCCGTTGAAGGGGGTGATGCCCACCAACAGGGCATCCAGTTGCTCCTTCTGCTTGGTCAGTTGGGTCATCTCCTTGAAGATGCGGGGCGGGATGTGCTCCAGTCCGGTCTGGCTGGCACTTTCGCCACGCTCCAGCTCCGGGTACTGCTTGACCATGTGCTGCCAGAACTCGTCCTGCCACTTCACAAGATTCTTGCGGTTGCCGACGATTTCCTTGGCGCTCAACCGTCCATCAGCAGTCAGCGGCACAAAGCAGAGGTGCAGGTGGGGCGTTTTCTCGTCCATGTGGACAACAGCTGAGATGAAGGTTTTGGAATCCTGCTTGCTTCTCAGGAACTCCAAGGCGTACTCGAAATACGCCTTGATCTCGCTGCGCGACTTGCCCTTGAAAAACTCCGGGCTGGCGGTGACAAGAGCCTCCACCACCCGCACGCTGTCCTTGCGGACACGGCAGTGGGCGGCAGCTATCATGCGGTCGGCTTCTTCCCGGTACCTGCCCTGCGGCTGCACCAGATGGAGGTTGTAGCGGCTCCGGCTCACATCAATATCCGGTTGCTGGCGTACTGCTCCTTGGTGCGCTCGTTGTGGGCTTCGATGGGGCTGATGGCAGGCCCCTTGTACTTTTTGACCTTAAAATGCCATATTGGGCTTTCATAGACCACGCTCCTTCTTGGGGTGTACAAAAAATCTGTACGGACTTCAAATAACCTGTACGGTTCGTACGGCGTGCAGAAATTCAAAATACAAACGATAACACGTTTTAATTTGATTCTGCTTGCCGTACGGGTGCGTACGGGTACAGACCGTACAGGTTGTACGAACTTCTTCCGTAAAAAAATGCACTTTTTACGGACAGGGGTGGACAAGCGGCTCGATGCCCACAAAGCCACGCACCCTGCGGCCACCGGGCAGGTAGATGTTGTTGGTGGCTTCAAGGTTATAGCGGCGGTCATTCTGGCGCAGCTCTGCGCTGAAGCGGATGGCCGATACGCTGTGGCAGGCGTTGTCCTCGCACCACTGCTTGTAAATGTCGTAGAACTCCTTGGAACTGATGGAGTAGTCCGCCTTGAAACGGAAGTAGCCCTCGGACTCCATGAAGTCGATGACATTGTTGCTGCTGCGCTTGATGGTGTCCACATTGGCAGCGGCACGTTCGCTGACGGTAAAGCGGAAGTTGTTCTGCACCAGCCGGTGTAGCCCTTCCAGACACCACAGCAGAATGCCCTCCAACTCGGCGCACATCTTCTCGACCAGAAATGGGTCGTCCGTGCGGTCGGCGGGCTTGTCCTTGGTGGTCAGGATGAGCTGGCGACGGAAGAAGCCGTCCGAATGGTCATACAGCGAGGTCAGCGCACCGTTGCCGAAGCAGAGAAACCGGGCGTAAATGTCCCGCTGGTAGCTCTGGACACCTTTGTGCTCCAAGTCCAGCTTGGCTTCGGCAGTGACAATCGTTTTGATATAGTTGGTCTTGGGCAGGGCGTTCATGTCCATGTCGTCATCGATCATCAGCAAGCGGCGCTCCAGATCGGCACGGGCAAAGCGGTTGTTCTCCACCTTCTGGACGCTGCCATTGCTGGCGGCATCTCCCATGAGCCGCTTCAGCACCAGCCCAATGCGAGACTTGCCCTCGCCGCCCTTGCCAACAATGAGCATCATCTTCTGACCTTTGGTGCTGGGGATCAGGCAGTAGCCCAGATATTCCTGCAAGGTAGGAATGTCGGCATCGTCCAGCAGTTCGTGCAGGAAGGTCAGCCAGCGGTCAGGGGTGGGGGCTTTTGGGGCATACTTCACAGGCAGGCGGTTCTGGCAGAACAGGCGGCTCTCCTGAAAGGTGCCGTCCGGCAGATGGTACACGCCGTTCTGGAGGTGGATGCAGTCCTGTTCGATGGGGAACGGGTCGGAAAAGGCCAGCAGCTTGATGGTCTCCAGAATGTTGGTGACCTTTTTGGACAGGCCGGAGGTGACATATTCCTCGATGTTCTCCAAGATGCGCTGCTTGATCTCGCTCTCGTCCTCCACCGGGCCGTCCAGCGTGTACAGCGTTCCGTTGACGCATTTCAGCGGCCACTGTTCCAGAAAGGCACGGCCAAACTGGACTTCATCGATCTTCTTGCCGTTGTACCAGTCCGGCCATAAGGGGTTGCGGGAAATGTTTTTCTTCATAGGGTGGTTCTCCTTTAGAAAAGTGAAGTGGTGGGTCTCACCGTGAGACCCACCACTTCAGGTGAATAAATTATCAGGCGCACTTTGCCAGAGAAAGGCGGTCGGTGCGCTCCTCCAGCATCAGCAGGAATGACCCGGACAGCAGCCGTGCAGCGGCATCGGCCTTCTGCTGGGGCGTTCCGAATGCAACGCAGTCCGTCAAGTGCTCGATGGTCTCGGTCGCGTGGAGGGCTTCTTCAAACCGTGGGTCATGCGGCTCCTCCGGGGTGGCAGGCTTATAACGCTCTCGCCAGTCATGCAGCAGGTCAAGATAATCGGTCAGTACCCGCAGGCAGTAGGCGATGTCTGCCCACTGCTCATCTGTCAGGCCACGCTTGGGCGGCAGCAGGGCGATGGCATTGGCGGGCGGCTTGTCCGGGTCAAGCCCGAAGTCGTGTATCAGCTTCTCGGCGGCTTGCCGGGGGTTCAGGTCGAACAGTTTGGCGGTGAGGTCGATGGCATCTCCGTTGGCCCCACAGCCAAAACAGTAATAATAGGTGTCGTTCAGCTTCATGCTGGGGTCGCTGTCAGAATGGAACGGACAGCACACCATGCCATGGCGGTCGGGCTCCATGCCGTACATCTCTCCCACCTGCCGAACGGTGATGGCGGACTTGATCTTTTGATATAAACTCAAAATTTCTCCTTTGGTCAAAGGTTTTGGCACGGATCGTTTTGATCCCTGCCACGTTCAAAGTCACCGGGGTCCCCAAAATGGGAACTTCGGTGAAGCCGGTCTCCCTTGCTGCCTCCCGACAGGAAATCTTTTTGGACTCTGTGTCGGCCCTATGCAGGGCGCTCGCTCCCCCGATGGGAGGTCTTGGCGGTCTGGGCAGTTCGGACGGTCATTCTGTTGTCAAGGTTCGGTTATATGATTCGGGAGGGCTTTTACGGGAAGCCCTTAATATGTTCGCTGCTGGGGAGTTAATATGTTTTCTTTCTGTCTATAGGATAGCACCGCAATGGCCGTTGTGCCGTATATCCATAATGTCGGAAAACAGGTGCAGAAACTGCAAAATTCCACGCTTATGGACAGGAACCGCTGGAAGTGGTATACTGTGCAAAAAACATCGGAGGTGCGACCATGAACATCAAGCTGACACTGGGAGAACGGCTCAAAGACCTGCGTGTGGAGCGGAATCTGAAGCTGGAAACGCTGGCAGAACAGACGGGTCTGTCCAAATCGGCACTGTCGAAATACGAGAGCGACGATGTGACCGACCTCAGCATTTATGCGGTGACAACGCTGGCTGAGTTCTATGGCGTGACCACGGACTACCTGTTGGGCGTGACGGAAAACAAAAACGCCCAGATGCAGTCCTTTCGGACTTGCATCTGAGCGATGGCACAGTGGACGTATTAAGGAATGGGAATTTCAATCATCGGCTGCTGTGTGAACTTTTGGAACATCCCGATTTTTCCCGGTGGATGACCGACCTTGAGATCTGTGTGGACGGTCTGGTCAGTGACCGCATCCGGGATATGAATGCCATGGTGGAAGCCACCCGGCAGGAACTGGAAAAGCGATACCATGCCGATGCAGAGGACCTGACCATGCGGACGCTGAAGGCGGCGCAGATCAACGAGGACGAATATTTCGGGCAGATCCTCTATGATGAGCTGGCGGCGATCCTGAAGCAGATCAAAGCGGCACATGGGACCGATAAGACCACGTCGGACGGCGCAGCGGTCGAGCAAGCGAGGAAGCAGCTTGAAAATGCACAGAAGTTTGAAGGTTCTCCGTTGGAAAAGAAGATGAATGTCCTGATGGGACAGATCGGCATCGACTATTCCAAGCTGACGAAAGAAGAACAGATGACCTTGCTGCGAGTGTTCAATAAATCCTCTATGTTAAAGCACCGCACAAAGGCCGGGATGCGGGGCAAATACAGACGCTGATTATTTACCTTGCGGCTTATAGGGAAAAACGCTGCTGCGGCAGGAAGGAGAACGTACACCACTGGTTCCTCTGCAAGCCTGCGCTGGGTGGGCGGAGGTCGTCAACTGCCACGCCCATCCGCGCATCCTTCTGCCGCAGAACAGGTGCTTGCCGGAGCCTCTCGCAGCCCCTTTTCCGCATCAGCCGGAACCAAGGTGTAACACACTAGACTTTGCAAGCAAAGTCGTGTGCCAAAGGGGTGCTGCGGCCCCTTTGGAAACCCAAGAGAAACGCCCATCAACTGCGCTGCTCGTCCTCGGCCAGTGCGCTGATCCGCTTGCCCATGGCCTTGACCAGCGGAACGACGAGCGCATTCCCCATGGTGAAATAGCGCAGTCGTTCCGGCATCCCGGCTGTCCAATCATCCGGGATGCCGTTGAGTCGTTCGCATTCGATGGGCGTTAGCGTACGCAGACGTTGCGCCTATGGGACTGAGAAGGTTTTTACGGATGAATATCTTTCGGGTCCACATAGTCCTCAAAGTAATCCAAACCGTGGGCAGGAACGATGCCAAGGATCTGTTCCCGTACGCTGCGAGCCGCTTCTACATCACCATTGATGATGCTCTGGTAGATTGCCTCATGAGAAGCTTCCGTCATTGTATCCACACTTCCCAGTGAAAGCCCGGCCGCTTTACGGCGATGGACACGGGTATAAATCAGGTGCCGGATGTGGGAGGAAATGAGCTGCTGCACCATCATGTAAATATCCATATAAAGCTTGTTGTGGCTCATGCAGATGATCTCATAATGGAACGCAAAGTCGGCCTGGACTACATCATGGAGCTTTTGTTGGTTTTCAATGTCGTCGTTATAGATCGCTTCCAGGCGGTTGTATTCATCCAGACGATCTTTCAGCTTCTGGCGGTCCTCTTCTGTGGAAGAGATAATGGCAATGTTGGTGCACTCACCTTCCAGCAGGTTGCGCAGCTGCTCCACATCCCGGCGGCCTTCCTTGTTGTCGTACAGAGGAGCCAATTCACTGAAAATGGGCTGGACGGAAAAGTGAGCCACAAAGGAGCCTTCGCCCACGCGCGTCTCAATGAGGCCCAGTGTGCTGAGTTTTTGCAAGGCCATCCGCACACTTAGGCGGTTGACGCCATAATATTCCGCCAGTTCTCCTTCGGAAGGAAGCTTGTCTCCTTCTTTCCAGACCTGGTCCAGCAGGCTCTGCTTGATAGAGTCGCTGACCTGGTCTACCACGGACAGCCGCCGGATCTTTGGGCTGCGGAGTTTCTGTAGTGCCATGATTATTCTCCATTTCCGCTTCGCGTTTTATGTCCCAAAGAATCCAAAACCATATTCCTCAGGCGAAATAATTCCCGAAACTAATTGCAGGATCTTGTAGATGCAACTTTTTCCAATCACAATCTAAGTATAAGTTTTTTTGGGGTGGACGTCAAGCTAAGAATTTAAAGTGAAACTCGTAAAAAAGAAACGTTTTTCGTAAACGAAAATGCTGCACAAGGTGGTGCCCTGTGCAGCATTTTCCGTTGTTTAGAGATTATGACCAATGACGGACTTGGTGGATCTGTATTTTGTCTTTGCGTTGGGGGCGTTGGGGACTGATTTAGCCGCCAATGACGACCTTGCGGCAGGTTGCCAGGAACTTGTCGGTCATTTCCTGGCCGATACCGGGCAGATCGGGCACGGTGTAGTAACCGTTCTCGGGTTTGTAATAGTACTTGCCGGCCTGGATGAAGATGTTCTTCAGGTTTGCGTTGTGCTCCTCATGGATGGTGAAGTTGGGGATTGCAGCTTCGACCTGCAGAGCAGCGGCGGTAGCGATGGGGCCGCCGCAGACATGGATCTGAACGCCCATATCATAGACCTGAGCCATATCGCAGATCTTCTTGGTTTCAGTGATGCCGCCGGTGTTGCACAGATCGGGCTGGATCACGGAGAGGGTGCGGTCCTCGAAGAACTGCCGGAAGCCCCAACGGGTGTAGCTGCGCTCACCCGTTGCCAGAGGCAGGTCGCATTTCTGCTTGATGTGACGGAAGTTGCTGGGGTTCTCGGGGCTGGTGGGCTCCTCAAAGTACATGATGTGCAGCGGCTCCAAAGCCTTGCCCAGCTCGGCGGCGGTGTTGGCGTCCAGCAGAGAGTGGATCTCAACAATGATGTCCATATCGGGGCCGCCGGCCTCACGGCAGGCTGCAATGCGCTCTACCGAGCGCTGCAGGTCGTGCTGACGATAGCAGCCGCGAATCTGAGTGCCCTGGCTGCCCCAGATCTTTTCGAGCGGGGTGTCTGGATCGGTGGGGGCAAAGACGGGGTCTACCTTGATGGCATCGTAGCCGTCGCGGAGGGCGTTTTTGGTCACTTCGTAGTAATCCTTCGGGTCGAACAGCAGGCCGAGAGCCTCGCCCTTGTTATCTTTCTGAATCAGGTCGCTCCAGCCGAACTGCAGTTGAGAAGCGTATGCGCGGAGCTTCGGATTGGTCTTGCCGCCCAGCAGCTTGTAGACGGGAACGCCGAGAGCCTTGCCCTTGATATCCCAGCAAGCGGTATCGATGGCAGCCATAGCAGAGGTGATGACAACACCGCCGCCCATGCCCCAGAAGGTGTGGCGATGCAGGTGTTCCCAGATCTTCTCGGTATCAAACGGGTCCATGCCGATGATCAGCTTGGCAAAATCCTGGCACTGACCAAATGCTGCCTCAAAGCTGTTGCCGTAAGCCAAACCGGCTTCGCCCCAGCCGTAAATGCCTTCGTCGGTGTTGATCTTCATAGTGATGAACTGGCCCAGATAACACTCAACACTCGTGATTTTCATAATAGATGCTCCTTCCCAAATAATGGATTGTGGTGAGAATGAGGAGAAAGGTTATTCGATTACGACCTTCTTTGCGTTGGCAATGTAGAACTCGCTCATTTCCTGACCGATGCCAGGCAGCTCGGGAACGGTGTAGTAGCCGTCCTTGGGAGCGTAGTAATATTTTCCGCCCTTCACAAAGGCACTGGTCAGATTGGCGTTGTGCTCTTCGTGGATGACAAAGTTGGGAATGGTTGCTTCCAGCTGCAGAGCAGCAGCGGTAGCGATGGGGCCGCCGCAGACATGGATCTGGACGCCGATGTCGTAAACCTGCGCCATATCGCAGATCTTCTTGGTCTCGGTGATGCCGCCGGTGTTGGCCAGATCGGGCTGGATGACGTTGAGGGTGCGATCCTCAAAGAACTGACGGAAGCCCCAGCGGGTGTAGCTGCGCTCGCCCGTTGCCAGAGGCAGGCCGGACTTCTCTTTGATATGCTTGAACATATCGGCGTTGCAGGGCATCGTGGGCTCTTCGTAGTACATGATGCGGTAGGGCTCCAGGGCCTTGCCCAGCTCTGCGGAGGTGTTGGCATCCAGCAGGGAGTGGATCTCAACGATGATGTCCATGTCGGGGCCGCCAGCCTCACGGGCTGCTGCGATGCGCTCAACAGAACGCTTCAGGTCATGCTCACGGTAGCAGCCACGGATCTGGGTGCCCTGGGTGGCCATGACATCGCCCATGGAGGCTGGCTCGGTGGGAGCAAAAACCGGGTCAATCTTGACCGCGTCGTAACCCTCGTCAACCGCTTCTTTGACGACACGGTAGTAATCCTTCGGGTCATACAGCAAAGTCAGGCCGTCCTTGGCCTCAATATCCTTTCGCCAGCCGAACTGCAGCTGAGAAGCGTATGCGCGGAGCTTATCGTTGGTCTTGCCGCCCAGCAGCTTGTAAACGGGAACACCGAGAGCCTTACCCTTGATATCCCAGCAGGCGATATCGATCGCAGCCATGGCGGAGGTAATAACGACGCCGCCGCCCATACCCCAGAAGGTGTGGCGATGCAGGTGCTCCCAGATCTCCTCTGTGTTGAACGGATCCATACCGAGGATCAGTTTGCCAAAATCCTGGCACTGGCCAAATGCAGCTTCTGCGGACTTACCGTAAGCCAGGCCCGCCTCGCCCCAGCCATAAATGCCGGAATCGGTGTTTATCTTCATGGTAACAAAGCCGCCGATCGCGCCAGTGCCCAGATAACATTCGACACTCGTGATTTTCATACGTGGAACCTCCATTCTAATGGTGTTGTGATTTAAACTTATTCCGTCGGAGTTTTGGCTCCGAAAGGTTCTGAATTAAAAGCCTCTTCCTCCCCTTATCCGCACCCTCTGATGTTTGGGAGGGTGCGGATAAGATTTAAGGAAGATGGTATGATGGGAAAAAGTGACAAAGTGTAAAAAGCGAGGAACTCAGGATTCTGCGGCTTCCTGGTAATCCTCAGCCCATACGGACGTGTGGATCTCGATGTTGCCCGTCTTGGAGCGCCAGAAGCCGATGAGGCCGGCGATGACGATGACCACAATGTTGATGACAGCCAGGCCGATGTTCATGGAGAGCAGGCTCTTCCACAGAACGACCAGGAACAGCGCCAGAGAAACACAGCAGATGGTGTAGTACAAGCCATCGGACACATGGTAGCGAGACTGCTTCCAGGCATCGGGATATTTTTTGGGCATCTTGATCTCAGCTGTGAAATTCAGGATGGCGAATGCAGAGGTGATTAGCTGGACCATATTGGTGATGGTGGTGATGGGACAGGACCAAAGACGATGGGGATGATGCCGAGACATACATGAAGGTCAGGATGTAGGGACGGGCACCGCTCTTGTTTTTCTTTGCCGAAGCGCTTGGGCAGCCAGCCATCATCACAGGACTGACCGATGGTGATGGAGTTGTAGGCAAAGCTGGAGTTCAGGGTGGAAAGCAGAGCCATGATGGGGCCGCCGATGATGAAGAAGTAGAACAGCCAAGTGGGGAAGATGCGCTGAGCAGCGAATACCAGGGTAGTGGAGTTGCCGTACTCTTCCACGCTCATTACGCCAACGCCTGCCATGGCAACGCCAACATACAGGATGCACAGGGTGGGTACGCAGAGCAGCAGGACAAAGGGGATGTCTTTGCGGGCATCCTTGGAGTCACGGCCATAAGCAGTGGTCATGTAGTAGCCCTGGGTGGAGTAAACGAACAGCAGGACTGCACCGAGGAAGCCGCCGCTGATCTGGCCGTTGTTGAAGGTGATGCCCCAGCCATTGATGGCAAAGTTGGGGTCGCTGAAATCGAAGATGGGCAGCTTCATCTTGAAGATGCCGACGATCGCAAAGAGGATGAGGGCTGCGATCAGAAGCCAGGTCATCATTTTTTGTGCTTTTGCCATGATGTCAACGCCCATCAGGTTGACGACATAGAAGAAAGTCAGCAGCGTAACGCCGACAATGACCCTTGCCCAATGGGAGTTCAGCGCCGGGATAATGTCGCCCAGGTAAGCGGCAGCGGATGCACCGAACAGGGAGAGCGACAGGCACTGGGTAAGATACATGTAAGCGAAAATGCCGGATGTCCGCGGACTGGACAGATCGCACAGCATGGAGTAGTTGCCGCCGCCCAGACGCAGGGTGGAAGAGATGAAAACGAAAGGAAGGATCATGACAAATCCCATCAGGATTGCCACGAAATACGCCAGCCATGCGGAGTAACCAGTCATTTTGATGGCAGGGACGATCAGAGTGATGACGCCTGCACCGATGACCTGGCCGATAGCCAGTGCATAGAGCTCGGTCCTACCGAGGGTACCTGGTTTTGGGACGGGTTCTTTTACAACGTGAATCGCCATGGTGACAGCTCCTTTTCTTTTTAGTATTATTGAGTGACCGATTACTCGATCACTTTGTACAGCGTTGCGCGGTCAATGGCTTCCTGCAGGAACTCATTGCCGATGCCAGGCAGATCGGGAACGGTGAAGTAGCCGTTTTCCGGCTGCAGATTGTACTTGGTCAAGCCCACAGAGGTATCCATGCGGTTACAGGTGTGGTGCTCGTGGATCAGGAAGTTGGGCAGGGTGCACTCAAGATGCAGGGCTGCATTGGTGGTCAACGGGCTGCCCGCGCAGTGGACCTGGATGCCCACATCGTAAGCATGGGCCATATCGGAGATCTTCTTGACCTCGGTGATGCCGCCGCAGTTGCCGATATCGGGCTGAGCCAGCTGAAGCAGATTCTTCTTGAAGTACTCTGCATATTGCCAGCGAGAGTACAGACGCTCGCCGTTTGCGATGGGCACGGAGCTGTACTTGGCAATGTATTCCACGGTCTGGGTGGTGGGCGTGTTGGGCTCCTCAAAAGCCATGATGTTATACTTTTCTGCCAGCTTTGCCAACTGCACAGCTCCCAGTGCATCTGGGTAAGAGTGATTTTCCATGATGATGTCCACATCGTCGCCGGCGGCTTCACGGGCGGCCTTCATGCGGGATTCTACCATCTTTAGCTGTTTTGGAGTCAGCAGGCCGGTGGTATCCAGGAAGTTGAGGGGCTTGCCTTCTTCATCACGATCAAAGAAATCGATCTTGATCGCGTCAAAGCCTTCGTCCAGTGCCAGCTTGACATTGTGCGCGTAATCCGCGGGGGTCACAGCCCACAGGTGTTCGGAAACGCCCACCTGGCCCCAGCCAAACTGCAGCTGGCTTGCGTAGGTGCGGAGCTTGTCACGAACCTTGCCGCCCAGCAGCTGGTAGCAGGGAACATTGAAGTACTTGCCCTTGATGTCCCACAGAGCCACATCGATGGCCGCGATGCCGGAGAAGACGACCGGGCCGCCATTCTGGCCCCAGAACGTCCGCTTGTACATGGTCTCCCAGATGAACTCAGTGCGAAGCGGATCCATACCGATAATCAGCTCTGCCAGATCGCAGACCATGCCAAATGCGCCGGAACCACCAACGCCGTAGGCCATGCCGGCTTCACCGTCACCACAGATGCCGACGTCCGTATGGATCCGGCATCCGATGGGGCTGTTCTGCTTGCTGTTTGCAGTCGGCAGGCGGAACACCTCGACCTTTGTGATCTTCATAGAATTGCCTCCTTTTTCTATCGTCAAGGACAGCTTAAGCGCAGCTGCCTCTTCTTACCAATGTTGATGGCCAGCGAGAAAATGTCAACTCAACTATTCAGCTGTTCGCTAAGTGAACTATAGCAAAACTCGACAACTTTGTAAAGATGTTTTGCGCAATTCTACCTTTTGATGGTTTTTGGGGGAGGCTCTTTGTTCAAAATCACGAAACGAGCGTATTGGGACGGATTTGTAATGAGGTGACGTTCGAAAGAATTCTCTACGGGCTAGAAGAGATGACTGCGTCATGAGTGCGTTGGATATTTTGGACAAAGGCGACCATCGTGTCAAATCACTTGAATCACTGGTCTTTTGTGATACAATAAAATTAGAGGGCGAGAAAAAGCAGTAAAGCAGGTTGACCATCGACAGTGATAGAACCACGGATGATTTGATATTGGCCCCAACGCGGAGCAGATTATGGGGTGGGTAAGAGCTATAAGCCAAATAGATTTGAGGAATTAAAAGAAAGCTCCTGTTTTAATTTTAAGAAAAAGGAGGCCCCAACCATGACCGAACAAGCACTCCGCAAAATGATTGCTGCCGGGGAAAGCACCCGGCAGGAGTTTAAGTCGTGGGTGAAATGCAAGGACTACCGGCAGCGGAAAGAGCTTGCGGTGAAAAGTGCGGTCGCACAGGCAAAGAGCGGTCATCAGACGGGAAAGAAAATGGAAGGCGTTGCATCGGCAGCTTTGAATAGCTCGAAATACAGCAGCACGACCAAAACTCTTGCAGGCAGCGTTCTCTCGCAGTCTGACAAGAATCGCTAAATAACCTAAAATGGGGCGTACAGTTTACAACTGTGCGCTCCATTTTTTACAACAGAAATCAAATATAAAGTGATATTACGTCGAATTATTTGAGAAATTGCCGGAAAATCCATGTAGATAACATTGGAAAATTGTGGTATAATAATACCAACCAGAAAGGAGGGCTGTGCTATGGACAACAACCAACTACAGTACATCAAAATTCAATCGCAATACGCTGATAAGGTAGAACAATTTGAAAAGTACGTTGTCAAAGCCGCAAAGCTGACACACGCGATTGCTGACACGGCTGAGAAAAAATTCAAGCAGGCGCGGATTGCAATGGAATCTGGCAACATAGATGTCATGCGGAATACGATTCAGCAGTACATCTGCCAGTACGGACAGGATTGGTCGCGTTTCCGGGATGTTCGGATACAGCTTGTAGATGGGAACACCTATGCACAGCTCTCTGCTATTGACCTTATCCAGCAGCTACATTGTGTTATCACGCTGGTGTACAAGGATACTGCGTTGAAAACGGTGAACAAAGAAGCATTCCGAGAGTGCGTTAAAAGTTTGCTGAAGCAGTCCAAAATGTTTACCGATAAAGAGCTAGATGCAATGTTTGCGTAAAACAGGATAGCTGAAAATAAGCAAAGCCCACAAGCTGGATATAAAATCCGGTCTGTGGGCTTTACCATATCAGGAGTAATATTTCTGTGTGTGGTTGCCGGGACGAGGGGCTTTTGGAACTCAACGGCAAGACCTATATGCTGTCCCTCAAGGTCTACGAAACGGTGAAAACCGATGTGGCCTATGTGCAGGACAAGACGGTCAGCCAGATTCAGGCAAAGGATCGGATTCTCGAATATCTGAAGCATAAGCCGTCGATTACGAATCAGAAAGCTCAAGAGCTGTGTGGGTTTAACAAGAATCGAACCTATTATATCCTGCACCAGATGTGCAAGGACGGCATCTTGCAGCCTGATGGCATAGGCCGGGGAACGAAGTACAAAAGCGTGAAGTGAAAATTTACGCTGACTTTTACGCTGAAAGTTTGATTTGCGCTGAATTTACGCTGAGAAACGCGCGCCGCGCGATTAGCATTTTTGCCGCGCGTTTTCTAAGGCTCAATCCTCCAGCCTGCCATGGTCACATCCCAGCGATAAATAATGCTCCATCTCCCCTCTCAGCACCATCATTTTTGGTGTGCGGTCGCTCGAACCAATGCCGTCAAGTCGTTGTCGGATGAAGTGGTTTTTAGTTTGTCTGAGAGTAAGTACACGGTTTCTGCACGGTTTCAAAACGTGCAAAGGGTGCAGAAACTCCAAGCCAAAAACCTGCGATGCACCGCCGAGAAATGACGTTAAAACGTAACTTCCAAAAATTGAGGGAATCGCCCGGTGTGCGCTGCGAATCAGTAGGCCGTGGATTAGAAGATTAAAAAGTAATGGTCTGTTGAACAAAAATGTTCGGCAGACCATTTTTTCATGGATTTAGAAGTGCTGTCAGTTCCAGCCATACAAAAACTTTGGGTTCAGCAGATGGATCTTTGCACCGGAAAAATCAAGGATACCCTCATCGCGCATCCGGCACAGCTCACGGGAAAGAGCACTGCGGTCCACACAGAGGAAATCCGCCAGTTCTGTCCGGGTGTAGGGCAGACTGTAACAGCCTTTTTCATCGGGTGTCAAGGTTTGAAGATAAATCTTCAGACGATCCCGAAGCCGTTTTTGTGCTAAAATACGCACTTTGGTGTTAAAAAAGAGGAGCTGCTGCGCCATATCCTGCATAAGATTTGCTGTGACCTGCATCCGGCAGGGACAGGTCAGCGTTTTCTGTGACATCAATGCACTGAAATCCAGCAGCATTACGGTACAGTCCGAACTGGCACGCAGACAGACCGGACTTACCGTCCAGCCAGTACAGGCCAGTTCTGCACCAAATACTTCTCCGGGACAAAAACGGCAGATGCTGATTTGATTGCCATTTTCATCATACAAAAATTCTTCCATCGTGCCATCCAGCAGAACACCCGTATTGTGGCTCTGCTCACCCAGCTCGACGATGTGCGCACCACGAGGATATTCACGGACAGTCGCATTCAAGCAACGAAGGACTTCCCTATATTTTCGCGGCTGGATGCCGTTGAACATGCCGCATTGCTGTAAAATTGAATAATATTGCTCCATCTTAAAATTTGCTTGGCCGTTGCCATAACAACGGACACTCCGAGGTAGTTGTGTTAAACTCTTGGTTAGAGATGCCTAATTAAGAGGCATCATTATTATACGGTATAAAGTTTGAAATGTCAAACCCTATAACTTGCAGGGTTTGTCTTGAAGGAGTGACACAATGCTTTCGTTGGGTATGGATATCGGCACTTCGACGGTCAAGTTGGTGCTGCTGCGGGATGGTGCAATGGCAAAGCAGTGGATGGCGGTGCATCACAGCAGGCCGTTCGCCTGCCTGAAAAAAGGACTTTCTGCATTGGAACTGGCGATGGATACTCCGTTTTCACTCTGTGTGACCGGAAGCAACACGGAGGCTCTGCTGGAACAGGCTCCCGATATTCCCTCTTTTGGGGATATCCCGGCTGTCGTCGAGGGTGTGCGCCAGCTTGTTCCGCAGGCTGGTTCGGTCATTGAAATCGGCAGTCAGGGTGCGCGATTCATCACGGATTTGCAGAGCCGTGCACCGCAGTTCGCAGTCAACGAACACTGTGCGGGCGGCACGGGCTCGTTCTTTGAAGATCAGATGTCCCGCGTAGGCTGCAAACTAGAAGATTATTCTTCACTGGTCGAGCAGGCACAGAGTATCCCCCGCCTTTCCGGTCGGTGTGCCGTCTTTGCCAAGACCGACATCATCCACCGTCAACAGGAAGGAGCTGCTACGCCGGATATTCTTCTGGGCCTGTGCTATGCGATGATCCGCAACTACAAAGCTACCATCGTGCGTCGGCTTCCCGTCTGCAAGCCGGTAGTGTTCTGTGGCGGCGTGACCTGCAACACCGGCGTCATCCGGGCTATTCGGGAAGTGTTCGGCCTGACCGAAGAAGAGCTCATCGTTCCGGAGTTTGCCCGATATGAAGCGGCTCTTGGTGCTGCACTCAAGGCATCCGGCTCGTTCACGTTACGTCAACTGAATGATTCTCTGGACCGTACACGAACAACACACCACACGGTCGGAACATTGCCCAAACTGGAACTGCGCCCCGGCACGAGCCTTGCGGAGCCGAACGCTACCAAGATCATTCCAGAAAGTGGCTGCGCATTGGGCATCGACATCGGTTCTACCAGTACCGACCTTGTTCTGGTCGGTGCTGACGGTGAACTGGTAGACTTTCAATATCTGCGCACCGCAGGTGACCCGGAAGGAGCTGTCCGCAAAGGACTTGCAAGTATTCGTCAGCGGTTTGGTGATATCCGATTTACGGCTGTCGGCGTGACCGGCTCCGGACGTGAGCGTGTCGGCAAGCGCATCGGCGCGGATGCTGTCCGGGATGAGATCACTGCGCAGGCCAAGGGTGCAGCTCACTGGGTACCGGAAGTCGATACTGTGTTTGAGATCGGCGGACAGGACAGCAAGTACATCAGTATCCGGGACGGTGAAGTCGTGGACTTCCAGATGAACAAGATCTGCGCCGCCGGTACAGGCTCTTTTGTGGAGGAGCAAGCCGTCCGCATGGGCATCCCGCTGGCAGAATTCGGCCCGTTGGCCCTTTCTGCCGAACATCCGGCCGCGTTGGGCGAACGCTGTACCGTATTCATCGAAACGGCCATTGCATCAGCCGTCGCAGAAGGCGTTTCGCAGGCAGAGATCGCCGCCGGGCTGTGTCACTCCATCGTCCAGAACTATCTGCACAAGGTAGTCGGCTCCAAGCCGGTGGGCCAGCACATTGTCTTACAGGGCGGCGTAGATTATAACCCCGGCATTGTGGCGGCATTCCAATCCGCATACGGCGACCGGGTGCAGGTCAGCCCGGTCTTCTCCATCAGCGGCGCATATGGCGCGGCTTTGCTGGCACAGGAAGCGGTGGGCGATGCACCTAGTCAGTTTGTGGGCTTCGACAGCCCTGCACAAGCCGCAGAGGACAGCCGCAGTGCGGAGATCCAGAAGAACATTGACTTCTACAAGCAGGCGGACAAACTGCTTTTGGAGGGTTATACCGGCAAACGCGACCCACGTAAAAAGACCGTAGGTGTGCCTTTTGCGTTGATGATCCACAAATTCTTCCCGATGGCGAATGCCTTCTTTACCTCGTTGGGCTTCAATGTCGTCCTGACTGACCCCACCAGTGAGGAAACGATCCGGCTGGCTCAGCAGACCGCACAGGGAGAGACCTGCTACCCGGTCAAACTCATTTACGGCCATATGCAGCAGCTCATCGACCAAAAAGTAGATTATATCTTCCTGCCCACCATCCACACGATGAAGCACGAAAAGAGCCGTGTGAAACACAACTACGGCTGCGTCTATATGCAGACGGCAGCCGTATCCATTGCCAACGCTCTGGACATTGAGAGCAAGGGCATCACTCTGCTCAGTCCGGTGTTTGACCTCGACTTCGGGCAGGAAGCTATGGCATCTGCAATGCTGGGACTGAGCAGGATTTTAGGGATCCCGAAACCGTTTTGTGCCAAAGCTCTGCTCAGTGGTGCCATGGCGGTGCGCCGCCATACCGCCGCCGTGGAAAAACAGGGCAAAGCTCTGCTGGCGACCCTGAGACCGGACGATAAAGTGTTGGTGCTCATCACCCGCAACTACGGCGTTTCCGACCCCATCCTGAACATGGGCATCCCGGAACTGCTGTTGGAGCGGGGCTACAAGGTCATCACGCTGAGCCACCTGCCCGGTCATGCGCTGGACATCTCCGATGAATACGATAATCTTTATTATCCGTTCGGGCAGCATATCCTGTCCGGAGCAAAGCTGATCGCTCACCACCCGAACCTCTACGCTGTCTACCTGACCAACCACGGCTGCGGCCCGGACACCATGCTCTCACACCTGTTCAAGCAGGAGATGGGCGATAAACCCTACCTGCAAATCGAAGTGGATGAGCATTTTTCCAATGTGGGTGTCATCACTCGCATTGAAGCGTTCCTGAACAGCCTGCAGCACCGCCCGGCGGTGGCTCTGCCGACAGATTTCAACATCGAGCAGGTCGATATTCACCCCTGTCGTCTGGCACAGACACCATCCCCCAATGTGCCGCTCTATCTTCCGGCGATGGGTGCTTATACGCCCTATCTGGCCGCATATTTCAAACAGCAAGGGGCAGACCCCTACGAGCTGCCGCACCTGACGGACGATATTCTGAGCCTTGGCCGAGCGGAGACGAGTGCAAAAGAATACCTGCCTTTCCCGGCACTGCTGGGCAGTATCCTTGCCGAGCGAAAAAACGACCAGACAGATGCGCAGTTCCTGATTCCGCAGACGCAGGGAGCGGAGGCAGACGGTCAATACGCCCGTGTCATCCGTGCTGTGTTGGACCGCAGAAAAGAGCGGAATGCTCAACTGGTCAGCCCGATGCTGGAAACACTGCCCGAAATGGCGCAGAACCGTGACGCACTCTTCCGCGCACTGTTGGCGGGAGATATCCTCTATGCCGCCCCGGTAGACCAACGTGCAGACATTTCGGCACAGTGGGATGCTCTGCCCGGCTGGGAGCAGCTGCACACCGCGGCGAGAGAGATCGGCGCACTTCCCGCAAAAGGCCGCCGCATTGCCGCGGTTGGTACGCCGCTCTGCCTGACAGAACTGGACAGCGGCGTACTTGCCGCGCTGGAAGCCGAAGGCGAACGGGTGCTTCGCGCCCCACTCAGCGAGGCGATCTGGTTTCTTTGGAAAGACAATTTGGATGACAACAAACCATCGGCTGGTTGGCTTGACCAGATGCAGAGGCAGATGCAGACCCTTGGGAATGAACTTGGAGCGCAGAGTGCCTTTGCGGAAGACGCTGAAACACTGTTCCTCATTGCGGACTCTGCCTTGCCGAATTTTTCAGGCGGGAACGGCCGATATCGGTACGCCAAGGCCGTGGAGCTTTCTGGCCGTACCAATGCAGTGCTGACCCTTGCACCCCGGTACGAAAATACCGCGATGATCCTGGATATGCGCGGCCTGCACGATGCCTGTCGGGCTCCGGTGTTCCAGCTTTCCCTTGATAATGACTGGGATGAAACTGCATGGAGCCGCCTGCGGTCGTTCCTCTACTACTGCTGAATCCGGCAGACGCAAAGAACCCGTCCGGTACGTCCGGACGGGTTCTCTGCGTCTGTTATGAAACAGAAGATCGCTTATTCGATGACCAGCAGCAGGCTCATCTTGAACTTGCCCTGTGCGGTAACGCTGTGCAGGCCGTTCTTATCGAAGCGGAAGCTCTCGCCTGCGTTCAGCTCGTAATCCTTGCCCTCATAGCCAATAATGGCCTTGCCTTCGAGGGCGGTCAGGATGGCATTGCCGGGAGCGCGGTGCGGAGTCAGGCCGGTGCCCTCGTCAAAGGCCATCAGGACAAATTTCATGTTGTCTGCATGAGCGATGTCCAGATTGGCGATGCTGCCCTCTTCATAAGAAATGAGGTCCTTCAGTTCGGTGGGCTGGCCAGCCTTGATGATGTTGTTCATGGTAAAATTCTCCTTTTTCAAAATGATTTCGGTATAGATCATTCCACTGTCGGTTTTTGTGCCGCACAGTGTTTTTGGCGGTACATACAGCACTTCTCCGGGTTTGACAGACACTTCCTGCCCATCGACTCCCAGAAGAAACCTGCCGTTTCCCTCACCACCCAGATAAAGAGTGGTGCAGTCATAGTATTCCGGGGTAATAGAAGTGCCTGCGCCCAAGGAAAACCATGTTACCGGCACTCCATAGCCCAGTCCGGAAGGTCGGGAAACGGTCATGGCATCCCGGATCGGGCGAACCTGGGAAAGTGTAAAAGGGACATTGTTCATACAGCAGTTTCCTCCCGCAGACCGACCGGAACGATGCTGCGCACCGACCGCCCCTGATAATGCAGCTCATCCACCAGCACCTGAACATCAAAAGAATACGAGATGTTCTCCTCGTTCAAGATCTCCGCGGCTGGACCGTAGAAAAATTCGCCTTTGCGGTTCAGCATCAGGGCTTCGTCCGCTACGCTCATGGCATTGGTGGGATAGTGGGTATTCATGATGGCACTGATGCCGGATTCATGCGCCAGCCGCTCCACCATATTCAGTACTAAGATCTGATTGTGGAAATCCAGACCGGTTTCCGGCTCGTCCAGAATGATGAGCTTCGGCTCGTTGATGAGGGCACGGGCAATGAGCACCATTTGTAGTTCACCGCCGCTCATCCGGTTGCAGTCCTTGTTGGCAAGACGGGTGATCCCCACTCGTTCCATCATGGCTTCCGCCATTTCGATTTCCTCTTTGCCGGGCTGCTGAAAGGCTCCGAGATGCGCACTGCGCCCCAGCAGAACCATTTCCAGACCGGTGTAGGAAAAAGCGAAGCCACGGGACTGCGGAATGTAGGAGATAGTGCTCCAGACATCCTTCGGCTTGAGGGTGTGGATATCCTTCCCATAAAATAGGGTTTTCCCGCTGTGCCATGGCAGCAGACCGATCATGCACTTGAGCAGGGTGGTTTTACCAATGCCGTTTGGACCAAGAGTCGCAAGGATGTGACCTTCTTCCAGACCCAAATTGATATTTTCGAGAATCACAGGCTGCTTCGGGTAGCCGAAGCAGCCGTTCTGCACTTCCAAGATCATTGCAGATTGCTCCTTGTTTTGTTCAACAGAGAAATAAACGCCGGTGCACCGATGATAGCGGTGAGGATGGAAAGAGGCAGCTCGATAATGCTGAGGCTGCGGGACAGGGTATCGATCAGGATCATAAAGCTGGCTCCCAGACTGAGACTGAGGGGCACCACATAACGGTTGTTGCTTCCAACCAGCATCCGGGATGCGTGCGGGATCAGCAGACCGATCCAGCCCACCTGACCGCACATGGAAACGGCAGAAGCCGTGATCAGCGTAGATGCAACAATAAACAGCATCCGGGTCTGCTTGATGTTGATGCCGCTGGAACGAGCCTCGTCATCACTCAGTGAAAGGATGTTCAGCCGCCAGCGCAGCAGATAGATGATGATGATTCCAGCAACGATAAGCGGGCAGCCGATCAGGATCTTTTGGTAACTGGCACTGGTAAAGCTGCCCAAGAGCCAGTAGGTGATCTCCGGCAGCTTGTTCTGCGGATCGGCAGTATATTTCAGCAGCGAACCCAGTGCGTTGAACAGAGCGGATGCAATCGTACCGGCCAGCACCAGATAAACCATAGAACGCCCATCACTCTTGCCTGCGACTTTCAGAGTAAAACAGACGGAAATCAGGCCAAAGACCAAGGCGATGAGCTGCGTTTCCAGAATACTGCAAGACAGGATAATAGCAAGAATTGCACCCACACAGGTGCCGCTGGTCACACCCAAAATATCCGGTGTGGCAAGCGGATTGGAGAATAAGGATTGATAGGCATTGCCTGCACAAGACAGACCTGCGCCGACGATGATGGCCGTCAGAATGCGGGGCAGCCGCAGATTGATGACGATGGAGTAGTTCTGTACATTTGAGGTGCTCTCACCCGTCAGTGCAGTGCGCAAAGCTGTGAGAACTTCGCCTACCGGAACATTCATTCGCCCAAAGCACAGGCAGATGAGTGCGGTCACAAGGGGAAAAGCGAACATCAATACCACGGCCAGAGGAGTGAACCGGCCTTTTTTTATCCAGATGGTATCCTTCATCAGTACAGCAGCATTTCCTCCAGCTCGTCATCTGTCACATCGTAGCCGTACCATGTCTTGTAATATTCCTTGATGGTATCGCCCAGCGGATAATCGGCAAAAGCATCCGGGTAGGTGTTGCAGGCCAGCCATGCCAGCACCAGCGGAGCATCCGGATTCGGGGTGAACCAGTTCCACATACCCAGCGTAGTGTTGTAGACCCGGCCGCTCTTCACGGCAGTCAGGGTGGAGAAGTCAGCACCGTCCACATTCCCGCTCAGCACGTCCTCGGTGCGCAGGGGCTGCAGGCCGGGACCATCCAAGAAAAGAATATCGGGATCCCAGCTATAGATCTGCTCCATGCTGGCCTGTGCAAAGCCAGTGGCTTCCAGTGCCTTGTCCGTTACGCCCAGACGCTTCATCCAGTAGGTGCCAAAGGTGCCCTGACCGGATACCTTCGGCACACCGTCTGAATACTTCCACAGGATCAGCGCACTGGGGCGATCCGTTTGAGGAATTTCCGCAATGCGGGCTTCCACATCGGCCACGATCTCATCACCGGCAGCAACAAAGGCGTCGGTCTTGCCCGGTTCGTTGAAGATCTGCTCCAGCAGCTTCAGCCACTCTTCGTAACGTTCAACGGGATCGGCTTCCGTAGATGCGCCCACGGTAGCGAAACCGATGGAGGGGATTCCGCTGGCCTTCAGGATTTCGGCATGGGAGGAGTTGCCGGCATTGTACAGGATAACATCAGGGTTCAGCTTCAGGATCTCCTCGATGTTCAGGTCGCTCTGAGCATAGACCGTATCGCTGGACTTCAGAAGCTCCGGGGCGATATTCTTCAATACAGTGTCAGAAATGACCGACTTGAAGGAGCCGCAGTAACCCACGATGTAGGGAGCACTGCCCTCAAAATAAGCCATGTAGGTGGACAGGATCGGAATCTGGTCGATGACGACACGGGTGACCTTATTAGGCACTTCTACTTCGTTGCCGCCGTGGTCTACGACGGTGTGGGTACCAGTCTCATCCATAGATGCGGCAGAGGAAGTTGCTTCGCTGGATACAGCGGAAGAAGCCATAGAAGAAGCCATGCTGCTGGAAGAAGAACCGCAGGCGGCCAGAACACCGGCTGCACTTACAGCAGCCATGGCAGTGATAAACGAACGACGAGAAATTTTTTTCATGGAAAACTCCTTTGATAAATCAATGGTTCTTTGGTCGTGGCGGTTAGTTAGTTATAACCAACTACAGAGCATTTTATCAAATTCACGTTCCCTTGTCGGTTGCTATGGCAACGGCGGCGCAAATTTATGTCATGGTAAAAATAGACACAAAAACAGGGTGCGCCCTGAATAGGACACACCCTGCCATCGCAATTCACGATCTGATTCGTTGGCAACAACCGTGAATTGCATATCGCAAACAGGTCGTTGAGAATTGCGCTGCTTGTAAAACTTGCGATTAAATCCACATAGAACAGCAATATGTACAACAGGGCATTCCCCGTCGGGAACGCTCTGTTTCTCTTTGCTGGGGGCATGACGAGCCTGCTCTGCCTGCCATAGGCAAGCTCGCGTTAGTGTTTGTACATGAAAGACGCAGGCTGCTATAAAACGGCAAGGTCTCCCGCAATCAGGAAAAACCCTGCCGTTTTGTGCTATATGTTGGCTGAATCAGGCAGCCTTCCGCAAACTTACAGTGCCACGCTGACCGGCAGGACATACACGCCGTCGGCGGTGTAGAAGGTGATCTGAGTGATCGTCTTGCCGATGATGGATGCAAAGTAAGGATCATCGGCATTGAAGCCCAGCTTGGTACCATGCCAGATGTTGGCCAGATGACGCAGGCCGTACTCACGGCCATCGGCGGTGGTCAGAACTGCGCCGTAGACCTTGTTGGCCTTGTAGTCCAGATCAAAACCGGAGATTTTCATCTCGTGGGTGGCGCGGTGACCGTTGGTATTCAGCTCCACAGTGGCGCCCTCTACGGTGGTCTCGGTGGCGTGGACCTTGCCGAACTCCCACTTGCCGCTCAGCAGGTCATACCATGCGGTGATGTAGTAGGCAGGGGTCTCACTGAGCTTGTAGTAAGCGTAGCTCTCGTTCTCAAACAAGGCATCTGCGCCGGTGTAGGTGGTGGTGGATTCCTTGCCCTTCAGGGTAACGGTAATGTCGTAGCTGTCGGCATCGGTGACCTGCTTTGCGTTCTTCAGCGCCCACGGGGTCAGCACCTTGACCGGGAAGGAAACGCCGGTGATGTCGGTGCCGTCTGCGTTGACGTGGTAGGAACCGGCGACAAGCTTGCCCGCACGGGGCTTGTTCCTGGTGGCGCTGGTCACAGCGTCGATCTCGGATGCATTGTCCGCACCGACAGCCTTGTAGAAGTCGGCGTAGGGGATGTTCATCTGGACATAGCTGGAGGTCAGGCTGTTTTCCTGTTCCATCTCTTCCGCAGCGAAGGCCGGGACTGCCACAGCGCATACCAGCATAGCGGCCGCAAGTACACCTGCAAATACTTTTTTCAATCTCATGGCAACATACCTCTATCTCAGTTTTGAAAAACGGTTAGCCTTGTCTAACAACTGATGCAAAAAAATGCAGGGGAAAAAACCCTCAGATGGTTAGTCAAAACAAATTCATAAGTAAAAATAGCACTCCCGCCGTGCGTTGTCAAGCAGAAACCGGAAAGTTTGCAGAGGTGAATTTTTCGGTGCAGGAAACGATCTGCATCCTCTATACCGCAAAGCCCTTGACCTTTTTGCCGGAGCGCAGTATACTTTTTATGCGGTTAGTCATGAATAACCACAAGGAGGTACTACATGATACAAGACGCATTCTGGGGGGGATTGATCCCCTTTCTGGGTACAAGCCTTGGGGCAGGCTGTGTGTTCTTTTTGAAAAACGCTTTGAGTGACGGCATCCAGCGCGCCCTCACCGGCTTTGCCGCCGGAGTGATGGTGGCGGCATCGGTGTGGAGTTTGCTGATCCCGGCTATGGAGCAGGCCGCAGATCTGGGCAGGCTGGCGTTTTTCCCGGCGGCGGCAGGCTTTTGGCTGGGCGTCCTGTTTTTGCTGCTGCTGGATCATCTCATCCCGCATCTGCACCAGAACAGCTTGCAGGCCGAAGGACCAAAAAGCCAGCTCCAGCGCACCACCATGATGGTTCTGGCGGTAACGCTGCACAACATCCCGGAGGGTATGGCAGTGGGCGTGGTCTATGCCGGGTATCTTGCCGGGACTACTCAGATCACCGCCGCCGGGGCGCTGGTACTTTCCCTTGGCATTGCCATCCAGAACTTCCCGGAGGGGGCCATCATTTCCATGCCGCTGCGGGCGGAAGGAATGAAAAAAGGCCGGGCGTTCTGGGGCGGCGTGCTGTCCGGCATCGTAGAGCCCATCGGGGCAGTGCTGACGATTCTGGCGGCAGGCATCGTGGTGCCTGCTTTGCCCTATCTGCTCAGCTTTGCTGCCGGAGCCATGCTGTATGTGGTGGTGGAGGAACTGATCCCGGAAATGTCGCAGGGGCAGCACTCCAACGTCGGCACGGTGTTTTTTGCGGTGGGCTTCAGCGTGATGATGGTGCTGGATGTGGCACTGGGATGACGGTTGGAGTCCCCGAAAGCGAAATCTCTTTCGGAATCTCCGAAAATGCCTGAACTCCTTGACAGAGGAGACGGCAGGGCGTATTATTTTGGCAGAAGGACCGCTGAGAAGCGGCTTTTTATAGAACAGAAGATTAGCTTTATCTAACTTTCGGCACGATGAATTGCTGGCCTGTCACCCGGAGCAGTGGGCGCATCTGGTAAAAAGCATTGCATTGTGAACGGTAAACAGAAAGAGGGTGGCGTTATGTCCTTTTTTGAAAATACCCGGAAGCCCGTAGGCTTTGGCGGAAAGATCATGGTCGCAATGATGAACTTTGGACACAGCGCAATGGCAGGATGGGGGCTGAGTTTTTTACAGCCTGCCCCGGATGCCATGGTGCTGGACTGCGGCTGCGGCGGTGGAGCGAACATTAAAACGCTGTTGAAACTGTGCCCCAACGGCAAGGTGCAGGGCATCGACTACTCAGCCGTCAGCGTGGAAAAAACGCGAAAGGTCAATGCCGGAGCCATTGCGGCAGGACGGTGTACCGTGCAGCAGGCAAGTGTGGCAGAGCTGCCGTTTGAAGCGGAGCAGTTTGATGTGGTGACCGCCTTTGAAACGGTCTATTTCTGGCCGGAGCTTGCACAGAATTTCAGAGAGGTCTATCGGGTGCTGAAGCCCGGCGGAATCTTTTTCATCTGTAACGAAGCGAACGGCGAAACGACAAAAGACGACAGATGGACACAAATTATCAATGGGATGACCATCTATACGGATACTGCACTGAAAGAATATCTGGAAAAAGCAGGATTTTGTCAGATCCAAAGCCATAAAATAAAAAGGGCTGGCTGTGCGTTACAGCGCAGAAATAAGGTGCGAGCATGTCGAAAAAAGCAACGGAATCTCAAAGGAACGCAATGAGCTGGATGTACCGGGGCAAGGAGATCTTCAAGCCTTTGAATACCGGCTGGATCGACGAGAATGCTGCCTGCGTGCGCGAATGGGTGGCGAACATCTTCTTCTACCGCAAAGGCGATACGACCATTATGGTCGATGCGGGATATAACTACGACCGCCTTGCCGAAAAAATGGGCTGGCTTGGGATCGATCCGAAGTCGATACACCATATCCTTATCACCCATCAGGACACCGACCATGTAGGCGCGGTGGAAGCGGACAGTCCGGGGCTGTTTCGGAATGCGAAGCTGTACATCGGCGAGATCGAGAACCGGTATCTGATCGGAGAAGCACGCCGCAAGGTTATTTATCATCTCTATAAGCTGCCGCAAGTGACCATCTGCAACGAAAAGCAGCTGCTTCACGATGGAGAGGTCTTTGATATTGACGGCATCAGGATCGAGTGTTTTCTGGTTCCCGGTCATACATGGGGGCATATGGTCTACCTCATTGACGATAAGTACCTTTTTACCGGCGACACGCTGTGGTTTGGCGCGGACGGCGGCTACAGCTTTATTTCTTCTCTTGCCGAGAGCAACAAGCTGGCGGTGCGGTCACTGGCAGAGCTGGAGCGGAAACTGCGCGCCCGTGGGCTGCATCCATATTTCATCACCGGTCACACGGGATGGACGGACAATTTTGCCTTTGCGTTTGCCCACAAAGACAAGCGCTGTTCACCATTCAAAAAACGAGTACACGACCCATCGGCGCCCTATGATGCCTACGACGAATCGGACGACACCGAAGAAAATGCAAAGTGCGGTTTTCTGAAAGGCGTGGGAAGATGAAGGACAGTGAATTACAAATTGACCGCAGCTGCCATGTGCTATATTCCAAACCCTGCAAAAAGGAAATTCTGGCGAAAATCACCCTGCACTATCCGGAGGTGGAGCGCGAGGCGGTCTGGGAGCAGGTGCAGCTGAGATACGCAGAGCTTCTTTCCAAGTGGCGCACCGACCTCGGCGGTAAAAAGAATTTTCACAACGGCGTAGGCGGCACCTACGACTGCATCGCCATCATGTGCTTTTACGATGTGTGCCGGGATGTGGTCACATTCCGCGAAATGGAAGAGATAGAAGAAAATCTGGTCCTGCCGTCCTTCCGGAAGCTGCGCTTCGTTGACATCAACAAGCCATTCTGGAAAAAGCTGATGTATCGGGCGTTCCGCACTGCCCAAAAGCACTGTGACACATGGCATGATTACGAGATGGATGTTACGCCTTACGAAACAGCAAGCCCATCTATTATGAATTTACGGCGTGTCCGGCGGCGGAATTTGCCAAGCGGTTCGGATTTGCGGACATTATGCCCGCCCTGTGCAATGTGGACTATGCCTCCATGGAACTGCTCCATGCCAGGCTCGTGCGGACGACCACCTGCGTGGACGGCTGCCGATGCGACTATACCATCTGCGGCGATAAGGATCCGTACGTAAAGGAACATCCCGAATACCGGGATGAAAAGGGATACAGGAGGAACAAGTAATGCTTTTACAGGTGGTTCTGGAAGGTCTTGGGCTGGGGGCTTTGCTGGTTCTTGTCTGTGCCGTGGGCACCTGCAAAGGGGCTGTTGGGATGGTGCATCTTTACAGCCCGGCGGTGCAGCAGCGGTGCGTGAAGCTGGGACTTACAACACACGAGAAAATCAAGCGCAATTCTTTGATTTTCAAAGCGTTCTGTGTCCCCGGCTACATCGCCTATGTGCTGGTCTGTGTCTATGGGATAAACGGTACGCACGGCTTTGCGGCGGGCTTCTGGCAGCTGCTCGTCATCTTGTCCGTTATGAATCTGATCGACCGCTTTTTGATCGATGGTTACTGGGTGGGGCATACGAACGCATGGACGATCCCCGGAACAGAGGATCTGAAGCCGTACATTACCGCAAAAGACAAGCAGAAAAAGTGGCTATTCGGCACGGTGGGCATGGCAGTCATAGCGATGGTTCTGGCGGCAATAATGACTGTTTTTACTCACTGAGGAAGGAACCTATGAAATACAAAATCGAGAAAAACACCGTGCAGGAGACGCTGATCCTCCCGCTGTATTCCCGGAAGCTGTGTACGGAGCTGTACCCGAACCTTTACCGGGACGAAACAGCGGTTCGTCTGCTCGACCAGCTCGACTACGATTTTTCAGGGGCGGAGAAAAACTCCCGCAGCCTGATGCAGCGCTTTGGCGCGCTGGAGGTCGCCATGCGGCAGAATGACCTTGCTTTTGAGGTGCGGTCATACCTGAAAACGCACCCCTGCGCGGCAGTGGTCAATCTGGGCTGCGGGCTGGACAACACCGGCAGAGCCTGCGACAATGGCAGCTGCAAGATCTACAATCTGGACTTCCCGGATGTTATTGCCTTGCGGCAGCAGCTGCTGCCCGCCGGGAACGGGAGCAAAACATCCCCTGCGACCTGAAAGACCCCGCATGGTTTGACAAGATCGATGCCTCCGGCGGGCGGTGTTCTTTGCCTCCGGGGTGTTCTATTACTTCCTGACGGAGCAGGTTCGGGAACTGGTGCAGGGGATGGCGGACGCTTTCCCCGGCGGAGTGCTGGTCTTTGATGCTGCCAACCGGACGGCGGTGAAGATGATCGCCAAAACGTGGCTCAGGACGGCGAAAATCAAGGATGTAGGGGCATATTTCGCGGTTTCGGATGCAAAAGTGAGCTTTCCCCATGGGACAGCCGCCTGCAGGTGTCCAGCCGGGGCTATATGCTGGGTTACAGCGACCTGAAAGACCCTTCCGTCAGCGGCTTTTTCCGATTCCTCGCAAGGGTTGGGGATGGCGGGATGAAAATGCAGATTGTGAAGATCGGATTTGGAGGCAGACAATGAAGTGTGCAGGGATGCCCATGGGGATGTGGGTGCTGTTTGCAGGCTCCTTTCAAAAGCAGCTGACGGCGGTACTGGGCTATGATGCAGCCACCGCAAAGCAGACCACCAAAACCGCCAAGCCGAAATACAAAGAGATCCTCGCCAAATTGCCGGAGTTTGAAAAGGGGGACCGCTTCCAGTTGAACATCATTGGCTGCGCCATGCTGGGGGCGTTCGTCCTCTGTATGCCGCAGCGGCCGGATGCAGAGGCGCTGACGGTATACTATGAGAACGCTCAGATGACGCCGCTGATGAAGTGGTTCTGCCGCAAGAGCGGAAAAAGCAAGTTTACCGCAAAGGACATTGCTGCCATGAAAGCCACCGCCGCTCTGAAAGCCGCCGACCGCAACCCCTACTCGTGGAATATGGACTTTTATGAGTATCCCGACGGCAGCGGCTACGAGGGACGCTTCACAAAATGCGGCATCTGCACGCTGATGCAGGAGCTGGGGCTTTATGACCTGACACCTGCCATGTGCCATCTGGACTACGCCATGAGCGAAGCGGGCGGTGTGACGAACTTTGTGCGGCAGTATACTCTTGCCTCCGGCGGACCCTACTGCGACTGCGGGTATCAAAAGAAACGAGTATGAGGTGGAACAGCATTGAAATACTTTGAATTCGGACAGGAGCGCCCGGAACTGATGGCGATGCCCCGCACCGTCGTGTTCTCCAACGAAACGGGGAGCGGGAGCATGACCATCTGTCCGCTGTTTTCGGGGGCAGAACTGTACTACAACGATATGCATCTTGTTTCCTTTGACGAGGCTCCCGTATTAGCGCGGAATGTGATCGAGATCAACCACTGCCGCGTGGGGCGTTACGAGTGCAGTTTTGGGGAAAATAGCTGCTGCTACCTGGCGGCAGGGGATTTTGCGGTGTGTGCGGCAGCGCGCAAGAAATCCTCCTCCTGCTTCCCATTGCGGCACTATCACGGCATTACCATTCTTCTGGATCTGGATGCGGTCTCGCCGGAAATGCGGAAACAAATGGAATGGTACGGCGTAGACCTTGATGTCATACGGCGGTACATCTGCACGGAAAACCGCTGCTGTATCCTGCGGTCAGAACCGACCATTGCCCATATTTTTTCAGAGCTTTACACAGCGCATTCTGTGCCGGACACCGGCTATCTGAGGTTGAAAGTACTGGAGCTGCTGCACATTCTGAGCCGCCTGAAAGACCGGGATGATGTGCAGCAGACAGACTACTTCAATCAGCATCAGGTGGAATGTGCCAG
>ENA-OQJP01000136-OQJP01000136.1-human-gut-metagenome-genome-assembly--contig:-NODE-136-length-30018-cov-8.332174_pt1 | contig 30018 bp, 23 predicted proteins | sample MGYA00242611_ERZ504778 | MGnify/ENA primary metagenome ERZ504778 (study PRJEB26092, sample SAMD00036349) | human gut metagenome | host: Homo sapiens | study: EMG produced TPA metagenomics assembly of...
TTTCAGACTTTTTACCAACTCATTTTGTCCACCCTTTAAAATCTAATAAAAAATTTAAAAGACCGATGAGACTAGATAAATACTAGTCTCATCGGTCTAAAAACCAACTCAAAATGTCCTATAGGCCACTTTTTTACACACACTTTTTGTCCTATAACTCCCCAATGACAGTCCTCTAAGTATTTCAACACACAAAAACACCCCGTGACCTAAGCCACGGGGTGTTTTGATTTGTTAAGCTATAATGCTAAACTTAAATTATTTAAGTTCAACAGTTGCGCCAGCTTCTTCCAATTTAGCTTTAAGAGCTTCAGCGTCAGCTTTAGCAATGCCTTCTTTTACAGGAGCAGGTGCGCCGTCAACAACAGCTTTAGCTTCTTTCAAGCCAAGACCGGTTACTTCGCGAACAACTTTGATTACGTTGATTTTACCAGCGCCAGCGTCTTTCAAGATTACGTCGAATTCAGTTTTTTCTTCGCCTGCGCCAGCAGCACCGCCAGCAGCAGCAACAGCTACAGGAGCAGCTGCAGTTACGCCAAATTTGTCTTCGATAGCTTTTACAAGATCATTTAATTCAAGGATTGTTGCTTGTTCTAATTCAGCAACGATGTTTTCAATGTTAAGTGCCATGATTTAGTTCCTCCACTAATTATATTTGGTAGTAATATGTTTAAATTACCGATTATGCTACAGTTTCGTCTTTTGCTTCGGAAACCGCTTTTACAGCGTAAGCCACGTTGCGGATTGGAGCCTGAAGTACGGAAAGGAGCATGGAAAGCATACCTTCACGGTTAGGCAATTTAGCAAGGGCTTTAACTTCGTCAGCATTGATTAATTTACCTTCAACAAGACCTACTTTAACGTCAATTGCTTCAGTTTTAGTGTCTTTAATGAAGTTTTCAATGATACGAGCCGGAGCTACTGCATCAGTTTTGGAAATTGCCAACGCAGTTGGACCTTCCAAGTGCTCCGCGAAACCTTCAATACCTAATTCATTAACTGCAATGCGAGTCAATGTATTTTTGATTACTTTGTACTCTACATCTTCAGCCAAGAATTTACGGCGTAAATCAGTTACCTGAGCTACTGTCAAGCCATGGTAACCAACAAGTACGGCCCCCTTTGCTTCAGAAAGATTTTCTTTCATCTGTGCAACGATTGCCTGTTTCTGTGTAGTGACAGCCATTAGAATACCTCCTTATAGATTTTGGTGATGCTCTATGTACTATCTTAGCGTAAAAAACGACCTCACCGCCAACGCGATGAGGTCGGAACCGTTCTAAAATAAGAAATCGGTGTCAGCCTCAGCGGGCGGATTTACATCCATTATACATACCTGCGGTCTACAGCTAAGAGAACATATCTAATTATTGTTCCTTCGTAACAGTAGTCAATTTGAATACGTTAAGTGGAACACCAGGGCCCATAGTAGAGCTCAAGGTTACAGATTTAATGTACTGACCTTTAGCTGCTGCCGGTTTAGCCTTAATAATAGTATCAACGATAGTGCGGTAATTGTCAAGCAATTTTGCATCATCGAAAGAAGCTTTACCGATTGCACAGGAGATAATACCTGCTTTATCAGTACGATACTCGATCTTACCGGCTTTAATTTCGTTAACAGCACGAGCTACGTCCATCGTTACAGTACCAACTTTAGGGTTTGGCATTAAGCCTTTAGGACCCAAAATTTTACCTAAACGACCAACTTGGCCCATCATGTCAGGAGTTGCTACAGCAACGTCGAAGTCGCTCCAGCCACCCTGGATTTTTGCTACTAATTCTTCAGAACCTACAAAATCTGCACCAGCATCTTCCGCTTCTTTAATTTTTTCGCCTTTCGCAAATACGAGGACGCGTTTAGTTTTACCAGTACCATGAGGTAAAACTACTGCACCACGAACTTGTTGATCAGCGTATTTAGGATCGACATTCAAGTTGAAAGAGATTTCAACAGTTTCGTCGAATTTAGCAGTCGCAGTTTTCTTAACGAGCTCAACAGCTTCTACTGGTTCGTAGAATTTGCCGGCTTCGATAAGTTTAGCTGCTTCAGCGTATTTCTTACCTACTTTTGCCATTCTAAAATCCTCCTTATGTGGTTTAACGGGAATTCCCTCCCACCGATATGTGCCCTCATTGGCACACGTCGTACGCTAATTAATCAACGATTACAATGCCCATGCTGCGTGCAGTACCTTCTACCATACGCATGCCTTGTTCTACAGTATTTGCATTCAAGTCAGGCATCTTGAGTTCAGCGATTTCACGAACTTTATCGCGACTAACTTTTGCTACTTTGTCACGGTTAGGGACACCGGATCCTTTAGGGATACCAGCTGCTTTTAATAAAAGTACAGCTGCCGGTGGAGTTTTTGTAACGAAAGTGAAGCTTCTATCTTCAAATACAGTAATAACAACCGGAATAGTTAAGCCAGCCTGCTGTGCTGTACGTTCATTAAATTCTTTAACGAACGCCATAATGTTAACACCTGCCTGACCAAGAGCCGGGCCGATAGGTGGCGCTGGACTAGCCTTTCCTGCTTCACACTGAAGTTTTACAATTTTTGTAACTTTTTTAGCCATGGTGATTACACCTCCTTGTGCTCAAAATGTGGTGGTAACGGAAAAATTTCCTCCCACTGGCGACCACCAAGCCGCCTAAAAAGTTTAGAGTTATATTGTATATATTAAAGATCTTTCTCAACTTGAGAAAAATCTACCTCTACCGACGTTTCACGATTGAACATTTCCACATCAAGTTTCAATGTCTGTTTTTCGTGATTGATTTCAGTAATAGTACCTAATCTATCTTCAAAGGCACCGGAAGTAATGCGCACTGTTTCGCCTACTACGACATCAATCGTTTGCTTTGGTGCTTGATCCAGCCCCTGTGATTTGAGGATATATTCAACCTCGGAATCAGATAACGGTACCGGTTTGGTAGCAGAGCCTACGAAGCCTGTTACACCCGGTGTGTTACGTACTACATACCAGGAACGATCATTTACTTCCATTTCTACGATTACGTAGCCGGGGAAGATTTTGCGTTTTACAACTTTTTTAACGCCATCTTTCTCGTCGATTTCATCCTCAACAGGCACTAAAATACGACCAATCGTATCTTCCATGCCCATGGATTGAACCTTACGTTCAAGATTAGTTTTTACTTTATTTTCGTAGCCTGAGTAAGTATGTATAACATACCATTTCTTTTCTGCTTCCACGGAAAGGCCTCCTATCCGACAACACGCATCAACAACTGGAATAATTCGCTAAAGATAGCATCCACAATGCCGATTAAGGCGGAGATAAATACTACGGTAACGAATACTACAATCGTGTAATTGATGAGCTCTTTTCTTGTCGGCCAGACTACTTTTTTGAGTTCCGCTTTCATTTCGCGCGCCATACGACCTACGCCGCCACGACGCTGCTGCGGTGCTGTAGAATTGGATCCTGCCATCATTTCACATCCTTAAATCATCGGGTTAATTGGATGAAACGAATTATTTCGTTTCGCGATGTAACGTATGTTTACCGCAGAATTTGCAGTATTTCATCATTTCAATACGATCAGGATTGTTTTTCTTATTCTTGTTCGTCTGATAGTTACGTTGTTTGCATTCAGTACATGCCATAGTCACTGCATTACGCATCCGGATACACCTCACTTCAAAATAAACTTGCCTTAAACAAATATGCTTATATAGCCTACCACAGCAGGGCAAGCATGTCAAGTTTTGGGCAACTTAAAAAAGCCAGGCGACCACCTGACAATTCATTATAACAAACTTTACCTACTGTGTCTATAGTTTTAATCTAATTTTTTCACAAAATTTTCGGTGCGCCTGCTAACCGTACTTTTCTTTGAATGTCCTGCTAAAACATCAGTTAACACGGCAAGCAAACTTCCCACCGAAACAAAGAGCCTTTACCGTCGGCTTATACCGGGCAAAGACTCTTTATCGTCATTTACAATTACATATCTTACGCTATTATTAAAACTTAGTCAATAGATACGATACGTTCTGCTTTTTCTACTTTAAAGGAGAAATAATTAGGATTGTTGTTATGTTCCAAGAACAAATTTTCACCATCAAAGCGACCGCGCCAACCTACTACGATTGGATACATGGTGCTGATTGTCTTTAATAATTCAATAGGCTTCAAATTTAAGATTGGTGCAAACAATACATTAACATTATCCAGTAAAATTACATCGGAACCGCACGCCTTTAGAGCTTCACACATAACGTCCTTCGCCATATCGGGACGTAAATCGCGAGCTACTTCCAAAAACTCATCGTCAATAAGTTCTTTTGCTTCAATGTACTTCCAACCGTCTTGCTCTGCCAATTCGCGGATTAATTTACTCTTCCCGGAACCGGGACCGCCGACAATAAATAAAATCCGTTCTTCATCCGCCTGCAGAGAATTCCATCGTTCTTTGATGTCCTGTGCTGTTACCATGTGTCATCCTCCTTTACCGAAAGCCTACTTACTCAATTCTTTGTTAGGTCTGTCTGACAACATTACCGTTTTTATAAAAATGTCTTTCTCACCCACTGTAAACAACAAATAGCTGTATGCCGAGTCAGGGTTCTTGTAAGTATATATCATGAGCGGATCGCCGTTAGCCGCGGTATCCGCTTCCACGCTCGTAGGCATGCCATATAAATATAACAATAAATACTTACTGTCGCCAATCGAAATGCCGCGGCGCGTCAAAGCCGTGCTTTTGGTAATCATCGCCCGCACTACCATCTGATTTTTGTCATAGCCTACCAAAACATCGTCGTAAGCAATGAATTCGTCGTCATATAAAAAGCCTCGTTGTTGCCATTGTTCATCTTGATTCGAAACGAATGGTTCATTCACCCGATAGCCCATAAGACTAAAATCATCAGCCGTCAATTGGTTGGCTTTGTAATACTGTTCCTGCACAGCCGGTAGCTTAAGGCGCGACCACACCTGGCCGTCAATCATATCGATAGCGCTTACTTTATTATTCTTTAGTGTAAACACTAAATACTGCGAAGACGGAGCATTAATACCATTAGTTGTAAGCGGTGTGCCTTCTCTATTATCTTTCGCCACAGGCGACGCAAATTCCTTCTTACTTTTTACAGAATTTTTACTTTTTTCATATTTATAAATAAGCGCTACGGTTCCCGTTTTAGCATCCCGCCACATGCCTTGCGGAGCCCCGTAAGCAAAGAGGATTGTGCCGCGCGTTTTGCCGATACCGATGTCGCGAACCGTCTCAGCCGCGCCTTCGGTGATGTGAATATTCGTAATAGTTTGTGGGGCAAACGTATAATCCAGACCTTCACGACGCAACGTATCACCGTCACCCAAATGACCGTTTAAAGAGCTCGAATTAGGGCCATATACGCCGGTATACACGGTGAAGCTCCCGTCTTTACCGGTATAAGTAGTAAACATATCTTTCACGGTAATCGGTTTAACCGCCGGTTTTACGGGACGAATCTTTTTAGATTTCTTAGCGTCATCGGCTAACAGCTTAATCTCACCATCGTCCTTTACCGCATCATCGACATCTTTCCCTGCATCGACAGAATCAGTCTTAACGGCATTAGTTGTATTAGTTGTATTAGCTGTATTAGCTGTATTAGCTGCATCAGCTTTCGCATCTTCAGAGGCACCTTTAGCCGCGTCTTCAGCAACACCGTCTTTAGCGTCACCTTTTGCAGCATCAGCTTTAGCTGCTTCGTTAGCTTCAGCGTCCTTAGTGGTATCAGCGGCATCAGCAGCATCAGCCGCATCAGTGGCCGCTTTAGTAGCCGTAGCCGTTTTATCACCGGCAGCCGCTTCACGTTCACTTAAAGGACCACCGAGCAGTGCTTCCCAATCACTGTCCTTACCTGTTAAGGTTCTAAAATCAGCACCGAGGATCAACTTGCCGATAGCAAAGTCCTTTTCAGACAAAGCTTCCAAAGAGTCAGCCGTATAACTCTTGCCGATAGCCGTCAAGTCAATGCCGGTTTTTTCACTCTCTTGAGCCTCAATACTTTCCGCCAAGCGCACCGCCATTTTATTAACGGCGGCCTTCTCCGGTGCCCAAGTATCGGCCGGATCCATAACCAAATCAGCTGTTCCATTTGCAAAAACACCACCCGTTAAGGCACTGCTTATGAGAACTGCCAATGAAATACGCTGTAATTGTTTCATAACTACCCCTTTCGTACCGCTTCTATCTGAGCTTTAAGCCAATCCGTCCATTCGGTTAGCCCTGTTTTGGCAGTGCAGCTCACTTCAAACAGGCTAACCGCCGGATTTAAGTTCTTAATATCCGTAACGGCTTTCTCCTTATCGAACGGAATATACGGCAACAAATCCACCTTATTCAACAACACAGCCTTCGATTCTTTAAAAATCAAAGGATACTTGAGCGGTTTGTCTTCCCCTTCCGTAACGGATAGTACGGTAACCTTCATGGCTTCGCCAATGGCAAACTCAGCAGGACACACCAAATTCCCTACGTTTTCTATAATAATCATATCAAGCTTGTCTAAATCCAGTTCAGCCAAGGCATCTTCAATCATTTTCGCATCCAAGTGGCAACCGCCAACCGTATTGATTTGCAAAACGGGAATGCCCAATTTATGAATGCGTTCCGCATCTTTCGCGGTATATAAATCGCCTTCAATTACGGCGAGTGAATACTCTTCGGCGAGCTCCTTGAGGGTCGCTTCGAGCAGTGAGGTTTTGCCCGCGCCCGGTGAGCCCAATAAATTAAAGACAAATATATTTTTTTCTTTAAACAAGCGCTGTAAATCAGCTGCAATAGCATCATTTTTGGCCAGCACATTGGTCATAACTTTTACTTCCATAGCTACCTCACTCTTAATCTATATACACGGACCATATCAATCCATATCGATTGACGCCACCTGCAATTCGCGGCCCGTTATGGTGGAAATGGCCAAACTGCCGCAATGGGGACATTTAAATACATAATCGGTGACGGAAAATTCCTTATCACAATCAAGGCATTTGCCACAAAGCGGTATCATTTCAATTTGCAAAACCGCATTTTCGGCGGCCGTATTTTTAGTAACCGAATCAAAACAGAACCGCAATGCATCCGGTTCAACACCCGACATAACGCCGAGTTTTAATTGAATGGCGTGAATTACGTGACCCTCATTAGCTTTTAACGTATCGAGGGCAATATCAACAATTCCCTCAGCGATTGACATTTCGTGCATGATAGGCCTCGTAAATATTTTCTAATAACATCGTGGTCGTTACGGAACCTACGCCACCCGGTACAGGCGTAACGGCGCCGGCCACTTCAATAGCCGATGCATACTCTACATCGCCTACCGTCTTACCGTCTAAATCATTAATCCCTACATCGATAACGGTAGCGCCCGGTTTTAACATATCACCGGTAATCACATGAGCTCGGCCCACAGCAGCTACCACTACATCAGCTTGCTTTAAATGCTCTTCTAAATTTGTAGTTTTGGAATGGCAAAGAGTCACCGTCGCATGTTGTTCCAACAGGAGCAAAGCTACCGGTTTACCTACAACCTGACTGCGACCGACAACGACAACATGCTTACCGGCCAACGGAATTTTATAATGTTCTAAAATGGCCATACAAGCGAGCGGCGTACATGGCCAGAACCCGCCTTTGCCGGAGCTGGCAAGGCCGATATTACGCGCCGTAAGACCGTCAATATCCTTACCGGGATCCAGGCTTTCAATAATCACATCAGGGTCTACCTGCGGCGGCATCGGCATCAACGGCAAGACGCCATAAATGCGGTCATCTTCGTTCCACCGTTTAACAACAGCCAGGACTTCCGCTTGGGACGCATCAGCCGACAAATGTGCTACTTCAACACCAAAGCCGGCACTCTTGGCAGTTTTTTCCATAAAACGAGCATACATTTGCGCCGCTTTATCATCGCCTACCAATAAAATACCTAAGCCCAGCACAATACCTTTTGCCTGAAGTTCTGCCAAACGCTCACTTAACACTGCTTTGTGGGCATCCGCCACAGCTTTGCCACGTAATTCAATCATGCCAACGCCTCCTAATTATATATAACAATATCTTTATCGTTTAAAATAAACTGTTACCGCTTCGCCCGCTTCGGCTTCGCCACCGGCGGGGATATCCTGAGATACTGCATAACCGGTACCGTCAGGAGCAAATTGTAAACCTGCATCATGGAGCCAATCGCGCACTTCACCGGTCGTCCAGCCGGTAAAATCAGGAATGATAACGCTGCCATCAGGCGCTTTTTCAACGCTCGGTTTAGCCGGGCGAGTATCACTCTGCCCTTTCAAGTCTTTTTCACGCGTTACCGATGGTGACAACTGGAAGTAACGCACCAGCTGACTCATAATGTCTTTAAAAACAGGGGCTGCAATTTGACTGCCATAGTAGGTACCGCTCGGATCGTCAATTACAATAAGCGTTACGAAACGCGGATCTTCCACCGGACCCATGCCGATGAAGGACGCAATATAACGCCCTTTTAAATAACCGCCATGTTCCGGATCCAGTTTTTCAGCCGTACCGGTTTTACCGGCAAAATGATAGCCGTCAACGGCCGCCTTATTGCCGCCCCCTTCGGATACTTCTTTTTCCAAAATATCAAGAATTGTCTTGGCCACATCTTCCGGAATCGGTTGACCCGCCGACATATCTTGAGTTATCTCTTCTTCCGAGCCATCCGGATTATTGATACTCTTAATAATATGCGGTTTCATCATTTTACCGCCATTGGCAATGGCACTAAAGGCCTGTACCATTTGGAGCGGGGTAACGTTAACACTTTGGCCAAACGAAATTGTCGCCAAATCAAGCTGGGACATATCATCCAACGACCGGAGCTGGCCTTCCGCTTCACCCGGCAATTCAATACCTGTGGCTTTACCAAATCCGTACGCCCGGAGATATTTATCCATAATCTCTTTACCGGTCGTAATACCCAACTTAGCCATACCGGTATTGAGGGAATATTTTAAGATTTCCAACAAACGCACCGGGCCGTTGCCTTCGCCATCCCAGTTCTGAATCGTATGGTCTCCCACAACAAACGAACCGGTATCATTAAAAACGGTATCCACAGTCCATTTACCGGATGCCAACGCCGCCGAAGCAGTCAACGGTTTAAAGGTAGAGCCCGGTTCATACATGTCGGTAACAGCGCGGTTTTTATAAGAATTATCATTTTCTTTATCAAAGTGGTTCGGGTCATATGTCGGACGATTAGCCATTGCCAAAATTTCGCCCGTCTTCGGATCCATAACAATAATGCTGGCGCCCGTCGCTTTCGTATCCGCCATGGCTTTATCCAACGCCCGTTCCGCAATAAACTGAACCGTCGTATCAATCGTTAAGGTAATACTTTTTTCTTTTTCCGGCAAAAACTGCGATAATACAGAGTCAAAAATAGCGGTACCATGCGAGTCCGTAGCGATCAACTCTTTAGTCGTGCCACCGCGCAAAGTATCATCCATTTGCATTTCCAGACCGTCCAGCCCTTTATCATCGGTGCCTACAAAACCGAGCACCTGAGCTAACAAATTACCGTTAGGATAGAAACGACGACTTTCATTAACGAAATTAAGGCCTACAAGTTCATTATCCTTTATAACTTGATCAACCGCTTTCGATTTATCTGGATCCATCATACGATCAAGCCAGATAAACGCTGTATCTTCTTGCAGACGTTTAACAATGGTCTCTTCCTTAATACGCGTATACGGCGCAATCAGCTTCGCAATTTCCTCCGGCGACTGTTTAATCATCTTCGGATCCGCATACAAGGACCGAGTCACGATACTGATGGCCAAGGGATTACCGTTGCGGTCAAAAATCGTGCCGCGCGGCGATTGAAGTTTACGTTCTTCTTTTACCTGACTTAAATTCTTCGTATCCAATTGACTGTTATCAAACACCTGGAGCCATAACAGACGCCCGTCTAAGAGAACCATTACGCCGGAAAAAATCACGAGAATTAGAAATATTTTATTTTGTAAGGCTTTCTGATCCTTATTAGTAATCATGAATCCCTATTACTCCTTACGTGCTTTACGAGCCAGTTTACGCTTAGCCGCCTCCATTAAGGCCTCCGGTTCATTCGCAACTTGACCGCTACGCACTTGAACTAACAATGCTTGCAATATCTCCCCTGTTTTGTCACCCAATAGGGCCGGCAATTCAGGCCCATACGCCAAATCTCGCGTATGAATCGGCACCGATTCCGTTATCGCCGCCAGGCATTCGCCCATGGCGTATGTACCATCGGTACTGCTATGGGGCCGACCGCAACCGATAACATCGGCAGCACACACTTCAGCCATTTGCTGTACCGCTTCTTTTAACTCGCTGCTTTTACGAAAACGGCCACTCTGAGCCTCTTTACGCATCCAGCGCCAAGGGTCGGCATCCTGATTATTGGCAAAAAAGTGAAAGCGCATATGACTGCTCACGAGCCATGCTACGCGCTGCACCATCTTTTTTGGGTATTGTAAGCGTGTCAAAATAACTTCTGCCATTTGAGCGCCCAATTGATCATGGCCACGGTCCGTAATACGGCCGTTGTGAAAACCGCGAATGCAGTCCATGCCTTTGGCCACATCATGCAATAAAGCAGCCCAACGCAAGGTTAAATCAGGCTTAATCGCCTGCACTACGGCCAAGGTGTGCACCCAGCCGTCATAGGCATGAAATTCCGGTTGCTGCGGTAATCCCACCAAATGATGCAATTCCGGCAAAATCGGAACTAACTCATATTCACCGGCCATGAGTATGCGACAGTTGCAATCGGCCAAGCCGGACTGAACCAAAACATCAAGACCTTTGGCCGCATGAGGTGTGACCAAGAGCCCGTCCAGTTCCTGACGAACACGCTCCAAGGAGAGCCCTTCTACGCGTTTAAAGTTAGGCGCCATACCATCCAATAAGCTGTGATGCGGCAAAAAACCGAGCTTGCCCACAAAACGGCAAGCCCTAAACAAACGTAGCGCGTCTTCTTGAAATCGTTCTTCCGCATTACCAATGGTACGCAAAGTAAGACTTTTAATATCTTTAAGGCCGCCCACTAAATCTATCACTTCACCCTGAGCCGTCATGGCCATGCCATTCACCGTAAAATCGCGGCGAGCCACGTCTTCTTCAAGCGTATCGGCATATACCACTTCTTCCGGACGATGACTGTCCGCACCATAGCGCTCGCGGCGGAATGTGGCGACTTCATAACTGCCTTCCGGCACCATCACTACAACCACGCCAAAAGACTTACCGACTACACCGGTCGTATTAAAACCGGCCTTAGCCATAATATCTATAATATCATCGGGTCTTGCCTTCGTTACAATATCATAATCATGAGGTGTTTGTTTGAGCACCAAATCGCGCACCGCACCACCAATGACATAGGCTTCAAATCCGGCATCCGCTAACGCACGCAGAATCCGCGTCGCACCTTGCCAAATTTCACCGCTCGGCTCTAACGTTATTTTCTTTGATGTAAACCAACTCACCCATATCACCTCACTCTTATCACGATAATTTATTATAACATACCCATGTATTGAATTCACCCTTTCGAGATACCTGAATAATAAAAAAACGCCTTCATGAGTTTTCTCATAAAGACGTTTTAATGACGCACTCTTACATTTCCGCTAATTGTTTAGCAATGCGACGACCGGTTTCAGTAGTAGCCAAACCACCTTCACTGGTTTCACGCAATGTGCTTGGCAACGCGCGACCGATGCGATCCATGGCTTCAATCACTTCATCAACCGGAATCTGGCTGATCAAGCCGGCCATAGCCATTTCAGCGGCACTAAGGGCATGAACGGCATAAATACCGTTACGTTTTACACAAGGTACTTCTACAAGACCCCCAACCGGGTCGCATACTAAGCCCAATACATTTTTGAGGCAAAGCGCAACTGCATTAATAGCCTGTTTAGTAGTGCCTTCAAGCATAGCTACCACGGCACCGGCCGCCATGGCGGCAGCGGAACCTACTTCGGCCTGACAACCGCCTACGGCACCGGCTACACAGGCTTGATTCGTAATAACGTTGCCGATACCGGCACCCATAAAGAAACCGCGTAACATAGCCTCATCATCAAGCTTCAACTCTTCGGCTACAGCGCACATCGTACCGGGCATAACACCGCAGGAACCGGCTGTAGGACAGGCTACAACACGGAACATTTTGGCATTCGCTTCATTAACCGCAATCGCATACGTTAAGGCTTTATAAGCTGTCGGGCTCATTAAGCGCGGCGTATGTTCCAACAAAACGTGAGCCTGTCCACCGGACATACCGCTCACCGTACGTTTACGGTCTTCAATACCGTTGACAACGGAATCTTTAAAAATCTGAATACGACGCAAAGCTTCTTTCTCAATGGCTTCGCGAGATTGACCGGACGCTTCCATTTCGGCGCGAATTACAATTTCCCACATAGGTAAATTATGGGTATCGCTTAAATGCGCCAAGTCGGCTAATGTATCATATAAATAACTCATTCTGCTACCGCCTTTTCCAAAGGTTCAAAATACATAACGGAGGAAATACTTTTATGATTCTGAATGTCCGCCATAACTTGTGTATCAACCGGTTCATCCGTATTGATCAACATAACGGCTTCACAATGCTTACGTTTGCGGAACACTTTCATCGTCGAAATATTAACACTTGCTTGACCAAGGCGGCTCGTTACCCAAGCAATAACCCCCGGACAATCATGATGGAATGTCAAAATAGTAAAGTCTTCACCGGAAATCTCCACTTCCAAGTTGTTTACATTTGTCACCAAAATACGGCCACCGCCCAAGGAACGACCTACAATGCTCATATGATGACCGTCTTTGCTGTAAAGATCGAATTTAACTTCGTTCGGATGACCGCCTTCTTCAGACGATTCAATGAACTGATACTGCAAATTAGCTTCCGCAGCGTCTTTAAATGCGTCACGAATGCGTTCGTCTTCCGCATCAAATCCCAAAAGACCACCTACCAAGGCACGATCCGTACCATGACCTTTATAGGTTTTGGCAAAAGAACCGTATAAGGTTAAATCAACGCGATCAATGGGCTCTTTGAAAATAGAGCGAGCCATTTTACCTAAACGGGCAGCTCCGGCAGTATGAGAGCTGGATGGACCAATCATAACCGGTCCGATAATCTCAAAGATACTACTCATTTATATCCTCCCTAAGAAAACATTATCACACCTACACTGTGCATTTCTCACAAACTAATTCAGGGTAAACCCTTGAATTTCCTTAATTTGTATTATACCATAGTTTGTTTCCATAGAATAGACACGGTCATACTTTTTATGCATATTAATTCTTTTAAGATTCTCATTTGCTCATAAAGCCTATTGCTACGCGGTTTGCAAGGTACACGGCAGACGAACGAATTATTCAAAAAAGTACCCACTGCATAGAAAAATATAAAAAATAGCTCCCTCTTTCGAGGGAGCTATGAGAAATTTTAATTGATAATTAACGAGAAACATAAGTAATCACGGGATGGACATCACTATACAACCGCAAACTATCAACTATATTATTTTAACGATTAATCTATAATATGTTTATATTAGTTATTGCCAAGGATAGCTTTCATATCAGCTTCCGGTGTAGTAATTGGGTGTAACTGGAATTTTTCTACCAAGATGCCCAATACGTTGCTGGATAAGAATTTTGGCAAAGTAGGTCCGATATAGATGTTGCGGATACCCAATGCTAACAAGGTTAACAAGATACATACCGCTTTTTGTTCGTACCAGGACAATACCAAAGTCAACGGCAAGTCGTTTACGTCGCATTCGAAGGCGCCGGCAAGCGCTACGGCTACCTGAATAGCGGAGTAAGCATCGTTACACTGACCCATATCGAGCATACGAGGGATGCCGCCGATTTCGCCGATTTCAAGGTCGTTGAAACGATATTTACCGCAAGCCAAAGTCAATACAACAGTGTCTTTCGGAGTCTGTTTTACGAATTCAGTATAGTAGTTACGGCCTACTTTAGCACCGTCACAACCACCAACCAAGAAGAAGTGTTTAATAGCGCCGGCTTTAACAGCATCAATTACTTTGTCCGCAATGCTGAGTACGGTACCATGACCGAAACCGGTTGTTACTTCGTGGCCGCCGTTAATACCGGTGAATTCTTGAGCTTCGCTATAACCGCCGAGTTCAAGAGCTTTTTCAATAACTGCGGAGAAGTCTTTCGTACCGTCTTCGTTAGTTTCCACATGTTTCAAACCAGGGAAACCTACCATATCGGTGGTGAAAATGTTGTCTTCATAAGATTCACGAGGAACCATTAAGCAGTTAGTAGTGAATAAGAAAGCTGCCGGAACGCCATCGAATTCGTTCTGCTGGTTCTGCCAAGCAGTACCGAAGTTACCTTTTAAGTGCGCATATTTTTTAAGTTCAGGATATGCGTGGCAAGGAAGCATTTCACCATGAGTATAGATGTTAACACCTTTACCTTCGGATTGTTCCAATAACATTTTGAGGTCGTGTAAATCATGGCCGGTTACTACGATGAATGGACCAGGTTCTACAGTCAAGGAAACTTTAGTCGGAACCGGTGTGCCATAGCTTTCAGTGTTAGCGGAGTCGAGCAAGGCCATACATTTGAGGTTGATGTGACCGAATTCCATCAACAAAGCGAGCCATTCGTCAGCGCTGTGATCTTTGGCAAATTCAACGAGGCCTTTTACGAACCAAGCATCTACTTCAGCATCATCATAGCCGAGTACGGATGCATGCCAAGCGTAAGCTGCCATACCGCGCATGCCGAGTAATAAAGTGGAGCGTAAGGAGATGATATCTTCTTCGCCTACCCAGAGAGCTTCCCAATCGAAGTCCTGAGCGCTAGCGTCAATTGCTTGACGAGCTGCTTCTACGCGATTAATGAATTCTTGAACACGTTCTTCGTCGAAGTTAACGTTTGTTACGCACATGAACAAGCCCTGTTTCAATAATTGGTATTCTTTAGCAGAAGCGCCTTTTGCATCACAAGCACGTGCCAAACCGATCAAGGCGGACGTCAACTCATCCTGTTTGTTAGCTACCGGTGCGGTTTTACCACATACGCCCTGTACTGTACAACCACCAGGATTTGCAGACTGTTCACATTGGAAACAAAACATACTCATAATAGCCTCCTTCTTCGGGACTCTCCCGACACTGTACTTTCTTAACACTCGTAAGAAAGTAAAAAAATATAAAATACTTGCTTATTACAAAATCAAATTGTCACTTATCGCAAGTTGTTTACTTTGTGACTACATTTAAAGTATAGTATACTTATAGGTAAAAAACTGTAGCTATGGCAACATTTACAAAAATTTTATATTAAGGAGGCTCCTATGCATATCGGATTATCTACTGAACTTGTAACGGAATATCTGGCTGTGCTCAGCAGCAGTCCCTTATTCCGCGACCTTTCGGAAGAACAGTTGCGTCGCTTCTTAAGTTCACCGAACTTATCTATATCCAATTATAAAAAAAAAGCTTTAATCGCCATTGCCGGCGAACCCATGGAAGGGATTGGCATTTTACTCAAAGGTCATGCTCACCTGACCCGCGAAAACGTCTTGGGTCAGCGAACAATTATGACCGATCTCACGCCGTCTGCCATGTTCGGCGAGGCCATTCTTTTCACGGACATGCCCAATTGGCCGGCCACCATCCAAACCACCTTGGACAGTACGGTATTGTTTTGCCAAAATCGGCTTTCACCACATCATTCAACAATTGCGATGCCTGCCAGGTGCAGATTCTAACCAATTTGTTGCATGACATGTCTGAAAAAGCCTTGGCCCTCACCCGTAAGGTTCACTATTTATCCTTAAAAGGGATGCGCGAACGAATTTTTGCCTACTTTGACGATTTATATACTTACCAAAAACAAAACCCGATTCGCCTGCCCCACAACCGTCAGGAAATGGCGGACGTGCTCAATGTATCGCGCACATCCTTAAGCCGCGAACTGGGCCGCTTGCAGGATGAAAAGATAATCGAATTTGAAGGCAAAAAAGTAAAACTATTGGATTTAAATGCGATTAACGAATATAGCTTTTAAAAAAGCGTGTACCCTCGAGTTTTGACTCGGAGGTACACGCTTTATTTATATACATTATAGTACATCTATAATCTGTTATTTACATATACACAATGGATTTTTTAGAACCAAGGGGACAAATCGAACTCTTCACCAATGGTTACTTTCACATGGGCACGCCCTAAATAGAGGCCCAAGAGCGTCAAGCTGGAATGGCTAAGCGGCATGGAGTCATACATATCAGCCACTTTAGGCAATACCGGTGAAATGTATTCCAATACCTGTTTGCGTTCGGTAGAGTTAAAATCAACCGGTTTGCTCATCGCTAACCCTAAAATGTGTTGCTGAATTTCCGGATTATCCAAATGAGCCATCTGGAAGTAGCGCGGTGCCAAGCCTTCATCAACAACCGCTAATTTAAGAAGCGGAGAGTTTACACTTTTCACCACATAGCGAGCATCCAAATAATTACCGCGCAAAGCACGGGTCAATTCGTCTTTGTCAAAACCGGCATAACCGAATACGAGCGGATAGGAATGAACCATAATATCCCAGAAGGTATTACGTTCCGGCTCTTGAATGGAGCAACGAAGGTAATCCAATTGACGATACATAGCTTCTTCCCGTGGCAATTCGGACAAGAACGGCTCGATATATTTATCTACATAATGCTGTAAATGTTCCAAGCTGTAGTTGTTGGAGTTGCGGGAGTATTGAAGCAATAACGCCAAGGCCATAATCTGAAAATGACCGAGCTGCAAATGCGGCAAGATGCGCAAAGCGTCAAAAGCTACCAGGTACGGCGTACTGGATTTAGGCTGCTGTACTACGTCCACAAAGGCCTCAATAGCGGTTTCCTTCATCCAAACGGTTGGTGTCGTAGCGTAAGCTTTTTGCATACAAAGCAAGGCTTCCTGCACCACGATATTTTCCAACAAGGCATGTAATTCACCACTGGCGGTGATGCCTAAGCGGTCGAAAGCCGTTTTAGTAATATCCAATACCTGTTCTTTAGTGCTGGCGCTAACAGCACCGAAAGAACTCATGAAGTGCGATGTGCCAAGGGTAATTAAGTCGGACATGTCCGGCTCACCATAGCCGATATGGCTTGCACCGTGACCGGTGCCATGAGCGGTAGCATCAGAACCTGCATGTTCACGCACAATCGGAATGATACGAGTTGCATCAGCCGCAACTTCCTCCGACGTTGCTTCAGTCGGTGTCACACGATGAATACGACGCGTTAATTCGCTGTCATCTAAAGCGGCTGTTGGCGGTTCGGTCGGAATTTTAAGCATAGGCTTCGTAATGTCCAAATCAGACACTATGTCACGGTTTAAACTGCCTTCCGAGGAATCCTCATGGGCCGAGCCGAATCGCGATGCCGACGGTTCCGTCATCGCATTATGAAAATCGGATTCCATTTGCGTATTAGACAAAGGAACGAATGTGGTGGCCATCTCTTTATCGGATGTTTCTTGACGGCCATCGCCTGCTTCTTGACGGGTACTGCCAACTGCACTGCCGGATCTATAATTATCTCTATTCTGTTTCGCATCCTCACGATAGTAAGCGGCGCCGTGATCACGACGTTTACGCTCGTAATAATCGCCGTTGCTCACTCTTTCATTGGCTAAAGCTTCAGCTTCTTTAGACTTACCGCTGTCACGGAATACTAAATAACAGACTCCGAAAAACAAGACGATAACGCCCAATACGACTAAATATGGTATAAATGCAGACATTTTCTTCCTCCTGCCGTAGTTTATTAGAATTATATAGACCACACGATTAATGCTTGTCAAAAATCCGTGTCGGCCTTTCTATTTATTCCTATATTATTATATTATGTTACCACATCTTGGGGTATTCGCCAATGAAGATAGGAGATTTATAGTAAAAGAATTTCCTCCATAAAAGTCATTATATATACGCCATAAATTAATAAAACGATTTTTCTCGTTTTCATTCTTTTTCCTTGTAAATAACGACTTTATTCGTTAAAATATAATTAAAGAAAGGAGTGACTCGTATGCCTAGAAACGCGCTCAATGAATTTGAAAAGGGACTTAGGAAGCAAATTTCGGAAAATCTAAAGAAGTATACCCCAAATATCACACAAAATGAATTATCAAAACTAACCGGTATTCCAGCATCAACGATTTCCGGATATTTTGCAATGCGCTCGACTCCAAATGCAACTAATGTTCAAAAATTAGCTAATGCCTTAAATTGTTCCATAGCAGATTTAGATCCACGCTTTGCCGATACATTTATAGATACTAAAAAAATATCAAATACAGAGAATCGAAAAAGAGACATACAAGTACAGCTACAAACACTTTTTGACGAATTAGATAATAAAGACTCCATAAATTTTTATAATGGTAATAAAATATTAGACGATGAAACGAGAGAACTGTTAAAAATATCACTGGAAACTTCCATAAAGTTGGCCAAAAGCCTCTCAAAATAGAATGCTTATTATTATAAGCACCTAACATTCATTTAATACATCATAACAGGAAATATTTTATCGGGGTTTATTAGGTCGTTATTTGGGTTTTATTAAAGTTTTAAAACACTAACAATTTGAGTTTTCCTTATATTACTTGGCTTTTTGGCACTTTAGATTACAAAAAGTTATTTAAGTTTATTGGGGTTTATTTGTGTTTCATCTAATTGAATGATTGCATCATTCAATTATTGCGGGGGGTTCAATGAATATTACAGCACAAGATTTAGATAGATTATTATTAGCGGGTGAGAACATAACATTCGAAGTAAAAACCGCTACCAACGGAGTCCCCAAAAGTTTTTGGGAAACATATTCTGCATTTACAAATACAAACGGCGGAATAATTGTACTAGGGATTACCGATTCACCAGAATTTGAAGTTTTAGGAATTGAAAATACACAAAAATATATAGACGATATCATTTCTACAGCACGTAGTGACAAAGTAAGTCGCAACCTATTTACATCGCCTGACGCGATTTTTTCTCTATCATACAAATCCAAAAATATTATTGTATGTGAAATCCCAGAAGCGCCATTTGATGACAAACCTGTATATTTGAATAACCATTTAGCAAATGCTTACGTTAGGAGAGGCTCCGGAGATCATAAAATCACTAAAGATGAATTATCGAGTATACTAAGAGATACAAATCACGAGTTAGATCGTGAGTTACTTAATAACTTTACAATCGACGACCTTGATATGACGTCTATTATCAAGTATAAGGCAATTCTTCATAAGCGTGCACCATCAAGACAATTCGATACTCAGGATATTCCAACTTTTTTAAGTAATATGGATGTATTCGTACGCGATAGAGTTGATGGAAAGCAAAAACTAACCTTAGCAGGACTATTATTCTTCGGAAAACTTAACAGCATTAAATCCTATATCCCAGCCTACCACGTTGACTACTTTGATAAAAGAGGCTCTACCGAGCGTTGGCGTGATAGAGTAGACTCGGAAGACTTAGAGTTTGAAAATTTAAATTTATTCAACTATTATGAAATAGTAATGGAAAAGTTAAGACTAAGCATCGATAGAAATTTTGAATTAGATAACCAAACCACCAGAAAACCTCCCGGGGAGTTACTCATAGCACTTAGAGAAGCCTTCGTAAATATGATTGTCCATGCAGATTATTTGTCAAGCCATCCTACACTTATCGCCGAAGTTCACGATTTATACTATAAATTCTTGAATCCTGGTAAAATGAAAATTACTAAAGATGAATTTTTCTTTGGAAGCAGGTCTATAGCCAGAAACCCTACTCTTATTTCATTATTTACAAAAATGGGGGCTGCAGAAAGAGCCGGCAGTGGTAGTCAGAAAATCATAGATGTTGTCAAAAAAAATGACTTTAAATTACCTGAAATAGAATCTACCATTGAAGAAACGAGACTAAAGCTATGGATTGCACATCTTATTGATTCTTTAAATTTACCACAAATTGAAAAGGACATCTATGCCGTAATCACTATCTCTCCAACACACTCTTCATCAAAAAAAGATATAATGAAAATATTACCCCATTATACTGATTCTCAAGTTAGGGATGCCCTTGAAAAATTATATGCACAAAAATTAATTAGTAAACATGGTGGCAACAGAAATAGAACCTATTCAAGAAATCTCTCAGAGTTGGAATTCATTAAATCATTAGAGGCAGTGACGGAAAAAGTAAAGCAAATTTATACAAGATCTAAAAAAGTAAGTTATAAAAGCATAAAAAATGGTGCGTATTGAAGATTTTCCCCTTCAATACGCACTATTTTTATTTCGCAAAAACTAATTAATGTACTATTCAAAATCCGTTAGTGAAACAAAACTCTTAGTATTTATCCTTATTTTCCGGAACGATACGGACACGTTGAATGGTTGGATTACCATCTTTGTCTTTTCTTACCGTGTCAATACGGATGTATTTGAGTTCCGGCGAGAATTCTTTAGCCAAACGACTTAAGGTATTGTCGCCTTTAAGAGCCGCATTAGAAGCAGCACCTGCCATAATAGCTCGGTATACGATCGTTGCAAATTCATAGCGAGTCATCATACGATCGCCACCGAAAGTTCCGTCAGGATAACCTTCGATGATACCAAGTTCATGAAGTTTAGTCACATATTCATAAGCCCAATGATTATCTGGCACATCAGGGAAGAGTTCGCTGTTTTCTTCCTGAAGTCTACCCGGATTTTGACCAGTCAACTGATTAATCAATTCACTTTGACGATTAATCACGGCATTTTGATTATTAACTAATTCTTCAAGTTTGGCCATACCGGCTCGAAGATCTCGCACTTCTTTAGCCACACCAACACGGGAGTTGGATACGTTATTGCCTTGGCCCAATTTGAAGGATACACCGGCGTTGATCATATTTTCGCCGCCACCGATAGTACCACCGATGGAGAAGGTAGTATCTTCGTTAGGTTTGTAAAAGGCACCAAGTGCACCGGCACTTGCACCGTTATAATTGCCATAACCGAAGGCAAAATCCCATTTGTCATCAGGATCGAAGTCCTGTGGATGAAGGGCTGCCAAAGCGGCTGCACCGGCACCAACTTTATTAATACGGTTATCTGATTTATTTACCGCACCACCTATGTTGTTAATAGCCTGGTCACGTTGAGCAAGTTGGCTACCATTAATTGCATCGGTGGAGCCTGGAGCAACGACACCGTCAGCAACACCGCTCACCACGTTGTTACCCATGTTGATATTGCTATCCTGAATAGTGATTGTACGATCACTGTCTACCGTCTTAATGGTAACACCACTATTATTAATAGTCGCATTACCGGTTGTTACACTATCAAGACCGGTTAAGTCTTTAACAAGTTTAATATCAAGACCATCACCGTTAGCATTTTTTACGACGCCGATATTACCGCTGGATAAGTTAGAAGCATCAGCACCACCGTTGAGTTTCAAGGTATCACCAAGGCCAACAGACACTTTATTATCAGCACCGTCGTCGCCTTCGAACACACGACCTCCGGTAATCTTATCATCAACCGCTTTCAACTGATCTTCCGTAGCTGCACGACCGGATTGAATGTTTTGGCCATCCCACTTAGTATTATCCAAACCGGTAAGGTAACTGCCTGTTGCCGGATTGCTGTCGCCTGCCGTGTTGTCTTGATTGCCAAGAACAACACCGCCTGCGGAAATATGACCTTTGGAACCATCCAGCTTAACTTGGTTATCACCACTGCCGGCTGTCACGGTTGCACCATTACCGTCGATGTTAACTTGTTTCGCCGGATCAGTATTATCACCAAGAGTGATATTATTATTCAAGTTAACTTTATTGTTTTTATCAACGGTAATATTCTTACCGGACTGAGCTTTCGCAGCCTCAGCTTGGCCCTTAGCAATATTGTACACGTTACCGATGTTAGCACCGTTGTTGTAGTTTTCTTGACCTTCCACACTTGTATCATAGTTATTGCCAAGACCACTACCTACGTTCTTGATTACAGTATTGCCTGCATTAATGCCATCTTTGTCGATGGAAATACCGGAATCTTTAACAGTAATCTTGTCAGTAGCAACGCCTTCTTTGTCAATAGTTGTGTTGCCGGCTGTAATAGACCCTTTTTGACCAAGATCTATATTGTCTTTCAAGCCTACTTGTAATTTGCCGTCATCGGTTACTTTTGTTTCGATGTTTTTATCACCGGCTACAGTAATCGTCTGACCTAAATCTTGCTTTACAGACTTGCCGTCATCAGCTGTTAAGCCGAAGCCACCGTTTGCTTGACCTTTGATGTCATTAATAGCCGTGTTCAAATCACCGATATTGGCCGCGTTATTCCAGTTTTCCTGACCAGCTTTAGTGTTGTCATACGTCTTACCGGTTGTACCGCTGGCCACATTAGTAATTTGGTTACCACCGTTATTGAGGCCTTTATCAGTAAGACTTACCGCACTTGTACCGCTACCGATAGTTACACCGCTGTTGTTAATTACGGTGTTGCCAATAGTTACGGAACCTTTATCAGAGAGGTTCAAGTCTTTGTTCAACTTAATCAACAATTGACCGTTATCGCTATCCTGGCTGGATACAACACCGATATTACCATCAGTTAAGTCAGCTTCGTTAGTTGCATTGCCTTTTACATTAACTTGGTTGTTCAATTTAACTTTAGAGGTATTACCGAAGTCGCCACCGTATTTCATGCCGTCGCTCAAGGTAGCTACAGTATTACCGCCTACAGTAATACGATCAACAGGGGAGCCGTTTACATCGTCAACACTAGGACCAACTTTAATATTTACAGTTGTACCAGGTGTTCCGTCAGCACCGGCAGGACCGGTTAAACCGATAGAACCGTCCTTGCCGTTGATAACAACGGATGAACCATCTTTACCGTTGATACCAATCTTACCGTCTACGCCATCTGTGCCATCAGAACCGTCTTTTGCACCGATAGAGAGATTATTACTTAAACCTACAGTAATCTTACCATTAGCAGCATCAGCTGTAGTTGTAATATTCTGACCATCGCCGGCAATTTGGATTGTTTCGCCGAGATTTTGTTTAACTGCATCACCACTGTCTGCAGTCAAACCAAATTCACCGCCACCGGTGCTTGTTGAAATAGTATTTACCTTATCGTTAAGAGCTTTAAGTTGATCTTCAGTAGCGGCACGACCACTTACAGCATCAGGGTTAGTCGTATTCCAAGCCGTATTATCTAAGCCGGTTAAGTAAGTACCTGTTTGAGAAATACCACTTGCTGTACTTGCCTTTTGTTTCCCCAAAACTGCACTACCTACTCTTAATGAACCCTCATCGCCTAAGTTAACATCTTTTACTAATTGAACTTTTAATTTACCGTTAACGTTGTTAACACCGATGTTATTTTCAGTTAATTTGTCGGCATCAGCACCACCAACGATATCTAACTGTTCGTTAAGGTTCTTAGCGATGACATTAGTGCCATCTTCCTTAGCATTGTCACCGGCATACTTCTGGCCATCATTCAAAGTGGCTACTGTTTGATCGTTTACTACGATACGGTCAACAACTTTTCCGTCTACACCCTTAACACCATCTATACCATCAACGCCTTTTATAGTAATAGTTTTGCCCGGAGCTCTGTCACCATTGGCAGGACCGGTTAAACCAATAGAACTGTCTTTACCGTTAATAACAACGGAAGAACCGTCTTTACCGTTTACAGTTACACTACCATCTTCACCATCTTTGCCTCTTGTACCGACAGAAAGAGTATTACTCAAGCCTACGGTAATTTTACCGTTAGTTGCATCACTGGTAGTTGTAATGTTGCCGTCACCGGCAATATTTAAAGTTTCACCAAGGTTACGGTGTACGGAATCACCACTATCAGCCGTGAAATTCAAGCCATCATTAGTTAATTCGGTTTTAGCCGCATCGGTAATATTTTTAATGTCACCGATATTGGCACCATTGGTAAGGTTGTTATAAGTTGGGTTACCATCAGCATCAACACCATCATAACCGCTAGCTACATTAGTAATCTGTTTGCTACCGCCATCGATGCCGCCGGTTGTTACGGACGGGCCGTTAGTAATTGTTAAACCGCCGCTTGTAAGAGCTGTATCGCCAACTTTTACGCCATCATTATTAACAACAGTGTTGCCTGTTGTCACGGAACCTGTATCGCCGGTATATACCATGCCGTCATCAAGCGTAGCTACAGTCGCACCGCCTACAGTAACACGGTCAATGGAGTTACCGTTTACATCGTTAGCAGCCGTGCCGGCTTTAATAGTAACAGGCGAACCGTCAGCTGTATTCAAAGCGATAGAGCCGTCAGCACCGTTAATCGCTACTGCAGAACCAGCTTTACCATTTACGGTAATGGAGCTGTCCGTCCCTTCTGTGCCTGCAGCACTATCAGCAGCACTACCTAAAGTAATATTATCTGCCAATTTCACATCATAAGTCGTTGCACCGGTTGTTTCAGTTTTTTCAGTTACCTGCAAGTTGCTGCCTGTATAGTTACCACTTGTACCGGCTGCAGTACCGCCTTCAACAGTAAGGTTTGTCTTGCTGCCTTCACCGGCACTTACACCTGCAATTGCCTTGGTCAACTGATCTACGTTGACAGCATCCGTGCCTTTAACACCGGTTGCCACATTGCTGATGACATTATTACCATTGTCAAGACCGGAACCTGTCAAGGACACAGGGTCACCTGTAGCAGGCGTAATCGTAATGCCATTATTATTAACAACCGTGTTACCTAAGGTTAAGGAACCGGTAGAACCTAAATCAACATCTTTCACTAACTGAACTTTTAACTGGCCGTTAACGTTGTTGACGCCAATGTTTTTGTCCGTCAATTCTCCTTCAGCACCGCCAACAATATCTAATTGCTCGTTAAGTGTCTTAGGAATAACTTTAGTTGTATCACTCTGACCGTCATCACCGGCGAATTTAAGACCGTCGCTCATAGTCGCCACCGTCTGGCCGCCTACAGTAATACGATCAACAGGATTACCGGCTAAGTTATTAGCACTTGTGCCTGCCTGGATGGTTACAGGAGAACCGTCAGCTGTATTCAAAGCGATAGAACCGTCAGCACCGTTAATAGCTACGGAAGAGCCGTCTTTACCATTTACCGTGATAGAGCCGTCGGTCCCTTCTGTACCGGCTGCACTGTCGGTTTCACTACCTAAGGTAATAGTATCCGCCAACTTCACATCATACGTCGTAGCTCCGGTTGTTTCGGTTTTTTCAGTAATCTGCAAATTGCTGCCTGCATAGTTACCACTGGTTCCGGCTGCAGTACCGCCTTCAACAGTAAGATTTGTCTTGCTGCCTTCACCGGCACTTACACCTGCTATAGCCTTGGTCAACTGATCCACGTTAACAGCATCTGTACCATCTGTACCGGTTGCAACATTGGTAATCTTATTGCCACCGTTATTAAGGCCACTATTAGAAAGGCTTACCGTATTATCGCCGCTACCAAAAGTTAAGGAACCGGTAGAACCTAAGTTGATATCTTTATTAAGTTTAACCGTTAATAAACCGTTGTCGCCGGCTTGGCTGGAAACAACGCCGATGTTACCGGTCGTCAAATCAGCTTCCGTTGCTGCTTCACCTTTTACATCTACTTGATTGTTGAGTTTTACATTGGAAACTGTACCGAAGTCACCGCCGTATTTCATACCGTCATTAAGAGTTGCAACAGTTTGACCGCCTACGGTAATACGGTTAACAGGGGATCCGGTTACGTCATTAGCACTGGTTCCTGCCTGAATGGTTACAGGAGAACCATCAGCTGTATTCATTACGATAGAACCGTTAGAACCATTAATTGCAACGGAAGAACCGTCAGCACCATTAACAGTCATAGAACCATCGGTAGTACCTTTGTCGCCAAGCGCAACAGTATTGCTCAAACCAACAGTAATTTTACCGTCTCCGGCCGTAGTCGTAACATTACCGTCACCGGCAACTTGAATTGTTTTGCCAAGGTCCTGTTTTACAGCTGTACCGCTATCATCAGTCAAGCCAAAACCACCGGTTGCATTAGCACTGGTACCGTCGGAAACAGCAGTCACTGCATCGCTTACGGTTTTGAGCTGATCTTCAGTCGCTGCACGACCGGTTACGATGTCAGGATTTGTTACATTCCAAGTCGTATTGTCTAAACCGGTTACATAGCTGCCGTCTTGAGCTACACCACCGGCTGTCACAACGCCTTGGTTACCTAATACAGCATCGCCCGCTTCTACCGTATTCAAACCGGTAATATCTTTAGCCAAGCGAACGGTTAATTTGCCATTGTCGCCATCTTGAGCGGCCACAATACCAATATTATTATCGGTAGATAGTTTGGATGAATCGGTTTCGCCACCAACAATATTTACTGTTTTATTTAATTTAACAGCAGCCGAACCTGTGTCGCCGGTATATACCATACCGTCGTTCAAGGTTGCTACAGTTTGTCCACCTGCTGTAATACGGTTAATAGAATTACCGTTCACATCATTTGCCGACGTACCGGCTGTGATAGTAGCTGTAGAGCCGTCTGTACCGGTTAAGGCAACAGAACCCGTTGCACCATCAACAGCTACAGAAGAGCCGCCTGTACCGTTAACCGTAAGGGAACCATTTGTACCACTGGTGCCTGTGCTACCTAAGGTTACGTTATCGGCAAGTTTTAAGTCATACGTCGCTGTACCTGTTCCGGTCGTTGACGTAAGTTGTAAATTATTACCTGTATAGGTACCACTTGTACCGGCTGCCGTACCGCCTTCAACAGTAACGGTAGTCGTCGTACCGGAGCCACCGCTAACACCGGCAATAGCTTGATTCAATTGACTGACGTTAACACCATCTGTACCGGCCGTACCTGCAGCAACGTTAGTTATCTTATTACCGCCATTATTAAGACCGGCGGTGGTCAAAGTTACATTACTACCGGATTTAGGTCTGATAGTAACGCCATTCCCGCTAACAGTTGTGGCGTTGCCGGTAGTCGGATTTGTTAAATAAATCGTTTCCAAACCGCGAAGTGTTTTATTGAGGCGAAGTGTAACTGTATTATCACTGATGATAGCCCCGATATTAGGTTGAGCCGCAAAATCAGACTGATAATACAGTGTATTATCTACACCACCCGTAATCTTCAACGATTGATTTAAAAGCTTAGTAACTGTACGCGGTGTGCCGTCAGAACCATAGGTAGTAGTATAGCTACTGTCTTTGAAATCACCGGTAGTAGCAAGCATGGTATTTGTCCATTGCTTCATGTTCACGGCATCCGTATCATACTGACCGGCCGCTAAACCGGTAAGTTTACGCGTCAACGCAGTTCCATTGGCTCCATCAGTACCAATGGAAACAACACCGGACATGCTATTCCATGCCCCACCGGTAGTAGTTCCGGCATTGCCTTTTGTAGAAAGCCAGCTTCTCCAAGTGCTGTCCTGATTATTCCAACCGCCACCGGTCGTATCTGCAGCACGACTTGCCACAGAGTTAGCACCAATAGCAACACTGCCTACTGCATTAGCTGCAGAAGTATCCCCTAAAGCGACAGCAGTGGTAGCCGAACCATCAATAGTAGAACCTTTACCTATGGCAATAGCATTACCTGCCGTAGAACTCGCCTGATAACCAATAGCAATAGATTCCGGTCCGGTTGATACAGTACCTGCAGTTGCTTCTCGGCCGATAGAAATACTTCGTCCACCTACTGCTTTGGCTTGATAGCCAATGGCCATAGAACTACCTGCACTGGCTACGGTATCATAACCCAGGGCCATCGTATACGAAGAAGTTGCTTGTGCATTCGTACCTTGAGCTATTGCGCCACCACCACTGGCCACAGCAGTAAAACCCACCGCTAAAGAGCGTAATCCGGTTGCCTGAGCACTGTTACCTACAGCTGTCGTATATTGATTGTTAACAACTGAAGCTGCACCGGCAGCAAGAGAACCAACAGACGTAGCTTTAGCAGCCTCCCCGAAAGCAGACGTACTGGTGGCACTTGCGAGAGCCCCATCACCAATAGCGGCAGCACTAATATCGGTTGCCTGGCTTCCTGAACCAATAGCTACAGTATGAAACGACGTTGCTTTAGCCCCGGAACCTATGGCAGCTGCAGCCAAACCATTACCGTCATATGAAGTTCTACTAGTATCGGTATTACCGGCAACAGCATTATTACCAATAGCGATAGCGTCCGTAGAGTATGAACGAGTATTAGTACCGATGGACATGGTATTTTCATAGGCAAGCGTACTCCCATCAGGTTGGCCGGCATACGCATTCTGGCCGATGGCAATACCATGAATAGCATTCGATCGGTTATTTGAACCTACAATAACCGAGTTGCCGGCACGACCGTAAGCAATATTGTCATGGCCAATCATGACACGGCCGCCTAGAGCCGAGCTAAGGCCTGTTCCCTCAGGCGTATCTTCCGACGCAGTGGTGGTCGGAGCAATAGCCGTCTGATTAGCACCAACGACGACATCATTGAGGCCGTAGGCTAAAGCCGAGCGACCAATAGCAATGGCATTTTCACCACTCTGAGTTACGCCGCCGACTGAATATGTACCACCGGCGAAAGCACCAGCCCCCATTGCAATTGCATAATTATAGCCTGAAGTGGCACCACCGATAGCAACGGTTTCCGTACCGGTTGCAGATGCATCAGTCCCCAAAGCAAGGGCATCCTCACCGGTTGCGGTAGCCGTACCTACAGCTACTGCACCTCTACCATCTGCTCTTGCAGTACCACTGACAGCCGTAGTATCATTATCAAAATTAACACGTGCCCCCCATTGGTTTGTTGCATCAGCTGTCATAGGATTAAGCCATGCACTACCTACAACTAAACTACTTACTACAGCAAGGCGCAACAAATCACCGGTTACCTTCATACCGGATTGTGATTTGTTTCTACTATGACTTTTTGCTACTTCCGAAACTACTACATAAGCATTTCGAACCTTACTCCAAACAACCTTATAAATCTTATTCATTACGACTACAACCTCCTCTTTTTCTTATTTGATTATTTTGAATAAAATTCACTTAATTAAATATTAAATAAAATGTTTCTTAAATCAAAAGAAAAAGCAAAAAAATAAAGGTTCTATAATTTATTTTGGGGCGCTAAAGAGAAACGCTAGTTGCGTGTCCTCTTGGCGCCTACTTTTTTTGCACAAAAAAAGACATATTGAATAAAATCCGATACAATAAAGGTGCTAACAATTAACGAAAGGATGTTTATTCAATATGTCTAGTCTTAATTATATAGGAAAAATGCTCGGAATAAAAGATTCACATATCCAAAATATGAGAGAAACTTCAGAAGAATATGTATTACATGTGATGGTGCCGGTAAAACCTCATGTTTGTCCTAATTGCCATAAGGAAACAACGCGTATAAAAGGCTATACACATCGTACAATCCGCCACACTACAACCAATGAAAAGCCGATTCGCCTTATCTATCGTCAACGCCGGTATAGCTGCACTTGCGGACGCACGTTTAATGAAAAAACAGAGTTCTCTACGCGCTATCTTAGGACTACCCCCCCGACTACGAGAAGTGGTCATTACTGAATTGTCAGAGGTAAAATCTCTAACAGCAGTTGCTAAACATTGTCATATTAGCGTAACTCAAGTTATTCGCATTTTTAAGGAAATTAACTATAGCCGGCCCAAGACATTACCTTCGGTATTATCTATTGATGAATTTAAAGGCAATGCAGCCGGCCAAAAATACCAGGTCATCCTTACCGATCCTACTGACCATAAAATACTGGATATTCTGCCTAAACGAGATACAGTCAAGCTAATACAGTACTTTTTGCAATTCCCAAGACACGTACGAAACAACGTAAAATACATCACAATGGACATGTCCCTCCAATTC
>ENA-OQJP01000138-OQJP01000138.1-human-gut-metagenome-genome-assembly--contig:-NODE-138-length-29498-cov-15.561711_pt1 | contig 29498 bp, 27 predicted proteins | sample MGYA00242611_ERZ504778 | MGnify/ENA primary metagenome ERZ504778 (study PRJEB26092, sample SAMD00036349) | human gut metagenome | host: Homo sapiens | study: EMG produced TPA metagenomics assembly of...
CTGCTCCGCGGTGCCCTTCGGGAAGGTGCCGTCGACCACGATGCTATGGCCATTGGCAGCAAGTGACGCGGCATATCGCACCGTATTGTCCACATCGCCGACTTCGTACTCGGCATGCGGGTCTACGTCGAAAGGACTGTATTGCGGAATATTGGCATCTTTGAGCGCGGTGCGGGCGGATTCGTCGCCGGCAAGCGCGTCCAACAGCACATTGCCGGTGGGGCCGTTCTCCAGCTGGTCGATGAACTGTCGGCTTTCGCTGATCATCTGCGACGAGGGGTCCATGAAGCATCCGAGCACAATCTGGCGCTCGATGGCGAAGTCGGAGATACGCTCCGACGCTTCGGACGAAATACGGGCGAACATCGCGGAAGTTTCGGGAGTGCCACTGTCATAGCTGGCACCGTCAAACAGGGAATCCTCATCCAGGAACACCCCCTGCTCACGCAATGTATTGACGAACGCGACGTTCAGGGCCACGCGACCGGTGAATCGAATGGTGGTCGACAAGCCATCACCCTCGATCGTGACGCTCACCGGGTACAACAGCACCGGCAGCGCGTTGCCCTTCCATGTGGCCACGCCGACCACGAGCGACAACTCCGCCACGCCGGAAATCCTGCGTTTGGCGGCCTGGTCATCCAGCACGCGCCCAATATGGCGTTCGGCGGCCTTAAGCACACCCGTGTCGCGGAACAACGAATCCAACCGGACATGGCCGGAAGCGAACAGCTGGGCGATGCCGGAGGGATGGGCATGGGTCATCTCCAGCTTCGCGGCCAGTTGATTCACATCCTCGAGCGGCGATGGCGGCTGCATGCTGCGGTATTGGTCACGCCAGCGACGGATGCGATTCAGACCTTCCGTGAGATTCTGGTTCTGAGTCTGGCTCTGGGTCATCTCTCGACTCACTTTCCAACCGCTTCGCGGTATTCCTGATAGCCCTTGTTGTGAGACAGGGCTTCGTCAATATCGGCCTCGCCACGGGCGGCGAGCCAAGAATACATGTCGTCGTACAGGTACGGATTCATGGCGAGGAACGCCAGCAATTCGGGATGACGGGCGACTTCGAATTGAACATTGAAATCTTGCGTGGTTTTTGCCTCGTCAGAGGTCAGGCCATCGACTTCGACTGCCGACTCCTGTGCTTTCAGCTCGCCCTTGGCCACACGCTCGAACACCGAGCCGGGCTCGAAGACCGGAGTGTGTACGCCCGTGGAGTCGATATCATATGCTTCGGATACCGACTGCTGGGCGGTTTCGGCAGCCGGCTGCTGGTCTGCTACGCCTGCTGCGGTGGCTTCTTGATATGCTTCGGCTGCGGTCCGCTGCTGATCGTCCGGTACGTCAGCTGCCGGCTGGTCGGTTTCAGACTGGGCGGTTGCCGGCTGAGCGGTCTCAGGCTGGGTGTTTTCAGATTGAGCGGCTTCGGCTTCCCGGGCGGCTTCAGGCTGGGCAACTTCAGCATGCTGTTCGACAGTGTCCGCCGGCTGAGAATCGCCGGCATTCCTGGTATTCGGAGCGGACTGAACGTTTTCGGCTGACTTGCTTGCGCCAGCCGCTGCATCGGATTCAACAACCGCCGCCGACGCCACTGCCGGCTCGCTTGTGCTGGGAGCGTGCTTAACAACGGCATGGGCGATGGCATCTACTGGAACAATACCGGAGATCCTGCTGTGCTTGGATGCAGGCGTTACAATCGTCGACTCAGGTTCGGTCTGCTGCTTCGGCAGTGCCACGGAGTTCATGGCCTGCTGGTTTTTGCGTTCGGTCTCCTGCTCGGCATGCTGGGCCAACGCATCCGCGAACAGATCACGGGGTATGGCCGGCTCATCGTTTTTCGTCACTGGCTGCGTGATATTCAGCGAGCCAAGTTCAAGCTCGTCGACCTTGCGTCGAACATTATCCGCGCTGAAGATGGCGGTCGGCTCGCCGGCCCGCAAATCAAGAATATCGTCGACGGACATATCCGCCGCATCCGGCTCCTGCGGTGCTTCGTGAACCGCATAGCCAAACAAATCAGGCACCTTGAGGTCGAGCGGCTTTGCCACTGGATCGTCGACACGAATGAAGTCCGCAGGCACATCGCCGAACTGCATGCGCATGGGAGACGTCGGCAACAGGAACTCGGCATTGGCCGGCAAGCGCAACAAATCGCCATTTTCCCGCACCACATACGATCCATTGGTCGATCCAAGATCACGGACCGAGGCCGTGCCATTGCTTTTTACCGTGAACATGGCGTGCCGTTTGGACATCGATTTGGTTTGATCGGCGACGTCAAGGCGGGTGTTGCCATCATCGGCAAGGGGGCGTAACGGCTTACGGCCGATTTCCACGCACTCCCCCGGCTTGACGCTGATCCGGTCGACACCGTTGATCTTCACCGTCCACTCGCTCACCGTGACCGCCTTCCTGGACACACTATTTGACCACACTACGTGCCATTGTGTCATCTTTTACCGGCTTTTGGCGGATTACTGGGCACAGAATTGACAACTTTCGCTCATTGCCAGCTTTGTGTTTCCACGCCGGATCGCGTTCTCCGCCTCGTCCTCGTCAACTAGTCTACTCAGTATGCGGAAACCCCGCAGCCTGAAACACAGGTGCGGGGTTCCTCGAAAAGCTGTGATTGCGGCTTATGCCGCACAAATCACTTGAGCTCGACGCTGGCGCCAGCCTCTTCCAGCTGAGCCTTGGCCTTCTCGGCATCTTCCTTCTTGGCCTTCTCGAGGACGGCCTTCGGAGCGCCGTCGACAAGAGCCTTGGCCTCGGCCAGGCCGAGGTTGGTGATGGCGCGGACAGCCTTGATGACCTGGATCTTCTTGTCGCCGACGGCGGAGAGGATGACGTCGAACTCATCCTTCTCTTCCTCAGCCGGAGCAGCAGCGCCAGCAACAGCGGCAACAGCGGCAACCGGAGCGGCAGCCTCGACGTCGAACTTCTCCTCGAAGGCCTTCACGAACTCGGAGAGCTCGACCAGGGTCATCTCGCCGAAGGCTTCCAGCAGCTCATCGTTGGTGTACTTAGCCATTATGGCTTCCTTTCAATCTTGGCGGCGGACGAAGTGGTAGATCCGCTGCCTAATAAACCTTATTGTTTAAATTATCGAAGCGACTGATTCATGCCGTGAGGGCGTAAATCAGGCAGCCTTCTCCTGCTTTTCGCGCAGGGCGTCGATCGTGCGCACAGCCTTGGTAGGCAGAGCGTTGAACAGGTACGCGGCCTTGGCCATCGATGCCTTGATGTCGCCGGCGAATTCGGCAAGCAGCTGCGGGCGGGACTTGAGGTCTGCCAGCTTCTTGGCGCCCTCGGCATCGTAGACAGTGCCGTCAGCGGCGGCACCCTTGATGACAAGAGCCTTGTTGTCCTTGGCGAAGTCACGGATGACCTTCGCAGCCTCGATGAAGTCGCCCTTCACGAAGGTGATGGCGGTCGGGCCGGAGAGAATCTCGTCGAGACCCTCAATGCCCGCTTCCTTGGCGGCGATGCGTGCCAGCGTGTTCTTTGCCACGGTGTAGGAAGTATCGCGGCCTAGCTTTTCACGCAGATCGGAAATCTGCGGAACGGTAAGCCCGCGGTACTCGGTCAGGTAGACGGCGTCAGCGTTACGGAATTCTTCCGTAAGCTGAGCGACTACCGCTTCCTTTTCGGGCCTCTTCATGGCGTTCCTTCCTAAGTCGGCCGTTGACTTGGAGTTCGGAACTTTCGGCCGGGCAACAAAAAAGCCCTGCGCACAGGCAGAGCAATATAATCTCGCGAAGCGACCTTCGCCGGCCCTTGACGGGCTTATATCTCTCAACCTGCGCTGGCTTGGCGAACCAAACTTCGGAAATGCACTCGCGCGCACTTCAACCAACGGTCTGTGGTTTACGGATGATTAGATTACGGATGGTCAGCGACATTGCAGAATTCGGGCGTGTCGCGGGGCATTACAGCGTGGCGGCGTACTGGGCTACGGACGCGGTGACTTCCTTCAGATAGTCGAGCGAGCGACGCCAGTGGCCGGGCACCTCGATCGAATGGTTGGCATCCGGGTATTCGTGCACGTGCGGGGTGAGCGCGTTGGCGCGGGCTTGATCGTAGAACGGGTCGGCGGTGCCGGCGCAGATCAGCGGTGCCGGGCCGGAGTATCGGGAGCTGGCGGCGTGCGACTGGCCGGCCTGTTCCGCGCGGATGATCGCCCTTGCTTCGGCCACGCTCGGGGCCTCGGATTCGGCGACGATATCATCGCCGACAGCCGGCACCGGAATCACCCGGGCGGATGGATCGAAGTCGGCGTGATGCAGCACCGGGGTCAGCAGCACGAACGGCAGACCGTAGTGTGAGGCCACATGTGGGTAGGTCATCGTCGTCAGCGACTTGCCGATCAGCAACAGGCGAGGGCCGGACGGGGTGTCGGAATCACGGTTCGGCGAGCCAGCTGCGCCATCGGCCAGCACGGTAGCAGAATCATCGGCGGCAACGCCATCCCCGGAATCACCGGCTTTACCCGCGCCGGACTCGCGCGCGGCGGCCACCCAGCCGTCAATCGCCTGATTGAGGACCGGAATCACCGTGGACAGGTCGTCGGAAGCGTTGCGTACGTTCATGCGGTCGATTCGCCAGCCGGCCTCGACCAGAGCCTGGGCCGACCAGTAGAGCAGCGGGCGGTCGCAGTTGTAGCCGGTGCCGGGCATCAGCAGTACGCGGCCGTACTCCTGGCCGGGTTTTGACGACGTTCTTCTTCCAAGAGGTGATGCTGACTTCGACGGCCGGTTTCATCGCGCGCCTTCCTTCCACGGGTGTGCCCTGCGTGTCCCCTGAGTTGTTCCGAATCATTCTGGCAGTCAGTCTACTCCCGGACCCGTTCACGTTACCTTCACAAGCTATAATCGGCCACGGTTCTGATTGGGTGCGCAACACCTGACGCGCGTTGGGCAGGCCGATCAGGGCGAGTCGCAATTCTCGCCGGGGCCAGCCGCAGCATTATGCGCGCGGTGCGCAGCCCCGCATAAACCCAAGGAAGTAGAGAGTAGATGGAGAAATTCTTCCATTTGAAGGAAAACGGCACGACCGTCTCGACTGAGATTCTGGCCGGCCTGACCACGTTCTTCGCGATGGCCTACGTCATCGTCGTCAACCCGCAGATCCTGTCGCAGACGGGCATGCCGTGGGGCGGCGTGTTCCTGGCCACCATCATCGCCGCCATCATCGGCACCCTGGTCATGGGCCTGTTCGCCAACGTGCCGTACGCCCAGGCCGCCGGCATGGGTCTCAACGCGTTCTTCACCTACACCGTGTGCTTCGGCCTCGGCTTCACCTGGCAGCAGACCATGTGCATGGTGTTCCTGTGTGGCCTGATCAACATCCTCATCACCGTCACCAGAATCCGCAAGATGATCATCCTGGCCATCCCCGAGCCTCTGCAGCGCGCCATCGGCGGCGGCATCGGCCTGTTCGTGGCCTATGTGGGCATGCTGAACGTCGGACTGATCAAGTTCACCCCCGGCGACCCGAAAGCCGCGGCCAGGGGAGGCGCCGTGGCGGCGACCCCGGGTCTGGCCGACTTCAACGACAAGGTGCTGTGGGTCTTCCTGATCGGCCTCGTACTGGCCATTGTGTTCACCGTGATGAAGGTTAAGGGCGGCATGCTGCTGGCCATCGCCATCACCACCGTGATCGGCATCCCGTTCGGCGTGACCACCTGGTCCAGCTCGCAGTCCATCAGCGAAACCTTCTCCCAGCTGCCGCAGACCTTCGGCGCGATCTTCTCCGCTGAGGGCTTCCCGGCGCTGTTCTCCGATGTCTCCAAGCTGCCTCTGGTCATCGTGACCATCTTCGCCTTCTCCATGTCCGATACGTTCGACACCCTGGGCACTTTCATCGGCACCGGCCGCCGCACCGGCATCTTCTCCGCCGAGGACGAGAAGGCTCTGGAGAACGGCCACGGCTTCTCCTCCAAGATGGACAAGGCCCTGTTCGCCGACTCCATCGCCACCTCCATTGGCGCTATCTGCGGCACCTCGAACACCACCACCTACGTCGAGTCTTCCGCCGGCATCGCCGCAGGTGGCCGCACCGGCCTGACCTCCGTGGTTGTGGCGATCTGCTTCGCCCTGTCCGCGTTCCTGGCCCCGGTCGTCTCTGCCGTGCCGTCCGCCGCAACCGCCGGCGTGCTGGTGATCGTCGGCTGCATGATGGCCGCTTCCCTGAAGGAAGTCAAGTGGGACGACATCGCCGAAGCCATTCCGGCGTTCTTCGCCGCCGTGTTCATGGCCTTCTCCTACTCCATCTCCTACGGCATCGCCGGCGGCTTCATCATGTACTGCATCGTGAAGACCTGCAAGGGCAAGGCCAAGGAGGTCCATCCGATACTCTGGATCGTGTCCGCGCTGTTCATTCTGGACTTCGTGTGCATGGCGATTCTGTAACGCTGATTGACAACGGATTAGCCTTTAAGGATTAATCCGCCGCCATACGGCATAAAGGCCGGGCTCTCACAAGGGCCCGGCCTTTGTTGTTGCCACAGTGATCAACGCCCATGAGTACCTTCGATGATCATCCGCCATTCTTGATGCATGGGAATAGTTGTCAACCGACAACTAAACGTACATGGCGGCAGCACGAGTGCCTTATTCAACATCGAAATATGCAGCGCGAAGAAGCCGAAAAACCAAAAAGGCTTCTATACCGAATGAAACGGTATAGAAGCCTTTTGGTTTGCGATCAAGCCCTTCTCACCCGAGAGAAGCTAGAGAACGATCAGTCCTCGAATGCCGAACCGTTAAGCGGGAAGCCCTACGGGCTTCCCGTAGGTGAGGGGAGCGGCTATGCCGCGACCGATCCGTGAGAGGGATTTAGTCCTCGAACGGATCAAAGTCGCGACGGACGCGGCGACGCGGGCGCTCAGTGCGCTCTTCGCGGTCAGCGCGGTAGTCGTCGTAGTTGTCGTCGGTGGCATAGCGCGGGTTGCGGTCCGAGCCACGGCCACGGCCGCCACGGAAACCGCCACGGCGGTCATCACGATCGCCACGGTCATCGCGATCGGCAGAACGACGGCGACGCGGACGATCATCATCACGGGAGTCGCGAGCATCACGGTCATCGCGATCGTCGAAGTCACGGTCGGCAGAACGACGGCGACGCGGACGATCATCATCGCGATCATCGCGATCGAAGTCACGGTCATCGGAGCGACGGCGACGCGGACGGTCGTCGTAATCATCCTCGAAGTCATCGGAGCGACGGCGACGCGGACGGTCGTCACGATCGTCGAAGTCACGGTCATCGCGATCGGAGCGACGGCCACGGCCGCCACGGCGATCGTCACGGTCACCACGGCCACGGCCGCCACGGCGGTCATCGCGATCGCCACGGCTCGGTCGGGCGTTGTTCTCCTGATCCTCGAAACCAGGGATGGCCAGGGAGATCTTGCCGCGATCATCGACACCCTGAACGATCACCTCAACGGTGTCGCCTTCCTTGAGCACGTCTTCGACGGCGTCAATACGCTCGCCGTTGGCCAGGTTGCGGATCTGGGAGATGTGCAGCAGGCCGTCGGTGCCGGGGGTGAGGTTCACGAAAGCGCCGAACGACGTGGTCTTGACGACCTTGCCGTTGTAGGTTTCGCCGGCCTCGGGCACGTGCGGGTTGGCGATGGAATCGATGATAGACTTGGCCTTCTTAGCGGCCTCGCCACCCTCGGAGGAGATGAAGACGGTACCGTCATCCTCGATAGCGATCTCAGCACCGGTGTCTTCCTGAATCTGGTTGATCATCTTGCCCTTCGGGCCGATGACCTCGCCGATCTTCTCGACCGGGACGGTGGTGGTGATGATGCGCGGAGCGAACTCGCTCATCTCAGCCGGGCCGTCGATGCACTCGTTGATGACCTCGAGAATCGTGGCGCGGGCTTCCTTGGCCTGCTGCAAAGCGGCGGCCAGGATGTCGGCGGGGATGCCGTCGAGCTTGGTGTCGAGCTGCAGGGCAGTGATGAACTCGGAAGTACCGGCCACCTTGAAGTCCATGTCGCCGAAGGCATCCTCGGCACCCAGGATATCGGTGAGGGTCTTGAAGATGTGCTTGCCATCAACGTCGCCGGACACGAGGCCCATGGCGATGCCGGCAACCGGGGCCTTCAGCGGCACGCCGGCAGCCAAAAGGCTCAGCGTGGAGGCGCACACGGAACCCATCGAAGTGGAACCGTTGGAACCGATGGCCTCGGAGACCTGGCGGATGGCGTAGGGGAACTCTTCACGGCTCGGCAGCACCGGCACGAGAGCCTTCTCCGCAAGGGCGCCGTGGCCGATTTCGCGGCGCTTCGGGGAGCCGACGCGGCCGGTCTCACCAGTGGAGTACGGCGGCATCTCGTAGTTGTGCATGTAGCGCTTGGACTGCGGACCGGACAGCGCGTCGATCTGCTGCTCCATCTTGAGCATGTTCAGGGTGGTGACGCCCAGAATCTGGGTCTCGCCACGCTGGAACAGGGCGGAACCGTGCACGCGAGGCACAATGTCCACCTCGGCGGACAGGGTGCGGATGTCGCGCAGGCCACGCCCGTCGATGCGGTAGTCCTCGGTCAGGATGCGGCGACGCACGATCTGGCGCTGCAGTTCCTTGAAGGCGTTGCCGAGTTCCTTGTCCTTCTCGGCATCGTCCATATCGGTGAACTCGTCCGCGAGCACCTCGCGCACGTGCTCCTTGATCTCGTGGATGCGGTCCTGGCGCGGCAGCTTCTCGGCGATGGAGAGGGCCTCGTCCAGATCCTGATGGGCGATCTCGTCGATGCGGGCATACAGCTCGTCGGTGTACTCCGGGAAGAGCTGGAATTCCTTGGTCTCCTTGGCGGCGATCTTCTTGAGCTCATCCTGAGCCTCGCAGATCACCTTGATGAACGGCTTGGCGGCTTCAAGACCACCGGCCACGACCTCCTCATCGGGCTTGGTCTGACCCTCGTCATAGATGAGGTGCCAGGCGTTCTTGCCGGCACCCGCCTCGATCATGGCGATGGCGACATCACCGTTCTCGATCACGCGGCCGGCGACCACGATCTCGAACACGGCGCGCTCACGCTCACTCCAACGCGGGAAGGCGACCCACTGGCCGTCGATCAGCGCCAGACGCACACCGGAGACCGGGCCTTCGAACGGCAGGCCGGAAATCATGGTGGAGGCGGAAGCGGCGTTCAGGGCGATGACATCGTAAGCGTCATCAGGGTTCACGGCGAGCACGGTCTCGACGACCTGCACTTCGTTGCGCAGGGTGTGCGGGAACAGCGGGCGCAGCGGGCGGTCGATGATGCGGCAGGCGAGGATGGCCTCGGAGCTCGGGCGGCCTTCACGGCGGAAGAACGAGCCCGGAATCTTGCCGGCAGCGTACATCTTCTCTTCAACATCGACGGTCAGCGGGAAGAAGTCGTAGTTCTCCTTCGGGCTGGAACCGGCGGTGGTGGTGGACAGAATCATGGAATCGTCGTCGAGGTAGGCGGCCACAGCGCCATCGGCCTGCTGGGCGAGGCGGCCGGTCTCGAAGCGCAGCGTGCGCTTGCCAAACGATCCATTGTCGATTACGGCCTCAACGGCCTTGATTTCGGGACCCTCCATAGGGTTCCTCCTTCTTTAATTTTCTAATTATTCCTACATACTGTGCTGCGGTTTGGCGACTCGCTTGAACCGCAACTGTCCTCTTCAGCGGACGTCACATACCTTGTTTCGACTGGCCCCTTGGCCGTCGTTCCTCGTGTCAACCCCTTCATTCGGGTTCTCCTGTCGGCCTCACCTACTGGCCTATCCTCTAACCCTCTTGCCGTTGTTGCCGTTGGCTGGCGATATGTAAACGCCCGGGCACCATCCTAGGTGCTCGGGCGGAAGTCTTCAATTATCGACGCAGACCCAGACGCTCGATGAGGGAACGGTAACGGTTGATGTCGACGCGCTTGAGGTAGTCAAGCAGGCGACGACGGTCACCGATCATCAGCTGCATACCACGACGGGAGTGGTGGTCGTGCTTGTGCTCCTTGAGGTGCTCGGTCAGGTCGGCGATACGCTTGGACAGCAGAGCCACCTGGACCTCGGGGGAACCGGTGTCACCTTCGTGCGTCGCGTACTCGTTGATAATCTGGGTCTTCTCGTCAGCCGTCAGTGCCACGGCGTCCTCCTTATTGTGTCGTTGCGCGGTGTTTCGTGCAGGTTCGCTCGAAACGCTCTCTATCCGCGGGCGAAATTACGCCAAATGAAAACTATACGGCAGGGGCCGGACTGGGGCCTCATGAGCCGAGGGTGTAAGGGATAAGGTGTAAAGGGTAAGGGTTTAAAGGGACACTCACTCCTGCCGGTACAGCCGCGAATACAATCCGCCGGCCTGCAGCAGTTCGTCATGCGTACCGGATTCGACGATCTGCCCATGATCCATGACATGGATGCGGTCGAAATCCCGAATCGATGCGAGTCTGTGCGCCACGACGATGCACGCATTGTCGGAGTCGAGCAACGCCGTCATGACATGTCGCTCGGTATCGTTGTCCAGAGCACTGGTGGGTTCGTCCATAAGTAGGAAGTCCGGTCTTCCGACGACCGCACGCGCGATGGCGACCTTCTGCCGTTGGCCGCCGGACAGGTTCATGCCGCGTTCACTGACCATGGCGTCCAAGCCGACGACCGGATCCATCATCCCCTCGTTGATGCCGGCAACCTCGCACGCCCTGACGATGTCGTCATCCGTCAGCCACGGACGGTGCAGCGTGATATTGTCGCGCAAGGTTTCGTTGAACACCGTGGATTCCTGATGCACATACGCCAGCCTGCCGGCCTTCCATCGGCTGTCCGCGTCGTAAATCCGGCATCCGCCGCCGTTGATGGTCACCGTGCCACAGACGGGTTCGATGAGTCCGGCGAGCAGTTTCAGCAGCGTGCTTTTGCCCGAGCCAGTGGGGCCGACGATGGCGATCTTGTCGCCTTTGCGGATGTCGCAATCGACATCGGAGAGAACGGGAGCGTCGAACGCCGTGTACGAGTATCCCACGCCGGTGGCATGCAACCGTTCGAGTATGCCATCACCCGATTCGTCACCACTCGGCCCACCACATGCGGACCGTCCGCCGTCACCCAGTCCGACGTCACCCGGTTCGCCACCCGGTTCGTCGCATTCAAGCGACGCACCGCCGCCTTCACCGGCGGGAATCATCTCGCAAATCTTGCGCATATAGGTGGCGAACGCCATGATCTGGCTGATGACGCCGACGATGCCGGAGAATGGCGTGACGAATGCGGACGCCAATGACATGAATCCGACGACGGCACCCAGTGCGAGCGTGCCGCGTCCCACGAAGGTCATGCCGAAGGCGACCACGCATAGCGGCAACACGAACACCAGCGCCGAGGACAGGCTTGACAGCAATGCCGAAAGCCGCCCTTGCCGAGTCTGGTAGTCGAGCTGCGCTCCCAGACGCGCTGACCAGCGGTCGTAGCAGTGGCTTTCCAAATTGAGGCTTTTGACAGTTTCGATGCCGGAGAAGGTTTCGATGAAGGCGCGTTGCACGTCAGCCTGCGCGACGGTCGCACGCTCGACCAGCGTCCTGTTGCGCAGGGAATAAATGACGGATACGACGAGCACCGCCGCGCACACCGTCAGGGTCAGCATCGTCAATGGCACTGAATAGGCGATCATCATGATCAGGTAGACCACGAGGAACACCATCGACACGACCGTCGACGGCAGACTGCCGGTCACGATCTGTTCGACGACCATGACCAGGTTCGCGCGGTAGATCAGGTCACCACCGGAACGGTTCACGAAGAACGGGAACTCCCGATCGAGCACGCCGGTCATGTATCGGCGGGACAGGTATCGTCCGAATCGCACCTGCACGCGGGTGAGCATCACGGTGTTCAACGCGCCGACCGCATAGTAGACCAGCAGCGAGGCAAGCAGCATCGTCGCGACCAACGGCGGGAAACCGCTTTGGGCGGCGAGCGACCCATGGTCGACCATATAGCCGGTGCCTGCGGGCACGATCAATGTCAGTCCCTGGACGACGAGCGAGAACAGCAGGCTCAGACCGATGGCGGGCATGTTCCGGCGGAGGAACCCGGTCAGGATGGAGACGGTTCCGCTGCGAGGCCGTATGGGAATGGTTGCGCAGCCGTCGTTTGTCGGTTGCGGAATCAGCACCGCGCCAGAACAGTGGGCCGCGAGTTCGCCGGGCGTATAGGCATGGCGCCCGTTCGCCGGGTCAGCGATGCGGAATCGGCCGTATGCGTAATGGTCGAGCACGACGAAATGGTTGTCGTCCCAATGCAGGATGCATGGCGTCATGACGGTTTTCAACGCTTCGGCGCTGGGGGTCGTGACCGCGCGTACGCGGATGCCGGAGTCGGACAGCACCGTTACGATGTTCGCGAGGCTCAGTCCGCCGCGTGGAGCGCCGTACCGGCGGCGCAGCTCGTCCATGGTCACGGGATGCCCGAATGCGGCGAGGATCATCGCTGCGGCGGCCAGCCCGCATTCGCTGTGCTCGCCTTGTTCGATAAACGGGACACGGTGGCGACGCCATGATCTCATGCTTGCCGTCCGCGCGCGGGAAGGCCGAAGTCGACGTGCGTGCGGTCACGCCCGAGCGTGGACGCCTTGGTGAACGCCTCATAGTCGTCGAATTCGGCGAGCATCATATCCTTGACGAGGTGTTTGTCGTCAAGGATGATGATCCGGTCGGCCACATTCCAACAGTATTCGAGGTCATGGGTGACGGTGAGCAAAGTGCGCTCGTCGGCGCGAAGCTGGTTGACGTAATCGACGAGCAGCGAGCGGGTGATCGGATCAATGGCGTTGCTTGGCTCGTCGAGCATGATGACATGCGGGTCGAACAGCATGCCGGCGACGATGCCGACCCGTTTGCGCAGACCGGTCGAGAGTTCCGCCACCTTCTTGTCGAGATGCCCCTCCAATTCGAAGGCACGGACGAGCGGCTCATCCTCCAGCCGTTTCGAGTCGACGGTATGGCCGCCGTCCGCGATTCCCTTGCCGGACCGGAACAGCAGTTGCCGGAAGTGGATGTTGTCACGCACGGTCATCGTGCCGACGAGATTGCCGTTCTCGGTCATCTGGAACACGTCGCGCATCGACGGCACCCGACGCCTATCGATCACGCATCGCCCTTCACGGGGGCGCAGCAGTCCGACGATGAGTCTGAACAGCGTGGTCTTGCCGACGCCGTTGTATCCGAGGATCGCCAGCGACTGGCCTTGCGGCACGGTGAAGTCGATGTCCTCCAACACGGTCTGTTTCTTCTTGTAGCCGAAGGTGACGTGTTCGACGGCGATGATGGCATGTTCGCCGTTGTCGGTGCGGTCGGCGTGGTTGATGTGGTCGGCGGTCATATTGTCTTTCCTTGTCGTCGATTCGGTTGTGTTCGTATCCGTCATGTCCGTCATCGCGTTTCCAGTGCGAGTATGGAGGGCGTGGACGGGTCGTTCAGACGAAGCATCGTGTAGGCGACGCCGACCGGCCCTTGGAAGTACGACAGATCCACGAATTCACGGGATTGCCTCAGCCGGAAACGTCCCGACGAACGGGCCTGCGCGATCATGTCGTCCATCAGACGCTGTGCCTGCATGCGATACCATTCGTCACCGTTGGCATTGCCGATGGATATCAGGGTGTCGATCATGCCGCATCGTCCATGGCACACGCCGTCGTCGTCCCAATCCGCGTTCCCAAGCAACGCCGTGATATCTGCCTTGTCTGGGAACGCCCGTCCGTTTTCATCCTCGAAGAAACGTTCGCCGTCCGCGCCGGCAGTGGCCGCCAGCTCATTGCGTGCCCAGAGCACGCCGACCTTCCCACGGCACCATTTGCCGGCGTCCTCCTGTTTCGCACCGCTTCTTCGAGCGTCCGATTTCCGCCAAAGCATTCGGGCGAATTCGGCGAATTCGCGATTCCCCGTCGCCGCGTAGAGCTTCCAGAACGCCACGGCCATGCCTTCCAGTCCGTGCGCGGCACCGGTTGGATACGGCATGTCATCGGATTCGTCGGCGTTCCGCTGGGTTTCGGGAAACGCACGGATGACGGTTCTCCCCAGCCGGCTGGTTTGTTCCACTATGCGCATGTCATGGAATACGTCGTACAGCCGCAGATACAGCATGATCGAACTGCCCGCCCCGGTCAGGTAATCCAGATGGAATGACGGTTGAGGATTGTCGCGCTGCAGGAGCTTCGGCAGCATATCGTCGATGTATGCCGGCAGCATACGAACCGTCTGCGTCATGCAACGGCGAGCTTCGGGCGACGTGATGCCGGCATTGGCCATGCGTAACGCGCAATAGCTTCGCGACAGGCCGGAAGTGAAGCCGGAATACGTAATGCCTCTGTCCTTGCGGCGCATCAGACTCCGCATCATACGCGTGCACAGGTCACGCCAGCGCTCATCGTGTGTCCGCCGATACAGTTCGGCGGCGAACATGCCCGTCCCGGCCATGCCGTCGTAGAGTCCCGAAGTCGGCGCCCCCGGTTCGTACCGTTCATCCACGGTCTTGTCCGCGGCCATGGTGTCGGATCGGTTCGCTGTAAGCCATGATACGGTGCCATCGGTTTCCTGGAGGATGGCCGCGTCGGCTATCCTCGTGCCGAGTTCGATTGGGTAATGCTCCGCATCCGTGTCCGACGACACCGAAGCCGTCGGATGCGCGTCCTCCATGCCGGGTTCCATGCGCAAGGCGTTGCGGATAATGCGCGATTGCAATGCGGCCTGTTCGTCAAGATGCCCGATGGTGTCAAGCACCCGTTCGCGTACCGAACGTTCGCAGACGCCGTCAATGGTCGTTCCATCGGGAGCGTGCAGATCATGTCCCGTCAGCTGTGCGGTGAACATGGGGATGTCCCCGGCGAGCATCTGCCGGTATTCGCTTGCGAAGATGCGCTTGTCACGGAATGGGTAGACATACAGGTTCTCCAGTATGGCTTCGACGTCCAGCATGTCCTTCAACGCCGACGGATGATGGATGAAATCCGCAAATCGGGCGTAGGCGCTGGTGTTGCGCACCAGCACACGCACGGTCGTATCCTCGCCGGACAGCATCGCATCCCATTCATCCGCGTCGATGGTCATCGCCGCGGCGACCGTATTGCGGAATCCTTGGAGAATCTGTCGCTTGTAATGATACGGATCCACAACGGCGTCATCCAATGTCACCGCGCAGCCGTCCTTGCTGAACGTCACGGCGTTCCTCTCGTAATGGGCATCGGCGGAGTCCAATCCCACCGGGGACGCGACGATGCCGGGCATCGTCTGCTCACCGGTTTCGAAGGCGCTGATGTCGACGGATGTACCGTCGGCCGACATCGCCGTTTTCGCCGGCAACAGACAGGAGGATGCCAGCGAATCCCGCAATATCGTGGATACGCGGATGTCGGCATCGGTGCCGTCGGGCATGTCCATGGTCACATGGTTCGTGGCGATCGTCTCGAAATCGACGACCATCGGATATTCCCCGCTGGCGATGATGTTCTCGTGGTGCATGTCGTCGCCGTGCAGGAGCCATACCAATCCGAGCAGCTGACCGTATCTGGTGTAATAGCGCTCCACCTGACGTGCATCCTCGCAGGTGCCGTGTTCCACGAATTCCTCATAGGCGTAGCCGGATTTCGTCAGCACGTCCGACACTCGCATCGGAAGGAAACCCTTCGTCCGTTCGCATCGCCTCACCAATCCGGCGAAAAGCTCATGGATATGCAGGTCACGCGGCTTGTATACGATTTTCCGTCCGCCGATGGTGAGCATGGCCACGGCTCTTCCACCGTCGTGCGCGTCGCCACGGTCGATGGACATATCTTCCAATCTGAAATCATCGCCGACGCCTGCGAAGGAGGCGAGCTCGTCGCGATCCATGGATACGCGGTCGAGCATTTCCTTGACGAAATCGATGTAATGGACTGTCGTCTGCGTGACAAAACGAAGCAGTACCGGATATTTCGCATACATATGGCCACGGTATTCGTCGGTGGCCAGCAGTTCGAAATATCGCCGCAATTGTCGCTTCGCATCGCCGTCGCCCAACGAACCGGCCTGACGCGCGACATGCAATTCCCATACGACGGTTTTCAATCCGATGCCCAACAGACGCTCGACGTATGCGCTCAGGCACTGTTCGATAAGGCGCTCGTCATTCATCGGCAATGAACAGGCCGACATATACGCTTGCAGTTCCGCTTTCACGTACGCGACGAACGGTGCGAAGGCGGTGGCATACCCCGTGCGTTCGACTCGCTCTTCCTCGCTGTCGTAACGGTTCAGAATCGTCTGCAGTTCAACGGACCATGCCGGCTCGACATGGCCGCTCAGTTTCCGTTCCCGATCCGCGATGACGGTTTCGACCACGGATGCGTCATCGCCGAGCGCGTCGGCGATGCCTTGATAGTCCTCGTCCCGCAGTGGGTTCCGTCGGTTTTTCCATTCCACCGTTGCCGAAAGTATGTCTTCCGCGTGCGATGCCCGATACTGTCGCAAAGCATCCGGCATAGCGGTTGCCGCCATGCACCGTTCCTCAAGGGTCGTGGCAGAAGCCGCCCAGGTCGTTCCAACGTTACCGTTCATGGAAAGTCCCCCTACCGTTCGGCGTGGACGGATTCCGGCAGCTTCCGCCGCGTTTCGACGTATTCATGGAACGTCGCGCAGTCGAACATGCCGCGTTCCCGCCAATACCGCGATTCTGCATCGCTACCGTCTCGTCGGGCGTAGTCACGCTTGTAGGATTGGAATGCCAGCTCCTGCCTTTCGCTGGTTTCAGGCACGACGCCATCCCGCAGTGTGTTCAGCGCCCGCACGATGGCCGCGGCGGTCTGATCGGCCATTGCCTCATCGAATGGCGTAAAAGTGGTGTGGTATGCGGTTTCATCAATGATGATGCCTAGTGATTCCATGAACCGTTCCATCAGTTCGCCGACTTCAAGGAACCCGTTGGTTGTGGCGCTGACCATTGCCATGCCCGGTTTGCCCGCCAGATGGAACAAATGCCCCCAATAGGTGAGTCGATCCATCAGAATCTTCATGTCGCCGGAAACGTTATGGCCATAGGTCGGCGAACCGAGAATCAGATAATCGCATCGTTCGATTGCTTTTTTGACCCGGGCGGAATCGTCCAGTCCGTTCAGCTCGATATGATCGACACCGGTGGAAAACTCGCTCGCAGTACCATCCGACGGCAAGATCGTCGTGTCATTCGGCGTCAGAATCGTCCATTCCGCGTCAATGTTCCCAGTGACCGCATCCTGTATCAGACGAACCGACCGCAACGTCTGCGACTGCGGATTACGCGAAGCGACATAGGCCACCATGCTGGTCATGGAAATCCACCTTTCCAAAAGCTTCGAATCCAGTAGATGTCACAGCTCGATATTGGTGTTGATAAAATATCGAGAGAATACTCCGGTTGAAATACCGATGGCGACCACTACCAATACGACATAACCAACCGAGAACAGGCACAGCGGCATCACGTTGACGACCACAAGCATATATGCCAATTGGAGCAGGACCGCAATCAACACCAAAACCAGTTGTGCCATTGTCGGATCGCTGTTCCGGGAGACATAAACCATCGGCATTGCGCCCAAAGAACAGACGATTGTTCCTAAGACTGATACGATAAGAGCACCAATTGCATCATCTGCTCCAGCGGTTATCTGAAAGCCTGATGACAAAACACGCATAAAAGCTAGATTCAGAAGCACGGAAATCACTGTCAGGATAACAGGAAACAGGCATTTACACCAGCAGTAGCTCCAATAGGAACGACCAGACTGTGTATAGAGCTCAAACAGTCCATCTCGGAAATCCTGATACAGGATGGAGACCATCACCGAGCATGACGAACAGATGAAAAACGGTCCAAACAAGACAGCCCAAGTAAATGGGTCTAGAATGCCTGCGCCACTGACACCCATCTCCACGAATATTGCCGTGACCATAAGGATAAGAACCATACCCCAGTTCTTGAATGACTGGAAACATGCCTTGCAGTCACGAAACAGAATCGCCTTCATGTCACTTCCCCTTAACGATAACAAGTGTCAGGTATGGGTCGGATGTTTTACGCAATCCATACCTGACCCATGTAAAGCAACGTTCACTTGCAGTTCCCACAGGATGCAAGTCGGGTGACGACCGTTACCGAACATGCCGAGAAAGACACGCTCAGAACGGAAACCGCGAACGACAGCGACGCCGGCGCGACGCCATCATCGTTGCGACCGGTCAGCATCGCCATATCGGCCGCCGACAGATCCTCGAAGGATTCACCGACAATGGACTTCTCATTGATGCTCATATAGGCATCCTTACCTAATTCCTGCCCTTCAGGCGAAGAGCTACTGTAAGCATGACGCGCTTTCTCCCGCTTCGCAATGACTTGTATGCCATTAGGGGACAAGGACTTTTATATGAATCCATGTTGTGCAATGATCATTGACACACCCCGACGCAAAGGAACCCTCATGAGAACACCGCTTTTAATACTTACGGTACTTGGTTTGACATTCGGAGCGTCAGCCAGCACTCCAAGCAACAGTTCAACGGAGGAAGAAATATCAACATATTCACTATGCCCTGTATGGTTTCCATTATGCCATATCAGAAATTAGGTCAGTAGCGGTAACATGCAATAGAAAGACCATTCTTCGCCGTCTTTTTCATATCTGATGAATCCTCCTTGTCCAGATATCAAACGGGAATATATACTTAGCCCTTTTCTTGCTCCCAAAGTCACACATCGCCGACTCTTTTGTCGACATTTATTCACCTGAACAATATCAACAGCATTATTTGAAAATGTGACAATGACGGAATATTCACTTTTGTCAGCATAGCGTTCAATATTCGTGTAAATTTCACGCAACAGGTTAACGATTATTTGATTCCACGAGTTCAACATTGCGCTGGATACACCGCGAAGAGATGAATGACCGCAAAACCCTTTGTCATGCAACCGACGGTCACTTTCACTCAATGTAGCTTGAATATGTTCGGCAAGACTTACATGAAATACATCATCTTGTTTATGGTCATCATCCGATAGATAATTCATAACCGAATGCAGATCTTGGAATATCCTATTGATACCGTTCTGCAATTTTCTCCATCGCTTAAGCTCTTCTTCCTTCGATGCATCAATACCTTCCTGCACTATGACCAACATTCGTGTCAACTCACCAGACATGGCATCATGCATCCCCTCAGCAAGCTGTAAGTTATATCGAACAATTTCAGCTTTCTTTTCTAACTCTTTTTCTTTTCAAGTCCGTTCCTTTGCCGTAGCCAAACCCCTAAAAGAAACACAAACCAAAGCAACACCACCAAATTAATGGAACCATCGAACGAACCAAATTCACTATTCTCCCGATATATCGCATAATTCAGCAAAGCGCTAATAGACAACAGCACCGTTGCCGTCACACCATTCCACCAAACAGCAGCATAGCCTTGAATCGCAAGAGATACCAGAACACCCCATGACTCATCGCATTGCGATAAGCAAGGCATCAATTCATTCAGGAATGCGATGACGATAATCCCCCATGTTGCCGGTACCGGATATAACGGCAACATACTCACAGCAAGCATGTACACGATGCGAATAAACCCATCATTCAAACTCTCAGGAGAATCAAGAATCCATTCGGCGATACATGCGGCAAGACATGTCATGGCCACTATCGATAGAACAAGATTTTTTTTCGATACTCCCAAGCATTTCTTGCGAACCACAAGTATCGTTTTCATTGCCAATCGTCTCACCATCGTTCCCGCCTCCACCAATAGGCAATCAGTTCGGCTCTGGAAGTAAGATGGAGTTTGTTCTGAACACGGTCAAGATAGGTTTTCACCGTCCCTGCCGAAACATCCATCATCCGGGCAATCTGAGTGGGCTTATACGACTGTGAATATAGTTCCATGGCATATTTTTCCCGTTCCGACAATCTTTCGATTCTATTCACGGGAAGTCGAACCAGACGATGATATGCAGCATCTACATCCTCGAATCCAATAGTCTCCCCTCCTACTCGAACACAGAGAGTATGACCATCGCTGACGAGCTTGACCGCTTTACACAGCGCTGGAAAATCAGCTTTTGACACAATGCCTTGAGCACCACCCTCAGCAGCACGTCGCGCATAGCGAGTTAAACTGAACGATGTCACCGCCAGCAACGGCAACATCCTGTTACGACTTCTGATTTCCCGGCACACCATGTCTCCGGGCATGTCCTCCAGACTCATGTCAACCAGCAGAATGTCCGCTTCATTTGCGGGATCCGTCGCATATTCCAGAGCATCGGTTCCGGTATTCGCCTTCCAAGCTAACCGAACATTCGGCAGATGACGCGACAAGAACGCTGCCAAACCCATCAGCACGAAGTCGTCGTTATCGACTATCGCCAGTCTAATTTCATTTGGGTTCCCCATGGTGCACATGATAGACGTTTTTCGTACGGACATGCCCGCCCCGTTGTCTAATTGAAAGTGCAACACCCGTTAGATTGGAGATTGTCCGGATAACCAGTCCGAAGGGATGTTGCACCTATGGGAGAAGTGTATTCGCACCTGTCGGAAGAGGAACGCCGGGTCATCCGGATCGAGATCGGCAACGGCACCATCATCTGCGGGATCGTTCTGATGCTCGGCCGCAACGCCTCGACGGTCGGCAGGGAGATCAAACGCGACACGTGGTTCCCGTCCAACGAGAACGAGTCCTACCGGCCGTACCGGCCGAAACGGCTGAAGACGGGCCCGTGGACGGGCAGATACTACCACGTCGCCGGCCCCGCCGGCGCAAGGCCGACCGCAGGCGCGCCAAACCGCGCAGGCGCTACCGCCTGTCATGCGAACGCCTGTGGGCGCGGGTGGCCGAATGGCCGGGTTGCGGCTGGTCGCCGCTGCTCATCAGCGGCAGGCTGCGCGTCCTGTTCCCCGACGACTCCGCCATGCGCGTGTGCCCGGAGACCGTCTGCCGTTGGATCCACGCCGACCGCCATCGCCGTGAGCGCTGGGCGCGCTGCCTTCCACGCGGCCACGGGAGGCGTCGCAGGCGTGGCGGCGGGAGGACGTCGCGTTTCCCGATTCCCGGACGGGTTCCCATCTCCGAGCGTCCGCCGGAGGCCGGCGACCGCAGCGGTTTCGGCCATTGGGAGGCCGACGGCGTGATCGGCGCCGGATGCGACCCGCGCACCGAGGTCGAGAGGAAGACCAGGTTCCTCATGGCCGGGATCGTGCCCGGCAAGACCGCCGGGGAAAGCGTCGGGGCGCGGCTGGCGATGTTCTCACCGCTGCCGGCCGGCACGCGCGTCAGCGTCACGCACGACAACGGCACCGAGTTCGCCCGCCACACGCGACTGCGCGACGGGCCGGGCATGGACACGTGCTTCGCCGACCCGTACTCCAGCCGGCGGCGGGGAGGCAACGAGAACGGGAACGGCATGATCCGCCGGTATCTGCCCGAACGCAGCGAGATCCGGATGGGCATGGCCGGGGAACTGCGGGAGATTGTCGACGAGGCCGACAACCGTCCCATGCGCGTGCTGGACTACCGGACGCCCGCCGAGGCATTCGCCGACGAACTGCTAGAATTGCAGGACCAACAAGGGTGTTGCACCTCTAAATAGACATCGGGCACACGGTTTGCGCGGCGGTGAGCAGTGAGCGGTGAGTACTGAGCGACGTACGGCGACTCACGTGCGCTCACACAGTGGTGAGCAATCCGCCAAACAACACCACGAGCAGGGCGATGGTTTCAATCACGAAGTACAGAATGAAACTTGCCCAGCTTTTGGTCAGTACGTTCAGTGGTGAGGTCTTCCGGATAATCACCAGCAGACCCACGAACATCAGGGCATATACGGCGATGCCGATCGCCGCACCCATAATGCCCAGATTCGCGGCATTCGCCAGGCCGGCCTGCTTGCCGTAGACCACGTACGTGGAATACCAGAAATTGAGATTGAGCATGCTGAGTCCCGCGATGAACTGCTCGCCGGCCAACCCGATCACGAACACGATCAACCACGGCCAGGACGGCGAGACGACCACCGCCATCGCCAATCCGACGTACGCAATCACCACGGTCACCCAACCGACCAGTGCGATGCCTTGCGGAGACACTCCCCCGAGCACGGCCACAATGGAGTCAGTATTATTTACCGCCAACGAACGGCCGAACCAGTACGGCGCGATGATGGCGCACAGTACGGCAAGAATAATCAGCGCCCAACGCAACGGATGCGAACGACGGCGCTCGATATCCGCCAGAGACAAATCGGTCTCGGGTATGGAAGCCTCGGGGTGCTTGGAAACCTCGACGGTCTCTACTTTGCCGCCTACGATTTCCGTCGCCTCGTTAGGTTCTTGCTCGTTGGATTCCTGCTCCATGCACCGCCTCGCCGATTACCTGCTCATTGCCATGTATTGCGATGCCCATCTTAGCGTGTGTGTTAGGCAAGTCTCCGATACGATCGATTACTCGCCATGGCCCTCACCATGATCCTCGCTACGATTCTCCTTATCCGAATCCGCGGGAGCAACGTCATTATTGCCCGCAGACAAGCCCCGCTCGCCCGATTCGCGTTTCGGAAGCAAGAAAGATGATGCCCTGCTCCCCCGTCGCCCGCTATACAGCAAAGCCTCAAGCATATCGACCTGCCGCTCCAGCTCATCGATACGACGTACTTGCTGTGCGATCAGCAGGTCACGTAAATCGTTGTTCTGCTCTTTGCGGGAGATGGGGAAGATGATGGCGCGGGCGGTGTTGCGAGCGACGCTTTGGTCGCGATCCTATATATGAGGTTCGTAAGGTACGGATCTACGTTACATCGCGGGCGGAAAAGGCCTTATTCCTTGGTATACCGCTGTTGGCTAATTCGTGATACTGCCATATATCCTGATTTTCGGTGTTTTCAGGGTGTAGAAAATCCCCGTAAAGCATACTATGCTCTGCTTTTGATGATTATCAAAACATAGAACATGCTTTGGCTCAATCGTCATATGCCCGAAGTGGCAACAATTACAAGTTATCCCGCACCATCGCAACGACATCATGATTGATTTTGTTGATGCCGGGGTCGGCAAGCATCTCATCAAGAGTCATCCAGCGGCAGTCCTTGGCACCAACATGGAACTCAGTGGAACGCCAGGCGTCAGGCATTACCGTTACGCTAGCGCGGTATAGCGTGTATTCGTAATAACGAATCTCTCCATCATGCTCCGTGGATGGCTTCTCAGAATCCTTCACACAAATGTGAGACAGAGTAAAGTCTTTAGCAGGAATTTCGAATTCATCGGCAAAATACGTCGTCAGCTGACGAACATCCTCATCAGTACTGCTTGCGGTTGCATGATTAGGGAAAAAGTCGCATCCCCAACCTAAATCACGATACAGAAGATATCGGTTAGCATCTTTCACCGCAATGATCGAGCTTCTTCGTTCGGTTCTATCCATGTTGACGATATCCTCATACAGTGTTATGGCATCATACTTATTTCTGCAAGCAGTAATCAAACTCCATACTCCATAGAATATGAAGATAATGCTCAATGCAAGGAGCAATCCTTGAAACATTTGGTCGAGTCCAGATGTGAGAGCAGCAGGAATGTAAAACAATCCTTCGATGATGATGACGACCCCATTGGCAATCGGCCCGAAACCAATCTGCTCTTTGTGCTCAAAGAGCTTGGCACGCAGTTCAGCTTCGTCGATTCTCAACACCATGAGTACTAATACTACTCGGGGTAGCTCACCCTTCCGGTATTCCCAATTAGATACACCAACATATAAATAGTGGAGCGGATGACGGGAATCGAACCCGCGTAATCAGTTTGGAAGACTGAGGCTCTACCATTGAGCTACATCCGCGTTAAGCGTCGCTTTTGGCGACTTGAGTTATTATACATATTTCTTCGGGGATGGCAAACGCGTGTGGCTGCAGCAGGACCAGCCAATCTAGTTGATGGATTGTGGCTTTGCCGAGGACTCCCCTCAGCCGCCTACGGCGACAGCTTCCCTCAAAGAGGGAAGCTGGAAACCGTCGAAATCACAAATGGATGAGCTGGGACTCGTATGGTTGGAGGTCGGCGCCCATCGCATTCAGAATCACGAACCAGCAGTTTTCGGGCAGCGAGTCGAGCTTGTCGATCTGGTTCTTGAGCAGGCGCACGTCGCGGCCGGTGAGCGCGCTCCACAGGTTAACCATGATGGAGACGTTGTACAGCATGTAGCACTCGGGGGCCTCGGGCGTGCCGAAGTAGGCGGCGAGCTCTTCGTTGGTGCCGAGCTTCGGGTCCACGGTGTCGAAGTCCTGGACCGCATAGCCACCGTCGTTGTTCGGGTGCGGCATGTCAAGCAACGACATCAAGTGCAGGTAAGTGAGCTTCTGCTCCTTCAAATACGGAATCTTGTCGGCAAGTTTCTTGAGGTCGCCGGCGAACAGGTCGGTGTACATGGTCATGCCGAACATATCGCCGCGCTTATACCAGTCCGGGTCCTGCCTGTGCCGACTGGTTGCTTTGAGCCACCGGAAACTCCTTTGTCTCTATCCGTTGCCTACATCAATCGTTTGACGTATTGTACTACAATGAATCAAACCGGTTCGATAATCACAACCCAAGACTCGCCGAGCCACCGGCGCTATTCCACAGAAATCGTCACCACCGCGGAGGCAATCGAACCATCGTGGCTCAGGGAAATATGGATATGCGGCATCGACCCCGCACCGATAGTCGAGCGCTGCGCCGAACGCGCATTCCGCCGCTCCTGCATCACTGTATAAGGCCCGTTATCGGAAGCAGTGGAATAAGCAGAGGAATAGCGAGCGCCGGCAGCCGAATTCGCGTAATCAGTTTGGAAGACTGACACCGCCCCTTACCCAGAGACACATGCGGCACACCACGGGAATCGTCCAAGATCTCGATTTCAGGCCACGGGAAATTATCAAGCGTGAACGGATAGGGGGCATCGCCAAGATAATCGCACCAGGCTTTGAGGAACGCCTCCTTGCCCGCCCATTTGGCGGCCAGATGGACGGCCTCCCCGTCATTCTTCTGGCGCGCGCGGTCGGATGCCTGCCGCACCTCACGCACGGAGAACAGCGCACGCATGCGAGACCCCGGCTCCGCCAACTGTTCGGCGAATGCGGCCACATCCACCACGTCATGCCCCAAACCACAAGTATTCATGCTTCCTATTGTGTACCGCTTCGCGCGTAATCTCTACACCTCATCAGAATTGGGGCCTGATTTCCATTTCAGGGGAAAAGATTCACTATGCTGGATGACCTCGCGCAATACCGCAAACATCTTGGGCTGGCTGCCTAGCTGTCCAAAAAACATCCGTGCCCCGCCCCGGAGGTCTATCTCCGTTTCGAGGGGCGGATTTTGACCGTTCCGGAGGTCTACTTCCGTTTCAAGGGGCTGGTCATCCTCCATACCACGAGTATCCGCAGCATAACGCCAACGCCATTCCGCCGTTTTTACGCCTTGTCTACTTGGGCAACAGCCCCTTGAAACGGAAGTAGACCTCCGGCGAATGCCAAATCAGCCCCTTGAAACGCAGAAAGCCCACTCCGAGGGAGGGGCTTTCGTATGTTCTGCATATTTCTCTCACTGAGTTTGTGCCAGCGAGAAAGCTCCAGGGAAACTCCCCTCACCCGCTTCGCGGGAGCTCCCCTCAAAGAGGGGAGCCGAGATCCGGTGCGCTACTGGCTCCCATCAACCGAGGGGAGCCAGAGGAATCAGGCCTCGTAGTAGCCGTCGGCACCGAGGCGGGCGTCCGGGTTGAGGAGCATCGCCTTTTCGACCTCGTGGTGGTCGTAGTCACGGTGATCCTCGCGGAAGCGACGGTTGTCGATCGGCTCGTAGAGCGCGGCGCGACCCATCATGCCTTCCTCAAGGTGACGCTGGCCGGCGGCCAGACGGGCGTTGGCACGCTCACGCCAGGCTTCCAGCGCGGCCTCGCCATCGGCCTTGGCCACGGCCGCTTCGAAGGCACCCGGATGGACCAGGGCCACGAAGCCGGAAACATGTCCGAAGCCGAGCGAGGTGGCCAGACCGGCCTTGACCGGGCGACCAGCGGTCTCGCGACCGAACTCGTCCTCGCCACCGCCGATGCGCAGGGGCTTCCTAACCCAGACCATGTGATCGTCGCGCTGGAGCTTCGGATCCACGCAATCGAGCGCTGCGTTCGCCGGAATCACGCCGGACTTGAACAGCTGCGTCAGACCGTTGACCTGGAAGATGCAGGCACCACCCTTGGCGTGGCCGGTAAGCGTCTTCTGCGAGATCACGAACAGCGGGTTGCCGTCGGTGCGGCCGATGGCGTGGGCCAGCGTGTTGTGCAGCTCGGATTCGTTCGGGTCGTTGGCGTTGGTGGACGTGTCGTGCTTGGAGACCACGGCGATGTCGTCGGCTGAGACGCCGAGCTTAGCCAGGTCATGCACGAGCTTGGAGTCCTTGCCACCGAGGCCGGCAGCCAGGGCACCGAGGCCCGGAGCCGGGATCGAGGTGTGGGCACCATCCGCGTAGGAGTGGATGAAGCCGACCACGGCCGCGACCGGCAGGCCGAGCTTTTCGGCGATGTCACCGCGGGTCACGAGGATGGTGCCGCCGCCCTGGGATTCCACGAATCCGCCACGACGACGATCGTTGGCACGGGAGAAGAAGCGCGCGTCGATGCCCTTGGCGTACATTTCCTCCGAATTGGCGGTGGCGTTCATGTTGCCGAAGCCGATCACGGATTCCACACCGATGTCGTCGATCGCACCGGTGACCACGAAGTCGGCCTTGCCGAGCGCGATCTTGTCAACGCCCTCTTCAAGGGAGACGGCTGCGGTGGCGCAGGCGGAAACCGGCTGGACCATATTGCCGTAGCCGCCGATGTAGGACTGCATCACGTGGGCTGCGACAACATTCGGCAGAGCCTCCTGCAGAATGTCGGTCGGAATCTCATGGTTGAGGAAGCGGTCGAGGTACAGCTTGCGCATCGACATCATGCCGCCGAAGCCGGTGCCCTGGGTCGAAGCCACCAGCGAGGGGTGGATGGACTCGAGGATTTCGGCCGGGGTGAAGCCGGCGCCCAGGTAGGCGTCCACAGTGGTGACGATGTTCCACAGGGCGATCTTGTCGACGTCGCCGACCATCGAGGCGGGAATGCCCCATCGGGTCGGGTCGAAGCCCTTCGGGAACTGGCCGCCGACTGTGCGGGTCATGGTGGCGCGGCGCGGCACGCGGATCATCGAGCCGGCGTGGCGGGTCACGTTCCATTCGCCGGATTCCTCATCCGGGGCGATGGTGGTGTGAGCCTCGTCCAACTTGACGTATTCGGCGGCGACTTCGCGGGTGGGCACAGAGAAGGTGACGTCGTGGTCGAGGAAGACCTCGGCTTCTTCTTCGTCAGCACCGTCCTTGTAGTCGTTGCCCATGCCTTCCTCGAACGGGCGGATGCCGGAGCGGGCCACGACCTCGTCGTGGTAGCGCTCGGCGATGTCCTCTTCGGACACGAGGTTGCCGTCGGTGTCGTACCAGCCGGGCTTCGGGCTGTCGGCCCAAGTCAGCAGGCCCATGTTCCACGCAAGTTCGAGCACTGCGCCGGCGCTGAGGTCGACGGTGCCGTCCGAGTGGATGCCGAGTTCGGCCTGGGCGCGCGTACGACCGGAGCCCCACGGGCCCAGCTCACCGACGGAAACGATGACGATTTCGTCTTCCGGCTTGGCGGTGACGTTGGTCCAGTCGTTGAGGTCGACCGAAGCCTGCTTGGTGACGATCGGTGTGGGCAGCGCCTTGATTTGCTGCCCACGCGAGGAGTCGGACAGTCCAGTGGACCGTCCGGCGACGGAGCCATCCGTTTCCTGAGACGAGGCCGCAGCAGCTTCCTTCTCGGCGTCGGCCATGGCCTCCGCACGCAGGGCCTTGATGTCGATGGGCTCGGAGCCGAGGCCACCGGTCAGGTCCACATCGAGCGGGGCCTTGAGGGCCTGCTCGCGCGATTCGGCAGTGCACAGGTCGAGCAGCTTGGCCGCAATCTGTGCGGTGGAGTAGGTGCGGATGCCGTGACGTTCAACGACGGCGACCAGCGGGTCGTTACCGCCCATCAGGCCGGTGCCACGCACCCAGCCGATCTTCGGGTGAGCGAAGGTGACGCGGCTCGACCACACCTTTTCAGCGCGGGCACGGTTGACGATGGCGTCAAAGGCGCTCTTGACTTCGCCGTAGGCACCGTCGCCGCCGAATACGCCGCGGTTCGGGGAACCGGGCAGCACCACGTGGAGCTTGTGCTGCACGTTGGTGTCGGCACCGATGTGGCTGAAGCCGGCGATGGCGCGTTCCACGCCCCACAGCATCAGTCGGGCCTGCGATTCGAACAGGTCGCCGGAGTCGGCGAGCGTGCCATGGACCGGCGGAGCGGCGAACGGGAAGAACAGGGTCGGCTCCCACGCGGGCTTCAGAATCGTGGTGGTAGCACCGGAGGTCTTCTTCTGCTCGTGGCCCACCCAGTCGACCAGTGCGTCGACGTCGCGGTAGCTGGAGAGGTTGGCCGGAACCAGCCACAGCTTGGCGTTGCCGGTAGCGTGCTCGCGGTAGGCCTGCTTAGCCCAAGCCTTAATGGACGGCTTGAAGCTGTGCGAGGTGGCCACCACAGTGGCACCGCCTGCGAGCAGGCCTTCGACCACCTGAGCGGCAATCGAGTTCGGGCTCACGCCGGTGACGATGGCGATATCATTCGCGTAACGGGAGGCGTTCTTGTTGGACGCAACCTGTTCGAGGGCCTCGGAGCCGGCCTTCTGGAAGACGGCCTTGAGTTCTTCGCTCTCCGACTCGTTGGCGAACCACTGGGCTTCGGCGGCGATGGTCTTGCCAAGGCCGATGAAGCTGCCGTTCAGGGCGGCGGGATCGTTGTCGTAGTAGGCGCGGGCGAGGTCTTCGCGGGCGGAGGCCCACCGATCATCGAAGAGGATGGCCTTGTTGGCGTCGAAGCGCGGAGCGACCTGCTTGGGCCAGTCGGAGCCAAGTTCGGCTTCAACCGCGGCCACGACGGCGGCGTTCTCGTCCTCGGATTCTTCCGGAGCCGGAGCGGCCACGCCGAGCTCGTTCAGCACGAAGCGGGCGGTGGCGGCGAGCACGCCGTTGGAACCGGTGACCTTCTCGGCGAAGGCGTCGAGCGCGGCGGAATCGACCACAGCGCCACCAGCGGCACCACCGGCGGACGGCAGGGCCACGGCAACACCCTTGAGCTGGGCGACGACCTCAACGGCCGCATCAATCAGCTTGTCGGCTTCCGGCTTGTTCTGCACGGCGGCGGTGGGCAGCTTGGCCAGGTCGCCGCCACGGGAGCTGGCACCCTCGCGAGTGTCGAGCAGCAGTGTGGCGAGCACGCTGGCCACCCAACCTTCACCGAGCTGCCATACGTTGGTCACGCGGTCGCGGATGTACTGCTGCTTGACGCCGGCGGCACCGAACAGCGAGCGCAGGCGGTCGCGCAGCGCCTCGGA
>ENA-OQJP01000140-OQJP01000140.1-human-gut-metagenome-genome-assembly--contig:-NODE-140-length-29307-cov-6.274332_pt1 | contig 29307 bp, 27 predicted proteins | sample MGYA00242611_ERZ504778 | MGnify/ENA primary metagenome ERZ504778 (study PRJEB26092, sample SAMD00036349) | human gut metagenome | host: Homo sapiens | study: EMG produced TPA metagenomics assembly of...
TTAAAAGAATATGCTGAAGAACTGTCCCTTCAACGTCGTCGAAATGCACGACACCAAGATCGGTATCATCTCGGCCGGTTCGGCTTACATGTATGCCAAAGATGCTTTGGGTGACAAGGCTTCGTACTTGAAACTCGGCTTTACCTATCCCTTGCCGCTGAAGAAGATCAAAGCCTTTGCCGATTCCGTCGATGAACTGTACGTCGTCGAAGAACTCGATCCCTTCATGGAAGAACAGATTCGCCAGGCCGGCATTCCCTGTCACGGCAAGGATGTCATCCCCAAGATCGACGAACTCAATCCGAACATCGTCGCTGCCGGCATTTTGAAAGAAAAAGCTGAAGGCATCGAAGTTCCTGATACCTTGTTCGTTCCCCGTCCGCCGGCTCTCTGCGCAGGCTGTCCGCACCGCGGCTTCTTCTACGAACTGGGCAAACGGAAAGATACGGTCATGATCGGCGATATCGGCTGTTACGCCTTAGGCGGCGCCGCTCCGCTCAATGCCAAAGACTTGGCGGTCTGCATGGGCAGTGCTTTCTCCGTCGGCCACGGCTTCAGCCACGGTTTTGAACTCAGCGATCAGAAGAAACGCGTCGTCGGCTGTATGGGCGACTCGACCTTCTTCCATACGGGCATCAACTCCCTGACCGAAGTTGCCTACAACGGATCCAATACGATCTGCGTCATCTTGGACAACCGCATTACGGGCATGACCGGCCATCAGGAAAACCCGGGGACCGGTTATAATATCAAAGGCGATCCGACGACGCTCATCGACATTGAAACGGTCGTCAAAGCTTTGGGTATTAAGAACGTCCGCACGGTCAATCCCCTGGACCTCAAAGTCATGAAAGAAACCCTCGACTGGGCTTATGCCAATGAAACCGAACCGTCGGTCATCATTACCAAGTGGCCCTGCGTCCTCAAGAAATTCTCCAAAGAAGATAAAGAAGAATTTGACCTCGATATGACGCCGTGCGACGTAGATACGGATATCTGCATCGGCTGCAAGAAGTGCCTGACCACAGGCTGCCCGGCTCTGCGCTTTGACAATGAAGCCAAGAAGTCCGGCATTTCTCAAACGGACTGCGTCGGTTGTACGGTTTGCATGCAGGTCTGCCCGGTTCATGCTATTTACAAGAAGGGGGAAAAATAATATGTCAGACGTAAAGAGCGTACTCTTCGTCGGTGTCGGCGGTCAGGGTACTATATTAGCCAGTAAGATTTTAACCATCGGCCTCATTGAAAACGGTTACGATGTCAAAATGTCCGAAGTTCACGGCATGAGCCAGCGCGGCGGCAGCGTCAGCACCCAGGTCCGCTTCGGTGAAAAAGTTTATTCGCCGATTATCGGTGAAGGCTCGGCGGATATCCTCATTTCCTTCGAAGAAATGGAAGCGGCCCGCTATGCCAAGTTCCTCAAAAAAGACGGCAAGATGGTCGTCAATAAGATGCAGATTCCGTCCTTGCCGATCCTGTCCGGTGCCTGTTCGTATCCGGAAGGAATCTTAGAAGAATTACAAAAACGCGTACCGATTACCATTGTCGATGCAACGAAGATTGCGACGGACCTCGGGAATCCAAAAAGCGCCAACGTCGTCCTCTTAGGTGCTCTCATCGAGTCCTTGGGACTGCATAATATCGATTGGAAAGCGATTATTGCTAAGATCGTGAAACCTGCTTTTGTCGATATTAACTTAAAGGCTTTCGATGCCGGTATGGCCGCTGTATAATAGAGTGTGTGCTAGAGGAAAATGCCAGGCATGAAATGATTTGCCTGGCATTTTTTGCACCCAAGGAGGAAGAAATACCATGCAACCCACGACAAAAGTACCAGAAGCATCTCTTCGTTCGCGTTTATTTGGTCAATCGTATGAAATGTATGCACAGGCTGCGGGCATCACCGTCGACGAATGGAAAGCAGAAACAAAATTCAGCGGCATTGATTTAGGTTGGGTCATCCTGTGTGTTGGCATGTCTTTAGGGGCGGGAATCGTTTTTCTGCCCATCCAAGTCGGGTTATCCGGTTTGCTTATTTTTGCTCTCGTCGCCCTCGTCGGCTATCCGATTGCCTATGCTCATCAGAAATTGTATTTGAACGTCTTGGCCGAAGCGCCTCAGTGTGAGGATTTTGCCGGTATCATTTCTGGTTATCTTGGGAAAAATTGGGGTTTCTTCCTGGGTGCTCTATACTTCGTTTTTACGACGATTCTCTTGTTTTTGTACTCTACGGCATTGACGAATGACAGCTCGTCGTTCTTAATGACCTTCGGCGTCACGGATACGCCTTTGGTTGAAAATATGTTTTACGGCGTAGGCCTCATTTCCTTCTTGGTCCTCATTGCGTCCCAAGGGGAAAAGCTGCTCATGAAGATATCGTCGGGCATGGTTTTCACCAAGGCTCTGGTCATCGCTGCCCTTGGCATCATCATGATTTCTCACTGGGATCTGGCCAATGTCCTCATTCCGACCGATGCCTGGTACGTCATTAAAAACTTCATCATCATGCTGCCCTTCATCGCCATGTCGATTGAATTCTTCGTAGCCCTCGGGCCAGTGGTCATTTATTTCCGCTCGAAAACGGACAATAAAGTCGTCGCTCATTATCGGGCTATGCGAGTCTATAACAGGGCGTACTTATTCTTAGTCGGATTGGTCGTTTTCTACACCATTTCCTTCAATCTGGCTATCGATCATGACCAGGCTGTCGTCGCCTATACGGCCAATATTTCCGCCCTGGCCCTGGCAGCGCAGAACATGGACGGCGCCCTGATCAAGGTCTTGAATTTGATTTTGAACATCTTCGCCGTGGTCACCGCCTTCTTTGCCATGTTCCTCAGCTTCCGCGATGCCTGTACGGGGATCGTCCTGAATCTTTTGAACCGATTCATGAATGCCGATGCCATTCCGAAAAAGGCCATTACCTATGCTACCAGCTTGTGCTGTATCATCCTCTGCTGGGGCGTCATCGTCCTCAATGCGCCGATTTTGAAATTTACCCCGATTTTAGGCGGGCTCATCGGTATCATCGCCTGTTTCCTGCCGGCATACCTGGTCATGAAACTGGATGTCTTTAAAAAATACCGCACGTGGCGGTTGGTTCCCATCGTATTGATGGGCTTCATTCTCCTCATTTCACCGCTTATTTCGTTATTGTAACCTTCCATTTATAAAGGAGTGACTCTTATGGCTTCCCAAGAAATGTACCGTTTAGGTTCTCAAAGTTCGGTCATCCGCGAACTCTTCGCGTATGGTCAGGAACAGTGTAAAATCGTCGGCAAGGATAAGGTTTTCGACTTCAGTATCGGCAATCCGACCGTTCCGGCCCCGGCTTGTATCAAAGAAGCAATCGAAGATATTCTGGCGACCCGTGAATCGGCAGCCATCCATGGTTATACGGCAGCATCGGGCGACCTCAGCGTCCGTCAGGGCTTGGCTGAGTACATGAATAAGACCTATCAGGCCGGCGTTGAAGCCTCGAATTTCTACATGACCTGCGGCGCAGCCGCCTCGCTTACGGTCAGCTTAAAGGCTCTCGTCGAAGGACCTGACGATGAAGTCATTGTCATTGCGCCCTTCTTCCCGGAATATACGGTATTCATCGCCAATGCCGGTGCCAAGGCCGTCGTCGTTCCGCCTGATACGGAACACTTCCAGATCCCCATGGAAGCTCTTGAAAAGGCGATTACGCCGAACACCCGGGCCATCATCGTCAATTCGCCGAACAATCCGTCAGGCGTCGTCTATTCGAAAGAAACTTTTGAAAAAGTCAACGCTCTGCTCACCAAGAAGTCGGAAGAAATCGGCCACGCGATTTACCTCATCGCCGATGAACCGTACCGTGAAATCATCTATGACGGACTCCCGATTCTCTACGTTCCCCATATCTATAAGAATACGATCGTCTGCTATTCCTACAGTAAATCCCTCAGCCTTCCGGGCGAACGTATCGGCTACATCCTGGTTCCGCCCAGCGCTGAAAAAGCGGCAGAAGTCTATACGGCTGTCTGCGGTGCCGGCCGGTCCATGGGCTTCGTCTGCGCACCTCATCTCTTCCAGGATGTCATATTGAAATGCATGGGCCAGACGTCGGACATGAATGTCTATGATGAAAACCGTAAATTGTTATATAATGGACTCAAAGAAATGGGTTATGACTGCGTCTATCCGAGCGGTGCTTTCTATCTCTTCGTTAAGTCGCCCGAGGCTGATGCCAAGGCTTTCTCCGACAAAGCGAAAGCTTTGAACCTCCTCATTGTACCGGCTGACAGCTTTGGCTGCCCGGGCTACGTACGCGTCTCCTACTGCGTCGAAGCGGATATGATCAAGCGCTCCTTCCCGGCTTTCCGCCAGCTCATCGCCCAATACCAAGAAAAGAGGTAACAGACTATGAACGTATACGACGAGTACAAAGCGAAATGCTGCAGTGCCGACGAGGCCGTAAAAATCGTAAAAGACGGCGACTGGGTCGATTACAGCATGAGCTGCGCCTATCCGACGGCTCTCGATAAGGCCTTGGGCCGGCGCCATGCTGAACTGAAGGACATCAAAGTCCGCAATGCCATTTCCTGCCATCCCGTCGCGATTTTGGAAGCGGATCCGGAAAATAAGACCTTTACCTACAACCTGTGGCACTGTTCCGGCGTCGATCGGCAGTATCTCGATGCCGGTCGGGCCTACCACGAACCGATGCTGTTCCGCGACTGCGGTTCTTACTACCGTCGCGGCTTTGCCCCGGTCAACGTGGCCATGATTACCGTATCGCCCATGGATAAGCAGGGCAACTTCTCCTTTGGCCTGACCAATGGCTGCCAGCAGGAAATGCTCGATGCCGCAGAACACATCATCGTCGAAGTCAATCCAAAAATGCCGACCGTTTTCGGCATGGGCAACGACCATATCCACGTATCGAACGTCACGGCCGTCGTCGAAAGCGACGAAGCCGTCAGCCTGGCGCCGAACCGGGAACCGACGGACATCGACAAGGAAATTGCCGGTAAAATCTTCCCCTATCTCCATGACGGCATTACCCTGCAGCTCGGCATCGGCGGCATGCCGAACGCCTTAGGCATTCTCATCGCTGAATCGGACCTGAAAGATTTGGGGATGCATACGGAACTCATGAGTGACGGCTACCTCAACCTCTATAAGGCTGGGAAAATCACCAATGACAAGAAGCCCTTACATCGGGGCAAAGGTGTCTTCTCCATCTGCATGGGTTCGCAGGAACTGTACGACTTCCTGGATCACAACCAGGATATCCTGTCGGCGCCGATGTACTACGTCAACAATCCGGAAACGATTCGCCAGCTCGACGACTTCATTTCCATCAACAGCTGCATCGCCGTCGACCTCTACGGTCAGGTCTGCTCCGAATCGGCCGGGACGCGCCATATCAGCGGTACCGGCGGCCAGCTCGACTTCGTCACCGGCGCCTACGCTGCTGAACACGGCAAAGCCTTCTTAGCCATGCAGTCCAGCCGCGTCGACCGCAAAGGAAAACGCCATTCCAACATCCTGCCGAAATTTACGGCCGGCGACATCATCACGACGCCGCGGACCCAGGCGCCATACATCGTCACCGAATACGGTGTGGCCAACCTGTCCGGTCTTGCCACCTGGCAGCGGGCCGAAGCCTTGATTGATATCGCCCACCCCGAAGTGCGGGAAGACTTGATTAAAGCCGCTGAAGAACAGCGTATTTGGCGGAGAAGCAACAAACGATAGTGTAGCATGCCTTGCAAGGGCAATTCTATAAGCGGAGAGTCCCTCATCATACCTCGTGATGGGGGACTTTCTTTGTTTGCTTATTAACTTAAATTTGTCATAAATTTGATAAAAATAATCCTTTGTGATACTATGCAGGTATAGTGAAACATGACTGAATCATCGAGATGAGAGGAGGAATTCAGCTTATGTTCAAAAAATTGGCAGTGCTGATCGTTACTTTTTCTGTTCTATTGGGCGGTATTTGTATGGCCGATAAGGCAGGACCGCTTCCGGCCAGTGAAGCATCTCTGGGCGGGATTACACTGAGAAGTCCCATGAATTACGTTAAAAGCATTTACGGAGATCCTACGGATCGGTATATAACCACGGGTAAATTCAATACCCCCGCTGTCGGCAACCTCTATGGAAAGGGGTTTTACGTCATTGAATATGCCAATCAGCCGGCTGTATTAGAACTCTATACAGATGCTAACAACGGCATTGCGACTCCCATGGGGATTACCGTAGGCGTTCCTAAATCGACGGTCGACAGACTGTATGGCAGTGGTACCTATTGGCAGGGCTCGTATCTTTACCGTACCCAAAATTATTTAGAAATTCAAATCAAGTATGGGAATGACGCCAACGGCGTCACGGTCGTTAAATCGATTTACATCCATTTCCAGTCGTAACAATATCAGCATACAGACTGCCTGTGTCAGCGAACACGGGCAGTTTTTTTTGTCGAAGGGGCAGGAAAAGACTCGTGATGGTGATGCCATATCGGTGCCAGGAAAATATTGATAGAAAATTCGTTTTGTGATACGATTCACTTATATTGAGAAAGTAATCGATAACAGAGGAGGATTTTCTATCATGTTTAAAAAAGTAGCGGTCATGGCTTTTTCCCTTACGACACTGTTGGCGAGTACCTGTTTAGCTGTTGTGACCGGTCCCATTCCGGATAGTGAAGCGTCTCTCGGCGGCATCACCCTGGGGAGCCCCATGAGTTACGTTCAAAGCGTGTACGGCGCTCCGAACGATCGAGTCCCGACCAAGGACTACATCCATCAGGATGCCTTCAACAACATCTACGGCAACAGCTTTTACGTCATTGAATACCCCAAGGACGGTACGGTAGAAGAACTCTATGTAACGACCAATAACGGCTTGGCTACACCACTGGGAATCACTGTAGGCGTTCCTAAATCGACGGTCGATAAACTGTACGGAGAAGGAAGTTTCGTCCAAGGTTCGTACCGCTACCTGACCCAGGAAGGTAAAGTCATTCAAATCAAATACGTAACCGATGACAATGATACGCCTGTCGTTAAATCCATCTATATTCGCTATCCGGCGTAATCCATAGCGAGGGATGATCGAGGATGAGTTGTGTATTATGTTTAAGAAAATAGCCGTTATGCTCTTTGCCCTTTCTACGCTGCTGATGAGCACCGGTTTCGCCGCCATGGTGGGCAAGGTGCCTGATAGTGAAGCGTCTTTGGGCGGCATCACCCTGGGCAATACCATGAGCTATGTCCGCAGTGTGTATGGGGAACCGACGGAACAGCGGCGAGCCAAGACGGTATTGAATGAAAACGCCATCGTATATCGTTATGGTAAGGGCTTTGTCATCCTTGAAAATCTCTATGACTATAGGATCGAGGAACTTTTTACCAATGCCAATAACGGTATTGCAACTCCCTTGGGCGTTACCGTTGGCGTTCCTAAATCCACCGTCGATACCTTGTATGGTGAAGGGCGTCTTTGGAACGGCGTGTATCTTTACCTGACGGATCAGGGGAAACGCATTGAAATTAAATATGAACCGGATGCCAAGGGCGTTTTGGTCGTCAAGGCCATCCATATCCGCTATCCGGCGTAATCTTTTTTAGACTTGAAACTGCTCGTGTCAGCTGATGCGGGCAGTTTTTTGCTGACTAAACGGGCTTTAATGATAGGGCAGTGGGCCGTTGATCCGGATTGGTGAAGTGTTATTTCTGTGGAAATATTGATACAAATAGAACGGTTATGCTAATATAAATGTAGATTGATAAAACGAACGAGAATACGGAGGGAGGTTATTATGATGTTTAAAAAAGTTGCAGTCATGGTCTTTGCCCTTTCGATGATGGTGGTGGGCACTTGTTTAGCCTATACATTTGGTCCGGTTCCCGCTAGTGAAGCTTCTTTGGGCGGCATCACCTTAGGAAGTCCCATGAGTTATGTCCGCAGTGTCTATGGAGAACCGACAGAGACTGCCTGGGGCAAGGACCGCCTCAATCAGGATGCTAAGTCATACCGCTATGGCAAGGGCTTTTTTATCCTCGAAAGGCTCTATGACAATACGGTCGCAGAACTCATGACCAGTGCCAATAATGGCATTGCAACGCCTATGGGAATTACCGTTGGCGTTCCTAAGTCTACGGTCGATCAATTGTATAGCGGCGGTCGAGAAGGGAATGGCTATACTAGCTATATGACCCAGAATGGGGCCTTGATTAGAATCACCTATGATCGTGATGTCAATGGAATCCTGGTCGTTACGTCCATCTCTATGCGATTCCCTGAGTAATATTTTAATCGAATGAAAACGGCTCGTGTCTGATGACGGGGCCGTTTTTTCGCAGTCGTATTTTTGTTGACGTGTAAAAAAGCCCCTCTGATTGCCAGCGAATGGCTGACCGTCAGAGGGACTTGTCGTATTTTACGGGGTTATGATTTTCCAAATAAGTGGGACGGCAAAGGGATTTGGGCCAAGATGACGGCCATAAAGACGAGGATGCAGCCGACGATTTCTTTGGCGCTCATGACTTCTCCCAAGATGAGCCAGCCGGCCAGGACGGCAAAGACGGCTTCTAGACTCATGATGAGGGTTGCCGTCGTCGGTTCGGTATATTTTTGGCCGACGATTTGCAGGGTGTAGGCGACGCCGCTTGAGAGGCCGCCGGCGTATAGGATAGGCCATTTGGCAGCCCAGAGAATCGAGGCAGTCGGGCTTTCAAAGAGGGCCGTCAAGGTAGCCGAAAAGAGGAAAGCGATGGCGAATTGGACCCACGACATTTTGATACCGTGCGCTTTTTTAGAAGAAAATGATCGATGACCAAGATGTGCAGGGCAAAGAAGATCGCACAGAAGAAGACGAGGAGGTCGCCGAAGGCGATTTCAAAATCGCCGTTGATGCATAGGAAATAGAAGCCGACCATAGCCAAGGCGACGCAGAGGATGATGATGCGCCGTACGCGGCGGCCGATGAAGAAGCCCATGAGGGGAACCAGGACGATGTAGATGGCCGTAATAAAGCCGGCTTTTCCGGCCGTCGTCATGGAGATGCCAACCTGCTGCAGCGTGTCGGCGATCCCTAAGGTAAGGCCGCACCAGGCGCCGCCGATAAGGGTGATGGCGTCGGGTTTGAGCTGCTGCCATATGGGTGGGTAGGATCCGTCGTCTCTTTTTTCGGCAAATAAGAGGATGACCGGAATGAGGACGATGATGGCGACGACGTCACGGGCGGCACTGAAGGTAAAGGGGCCGACATAGTCCATGCCCATACTTTGGGCGACAAAGGCCGAGCCCCAGATCAGGGCCGTAATCAGGAGAAAAATCGTGCCCTTGGCTTCTGTTTGATACATTTTGATAAATCCTTTCATGGAATATGGAAAAAACAATAATACCATACTATAATAATATTAGAAAAAAGTAAATAAAAAAACTTGACTTAGTGTTGACTCTAAGGTGTATCCTTTATGTACACTAAAAGAGTGATGTTAAAAACAAACTTAAAACGAAGAGCAATTGCTGTGAGGGGATAACGGGTTGTCGGACCCGTTTACAGCACGCGGCGGCAGTGCATCTTTGAAGAAGGGAGTGGCAGCAATGAAGCTGACGAGAAAAAGAATGAGTCTGGTTGTCTTAGGCCTGGCCATCGGTGTTTTTTTATTCTTTTGGACGGGATATGTAAACAGTCTGCAGGCGAGCCTGCAAGGATCGTCGTCCCATAGCGCTTTTATTTTTGGCGATGCCGATGCATACGCCTCCAAGACCCGACTTTCTTTTGAAGGCGGTCATGCTGTCCTCGGGTTATACGATACGCCGGCAGCCTTGGAACTGGCAGAACGCCAGCCTTTGGTGGTTCCGCTCCAGCGAAGGGACGGGAGGATCGTTCTTCCTGATATGCCGCCTGTCGTCTTGTCCGATGCGGATAAGACGGAAATGACGCCTAAGATCGGCGATATTGCCTTTGATACAACGACACAGGAACTGGTTATTTTCTGCCAGCCCGAAGATACGGTGTCGACGTTGATTCCTGTCGGCCACGTCATTGGCGGCATGAATTATCTTTTGCAGACAGACGGAGATTTTGCCGGTTATCTTATGAATGAATAAGGCTGTCCCTGTGTTATAATGGGATATATTTTTAGTAGGAGGATGAAGTATGTTTGGGTTAGGAGCTCCGGAATTACTGTTGATTTTAGTCATTGCCCTCATCGTCTTTGGACCGGGGAAACTGCCGACTATCGGCAGCGCCTTGGGAAAGAGCCTGCGGGAGTTTAAAGATGCCGTCAATTCGGCGGAGACGGGGAATGAAGCCTCCACGGCCGAAACGGAAAAGGAAACGAAAAAGAAGATACCGATTCCAATCAGAAAGCATAGTCGTCTTGGCTATGCTTTTTCATTTGGTGCAAGCATCTCTTCCTAACGATGCATAAACAGATTGCCTATTGTAATAATTTTCACAAAATATGATTGCAGTTAAAGGCCGAAAGCTTTATACTATATATAAGGTTATCTCATACAACTATTGCAAGTCATGAAGGAGGAGACATTTATAATGTACAAGCTTTCACAAGTTCCTGAAGAGTATAAGAAGAAGTTAATTACTGCTGAACAGGCAGCGGCGCTCGTTCGAGACGGCGAACGTGTTTCTTATGGTCTGGGCTGCTCGGCTCCGTATGATATCGACATCGAAATCGGTAAACGGGCAAAAAGTTTGCATGGCGTTGAAATCGTCGCTTCGACCATCGTTAAAGACGAACCCTATGCGGCATATTTAAACAGTGACTCTAACGATCAGATTCGCTTCGCTACGGGCCATATGAACGGTTTTGAACGGAAGATGTGCAAAGACGGCCGTTGCTGGTTCCTGCCGATCTTGTTTAACGAATTGCCGAAATACTGGCAGCATATCGATAAATTGATCATCCAGGTTCATCCCATGGATCAATGGGGCAACTTCAACATCGGGCCTCAGGCTTCTGACCTTCGCGGCCTCATTCGCGCAGCTAAAATGATTATCCTCGAAGTCAACCAGAACATGCCGAAGGCACTGGGCTATGAAACGGAATTGAACCTCTGCGACGTCGACTATGTCGTCGAAGGTTCGAACCATCAGATGCCGCAGATCCCCAATCGCCCGGGCACGGAACTCGATGATAAGATCGCCGATCACATCATTCCCCTCATCGAAGACGGCAGTACCCTGCAGCTCGGCATCGGCGGCATTCCGTCGGCTGTCGGCAAGAAATTGGCTGAATCGGACGTTCAGGACTTGAGCGGTCATACGGAAATGCTCGTCGACTCCTACGTTGACCTCTATGAAGCCGGTAAGATTACGGGCAAGAAGAATCGTGACAAAGGCAAAATCATGTACGCTTTTGCCGGCGGTACGCAGCGCCTCTATGATTTCATCAATGACAACCAGATCGTATTCAACGCACCGGTAAGCTATATCAATAACATCGGCGTCGTCGCCAGCATCGATAAATTCATCTCCATCAACGGCTGCATCGACCTCGACCTCTATGGCCAGGTCAACGCTGAAACGGCTGGCTACCAGCAGATCAGCGGCACCGGCGGTCAGCTCGACTTTGCCCAGGGTGCTTTCGCATCGGAAGGCGGCAAGAGCTTCATCTGCGTCCATTCGACGCGTAAATTCAAAGACGGCCATGTAGAATCCTTGATTAAACCGACACTGCCTCAGGGGACGGTTATCACGACGCCGCGCTCGGCTGTCCACTACATCGTTACCGAATACGGCACGGCCCTCTTAAAAGGCAAATCGACTTGGGAACGCGCTGAAGCATTGATTAACGTCGCTCATCCGGACTTCCGTGAAGAACTGATTAAACAGGCTGAAAAAATGGGTATCTGGACACAGACCAGTAAAGTTACCATGTAATGAAGGCTTTCCAGAGTCCCTGGAAACTTTCTGTATACGCAAATACAAGAACACCTGCTGCAGGAATGCAGCAGGTGTTTTGTTTTTCCGTCTTTTTATTCCGTTCGGGTTATGCCGGGGTATTTAGTCTTCGTCGATTCGTTCGATTTTGAAGATGACCGGTCGCGTGCCGTCGTTACAACAGGTGATCATCGTGTTTTCTTTCTTCATCCATCCTTTCATGATGGAGCCGCCTTGGAGGCCAGTGTAAATGTATCGGGAGATGGCATCCCAGGCTTCGGAGCAGTGGGGAATCCTAGGACCGCCGGCCGTCGTGTCCCGATCGCCGTGGGAGGTCACCAGGGTATCGAGGCCCATGCGCCAGAAGGAGTCATTTTCTTCGGTCCGTTCGAAGATGTACTCGTCGCCGACGTGGTAGCAGGGACAGGCACCGGATTTTGGGTCGGCACAGTATTGCTGCTGGAGTTCGGGGTATAATTTTTTGTCGAGGATGGTAACTTTTACTTTGTGTTTCATGATAGGGCTCCTTTTCTGATAAAATAAGGATAATCGATTGATGAGCGAGGTGAGAACATGGCTATTACGCCGAAATATATTTTTGCCGAGGATTTTCGTGATTTGGAAGACTATTTTCTGTCTTGCCCTCATAAGACGGTCGCCTTTGATACGGGAGATTATCTCTGGAAGCCTGGTGAGCCATACGGTCGAATCCATTACTTAAAAACGGGTGTCGTCCAAAATTATTTGGAGCATGAAAAAGGCTATCGGAAAATCCTTTCCTTCCATGCCGGAGGAACCGTTTTTCCCGGCTTCCACTACCGGAAATATAGAATTGAAGAGTCCCTCTTGAGTCGGGCCTTGACGCCTGTGGAAGCTTTAGAATTTACCGTAGATCAATTTGAGGCCATGTTTGGCGAGAATGAAGACTTGCGTCACCATCTCATCGACTGGTACGGGGCCTATGCCAACCTATTGATTTACGATGGCGCCCATCAGGAATTCAACAGTTCGCTGGTAAAGTTGTGCAACCTCCTCTATCTGCTTCTCCTGCGGGAACGGGATGAACGGGGGCAAAGCCTGTACAATCTGAGCCAGGAAGCCTTGGCCGATATCCTCGGCGTTAGCCTGATCAACGTTACCCGAAACCTGACCAAACTGCGGCGGGCCGGTATCATCACGACCAGCCGCAAGCAGATTGCCGTCATCGATGCCGAGCGGCTCATGGCCCTTTGTTCCGGCGAGACGCTGCCTCTATAACATTATAGGTCGTTCTGTCAGGCAACTCTACATCAAATGACGCAGGTCGAAATTTTTTGTGTCGGGAAAAAGTTGTTGACAAACAGGGGGCTCGTAGCGCAAGATGGTTGTGTAATCATTTTGTCAGGGAGAAGGTGTGCCATGAAAGGAACGAAAATCTACTATTTTTATTTATCCTCAGTCAGGTCATTTGGGGCGTACTTCCGGCCTTTTGGCTGCTCCTGCGCGAGCTGCCGCCGCTGTATACGCTGTCATCGCGAATCATTTGGGCTTCTGTCCTTTGTTTTTCTTGATTCTTCAAAAACATCTCCTGCCGGGGCTGAAGGGCGTTGCCAAGGAACGTTGGCAGTGGCCGTATATTGCCGGCGCCTGTATCTTTATTACTCTTAATTGGGGTTCTTACATTTATGCGACGACGCGGGGCTTCATTCTGCAAGCAAGTCTGGCCTATTTTATCAATCCCATCGTCCTCGTATTCTTTGGAAGCATCCTCTTTCGGGAGAAACTGCGGCCCGTACAGAGGCTTTCCGTTGTCGTGGCAGGCCTTGGATTGGCCCTGGCCTTTTTCATCTACGGCGTCGTTCCCTGGCTGTCCTTTATCATCTGCCTGACTTGGGCGACGTACAGCATGATTAAAAGAAGGTCGTCCTCGACAGTCAGGTATCGGTCTTTATCGAATCTTTTTCGATGGTCCCCCTGGCCTTGGCCTTCATCGCCTTCAGTGAGGCCAACGGTGTCGGTGCGATTGGCGTCTTCAGCGGCTGGCAATGGCTGCTCCTGCCGGCGACAGGCGTCGTTACGGCTGTACCGATGATGCTCTTTTCGGCAGGGGTCAAAGGGATTCCCATTACGACGGGCGGCATTTTAATGTACTTCTCTCCGAGTATCACCTTGATCATCGGGGTCTTGTCCGGTGAGGTCATTACGGAACCGCTGCTGCTGACCTTCTGCTTTGCCTGGGTAGCCGTGGCCCTCTATATGTACGGCATCTATCAGACCATTCATCGTCTTCGTCAAACGACTACATAACAAAAGAGGCTGTGCCCCATGCAGATTTTATCTACATCTTAGGCGCAGCCTCTTTGTGGTTTATCGTATTTTTTGAGGGTTATTTCTTGATGCGTTTATACGCTTTATCGAAATAGCGACCGGCACGGATGTCGTCAGTCATACCTTTGTAGGGGGCTTCGGCAATGACATCTTCGTTGTTTTGACCGGCTTTACCGATGTAGGTAATGTTAGCGAATTCCGGCACCAATAATTTGGGGTAGGTCGCGTATTTTTCACGGGATTCGTGCATAACATCGAGATGTTCATTTTGGTAGCAAACCGTGATTTCCGGATGTTCTTCGACCCACTTCGGGAAGAAAATCGTCCCGTGCATTTTCTTTTCATTGGGCATAAAATCAAGGGCGACATCGGTTCCGGTCGGTTCGGTCCAAGTGACTTTAAAGACGCCGTCCGTCAATTTGACGATATCGGCGGGCTGGTCCGTTACCCAACGGCCGGCGACCATGCCGCCGTGAATGCGGTAATCGACGGTGTGGTCGTTTTTGGCGTACCATTCATATTCCCAGCCGTTATCGTAGGTGTAGATAAAATGGGTGCCTAAAAAATCGTCTAACTCTTTGAATTCCATGGTGATATCCTCCTCTATGGTGAATCTTTTCGGATTATATGGATTTATAGTTAATGGATAAATAATAACATGTAAATAAATACATGTTAACTTACATGGTATATGGTATACTTAATAGTAGAAAAAGTCAAGTCTTTGTAGGCGTACCTGGTTTATAGATTGTCGGAGTCAGCATGTTGAAAGAGGGGTGAGTTGTCGTGGCTCAAAAGAATACACTGCGATACGTGATTTTAGGCTTATTGTCCAAAGCTCCCATGGCGGGCTATGACATAAAAAAAGCCTTCGAAGGAGAAATCGGTGATTTTTGGTACTCGAACCATAGTCAGATTTATCCGGAACTCAGCCGAATGGAACAGGACCGGCTCATCAGCGGTCATGAAGAGATTGTAGGCAGTAAACTGACTAAGAAGAAGTACACCATTACCGATTCCGGGAGAACTGTATTTAATCAATGGTTGTCGGAATCGTTGAATGCCCTGCCGCCAACGCGGGATGAATTTGCCATGAAGGTCTATTTTATGGATTCGGCACAAGATCCATTGCTGGTGACCTTGTTTCGCGAGGAAATTCTGCGCCATGAAGAAAAACTCGACTATTTGCAGTCTCGCTGGCAGGTGTTATTTGCCGGTAAGGACAGGGATGACGGCCACTTTGGCCACGCCTTGATTTTAGAACGGGCCATTCGTCGTGAAAAAGATTTGTTAGTCTGGCTCCATGAGGCGGAGAAGCGCCTGCCGGGGAAAACCATAAAATGTGGGGTAGTAACGAAAAAACGTCCCCTTGAAATCAGATGTTCAGTCTGACTTTCAAGGGGACGTTTATTTTATCTAAGTGTCTTTTGGATTATTTGCTTTCAAAGAAGGCTTTATAGGCCAAATAGCCACTGTACGCATCAGCTTTGGCGACGATTTCTAAGGGAGCGTGCATGCTGTGCATGGCGACGCCGCAGTCGACGACGTCGCAGCCCCAGTCGGCCATGATGTAGGCGATGGTTCCGCCGCCGCCCTGGTCGACTTTACCGAGTTCGCCGACCTGCCAGGGGACATCGTTTTCGTTGAAGATGCGGCGGATCTTGGACATGAATTCGGCATTAGCATCGTTGCTGCCGCCTTTTCCGCGGGCGCCGGTGTATTTGCACAGGCAGATGCCGTAGCCTAATTGGGCCGAGTTTTGTTTTTCATAGGCATCGGCAAAGACCGGGTCGAAGGCTGCCGAAACGTCAGCCGATAAGACTTCGCTGTTGCGCATCGTCCGGCGCAGCCAGATTTCTTCCGGGTGGTTTTGAAGGGCCAGGAGTTCGGCAATGAAGTCCGGGAAGTACGACGACTGGACCCCTGTATTGCCGACGGAGCCGATTTCTTCTTTATCGGCAAAGAGGGCGACCTGCGTCTTTTCACCGGCTTTGGCGTCGAGGATGGCCGCCAGGTTGGCGTAGGAGCAGACGCGGTCATCGTGGCCGTGAGACATGATCATCGAACGGTCGAGGCCGACGTCGCGGCTCTTGACGGCAGGGATGATTTCCAGTTCAGCACTGGTGAAGTCTTCTTCTTCGATGTCGTATTTTCTTTGAGCAGCGACAAGATAGCCGGCTTGGTTTCTTTTTCTTCCGTGTGAATGCCGACGAGGGGCATGAGCATTTCGCCGCTGATGGCTTCGCTCAATTTTTTGGCAGCCTGATCCTTACCGAGATGGGGCAGGAGGTCATTGATGAAGAGGACCGGATCGTTGGGATCTTCGCCGATAGAGACGTCGACTCGCGTTCCGTCCGCTTTATAGACGACGCCGATGAGGGACAAGGGCATGCAGACCCACTGGTATTTGAGGACGCCGCCGTAGTAATGGGTTTTTAAGTAAACGATTTTGTCCTGCTCGATGACCGGGATGGCCTTGACGTCGAGACGGGGGCAGTCGATGTGCGAGCCTACGATCTTGAGGCCTGCTTCAATCGGATCAGAGCCGATGACGGCTAAGATGACCGATTTGCCCTTTTGGTCCCAGTATACTTTGTCGCCGGCCTTGAGGCTGGAGTACTCGCTGAGGGGCTTGAAACCGGCTTCGACGGCTTGACGGAGTATTTCTTTATTGGCCAGTCGTTCGGTACGGGCTGTATCGAGAAATTGACGGTATTTGCTGCTATAGGATTCCATCTGGTAACGCTGTTCTTCTGAAAAGCGAGACCAGGCACTGTTTTCTGTATCAAATGCTTTCATGAGTGATCCTCCTTTAGAATTATTATTGTCTATTATACTCCAAAATGGTGCTCTTTGTCGCGGGGCCGGGACGCATCTTTCGCCTTCCGCTTATTTTTTATGAATAATGGTGAATAAATAAAATAATACTTGCATTATTATAAAAATAGTAGTATTATTAACCATATTTTATAAATAATAATTCATAAATAGGGGGATTTATGATGATGGATAAGAGGGGTATAAAGCAGTTAGTATACGAGGTTGCACCGGATATTATTGCCATGCGGCGTCATATTCATGAAAATCCAGAGCTATCCGGTGAAGAAGTAAAGACGTCGGCCTTTATGGCCGAGAAACTTCGGTCCTTTGGGGTGGAGGTCACGGAACATGTGGCCGGCACGACGGCAGTACTGGGGCGCTTACAAGGGGGAAAGCCGGGCCCGGTCATCGCCTTGCGGGCCGATATGGATGCCTTGCCTATGACGGAGGAAACGGGGCTGCCCTTTGCTTCCAAAACTACCGGCAAGATGCATGCCTGCGGCCATGACGGTCATATGAGCATCCTCTTAGGTGCCGCCGAGGTGTTGAGCCGGATGAAAGACGACATTTCGGGGACTGTCGTCTTTATTTGCCAGCCGTCTGAAGAAAAATCACCTGTCGGCGGTGCCAAGGGATTGATTGCATCGGGGGCACTCGACGGGATCGATGCTGTCTATGGCCTTCACGTCTGGCCGACGTTGCCCAGCGGTACGATTGGCGTCTTGCCGGGACCGATGATGGCAGCCTCCGATCATATTCGCATCGTCATGAATGGCAAGGCCAGCCACGCGGCCATGCCTCATAAGGGCATCGATACTATCGTCGCCGGCGCTCAGTTCCTGACGGCAGCTCAGACCATTATCAGCCGCCGCGTCAATCCGCTGTATCCGGCCGTCTTGACCTTTGGTAAAATCACGGGAGGCACGCGGTATAACGTCGTCGCCGATACGGTGGAAATCGAAGGCACTTGTCGGACTTACCATGAAGAGGCCCAGGATGCTGTCGAAACGTATTTAAAGGATACGCTAAAGGGGATCGACGCCATGTACGGCACGGAAAGCACCCTTTCTTATGAACGGGGCTACGCCGCCGTCCGCAATACGCCGAGTCAGGCCGACTTTATTGCCGGCGTCGTCCGTCAGTGCCTGGGCAGTGAGGGATTAGCCGACGTCCGGGAACCGGCTATGACGGCGGAAGATTTTTCGGGTTACCTGCAGCATTTTGACGGCGGTTTCTTCTGGCTCGGTGCGACGCCGGAGGGGAATACGGTTTATCCGCTGCACAATACGCATTTTGCTGTCGATGAAAAATGTCTGCCCATCGGGGTAGAAGTCATGGTATCGTTGGTACTTGCAAAAACCGCATAATTTTTTGAAGAAGGCCTTCTATGATTTAAAATCACAGGAGGTCTCTTTTTTTGAATAATTCTTTCTTTTTTTGGAAAGAATTATTTTTTCATTTTTTGAGGGAGTGCGGTTACCTATGGGCTGATAAGAAATAATAATAATGGTTATCAGTGATAAAGTTTCAATCTTTTAGGAATACTCATAGATATAGGCTACATCTTAATTTTTAGCATACCCATAACTCTTGACTTTTTTGTCCAAAAAATATGATAGAAGCAAGAATTACAAATACTAATTACGAATACGGAGTGCTTTTTATGTTTATGAATCGGCAAACGGATTATGCGTTGCGGATGTTGCGTGCCTTGACGGACGAAAAACAGCATAGTGTGCGTTCGCTGGCCGAAGATGAACAAGTTCCGCAAGCATTCACTTACAAAATTCTAAAGAAACTATCTCAAGCTGGGCTTGTTAAGCTATCCAGAGGACCGGGAGGTGGTTGTCACTTAGTCGAAGATTTAAAAAATGTCAGCCTGTATGATCTGATTACGATTATGGAGGGTGATGCCCATGTAACGGCGTGCATGCAGGGGTCTTATGATTGTGAATGGCGCAGAACACACGGGATTTGCAAAATCCATTTAAACTTGTGTGTCGTCCAAGAAGAAATCAATCAAAAACTGCGTGCAAAAAGCCTGTGGGAAATCATTGGTAAAAATAGTTAATTAAGTTGTATCCATAAAGGAGGAGTATGATATGCTGTTTCAAACAACTGCCGAACATGAAGCCTTACGAAAAGAGATTCGCAAATTCGCGGAAACGGAAGTAAAACCGATCGCCTTTTCGCTGGACCAGAACAGTGAATTTCCGGATGAAATCGTAAAGGCTATGGGCAAACATGGCTGGATGGGTCTTCCGTATCCTAAGGAATACGGCGGTGCCGGCCTCGATGTTACAAGCTATGCCATTGCTGTTGAAGAATTTTCCCGCGTTGACGGCGGTGTCGGCGTTATCCTGTCGGCTCACACCTCGCTGGGCTCCTATCCGATTGCAGCCTTTGGTAATGAAGAACAGAAGAAAAAATACTTGGTTCCTTTAGCAAAAGGTGAAAAAATTGGCGCCTTCGGCCTGACCGAAGAAAACGCAGGTTCTGACGCCGGCGGTACGGAAACGACGGCTGTCGACAAAGGCGACTACTACCTCTTGAACGGCGGCAAGATTTTCATCACCAACGCTCCGAAGGCTGATATTTACGTCGTATTTGCTGTTACGACGCCGGATATCGGCACCAAAGGCATTTCGGCCTTCATCGTAGAAAAAGGCTGGGAAGGCTTTAGCTTCGGCGAACACTATGATAAACTGGGCATCCGCTCGTCTACGACGGCAGAACTGGTTTTCAATGACGTCAAAGTTCCGAAAGCAAACCTGCTCGGCAAAGAAGGCCAGGGCTTTAAGATCGCTATGGCAACCCTCGACGGCGGCCGTATCGGCATCGGTGCTCAGGCTCTCGGTATCGCTCAGGGCGCTTATGAAAGTGCTCTTGACTACGCGAAAGAACGTATCCAGTTCGGTCAGCCTATCGGCATCCATCAGGGTATCTCCTTTAAATTGGCCGATATGGCAACGAAACTTCGTGCTTCCCGCTACCTGATTTACTCGGCAGCTGAATTGAAAGAAAAACACGAATCGTACAGCATGGAAGCTGCTATGGCTAAGATGTACGCTTCTGATGCGGCTATGGAAATCACCAACGACGCCCTTCAGATCTTCGGCGGCTCCGGCTTCATCAAAGGGATGGATGTTGAACGTGCTTACCGCGATGCTAAAATCACGACGATCTACGAAGGCACTAACGAAATCCAGCGCGTCGTCATTGCCGCTCACCTCTTAGGTAAAATCGGCAAGGCTGATGGTGGCGCCAGCCGCAGCTCGGCTCCGAAAAAACCGGCTCCTGTTACGGGCATCCGTAAAAACCAGTTGTTTCGAGACGGAAGCGCAAAAGACAAAGTCAAAGCCCTCGCAGACGCCCTCAGACATGATGGATACGACTTCTCCGTCGGTATTGCAGCAGATACGCCTATTGTTGAGGCAGAACGTGTTGTCTCAGCTGGCAAGGGCATTGGGAAAAAGAAAACATGAAGCTCATCGAAGATTTGGCCAAGGCTGCCGGGGCTGCTATCGGTTCGTCCCGTCCGGTCGCTGAAACCCTTCGCTATGTACCGCTCAATCGCTATGTCGGCATGTCCGGCCAGAAATTCACGGGCAACTTATACATTGCCTGCGGCATTTCCGGTGCGAAACAGCATTTGAAAGGCATCAAAGATGCTTCGACGATTGTAGCCATCAATAAAAATGGCAATGCTCCGATCTTTAAGAACTGTGACTATGGTATTGTCGGCGATGTCCAGGAAATTCTGCCGCTCTTAGCGCAGGAACTTGGCTTGGAAGATAAGAAACCGGCTCCGCCGATGGTTAAGATGAAACGCCCGGTCGTTCCCAAACCGGAACCGATTGGACCGAAGTATGTCTGCAACGGCTGCGGCTATGTCTATATTCCTGAATTAGGTGATGAAGAAGCTGATATTGCACCGGGAACCTTGTTTAAGGACTTGCCTGATGATTGGGTTTGCCCGGAATGCGCTGAAGAAAAGAGTCATTTTATTCAAGAATAGTGCGGCGAAAGGAGTCGATAAATTATGTATTGCGTACGCAAAGTAACGAAAGATGTTTTTTGGGTCGGTGCCAATGACCACAGATTGCATTTGTTTGAAAATATTCATCCCATTCCCTTGGGCGTTTCCTATAATGCTTACCTCTTGCTCGACGAAAAGACGGTATTGTTCGATACGGTTGACTGGTCTGTGTGCCGTCAGTTCTTAGAAAACGTAGAACACGTCCTCGGCGGCCGTGACCTCGACTACATGGTCATCAACCATATGGAACCGGACCACTGCGCCAGCATGGAAGAAATTGTCCTCCGCTATCCGAATGTTAAAATCATCAGCACGGAAAAATCCTTCATGCTCATGCGCCAGTTCGGCTTTAAGATCGACAACCAGGAATTGATCGAAGTCAAGGAAGGCGACACGACGACCTTTGGCAAACATACCGTCGCCTACGTAGAAGCTCCGATGGTTCACTGGCCGGAAGCCATGGTAACCCTCGACCTTACCGACGGCATTCTCTTCTCGGCTGACGCCTTTGGTTCCTTCATCGCCCTTGACGGCAAATTGTTCGCCGATGAAGTCAACTTCGACCGCGATTGGCTCGATGAAGCCCGCCGTTATTACACCAACATCGTCGGCAAATACGGCCCTCACGTACAGCACCTCTTAGGCAAGGCTGCGAAGGTCTTGGATAAGATTAAAGTCATTTGCCCGCTCCACGGCCCGGTCTGGAGAGATGACTTCCCCTATCTGCTCGACAAATATCAGCGTTGGAGCACGTATACACCGGAAGAAAAAGGCGTCCTCATCGCTTATTCTTCGATGTACGGCAACACGGAAGCAGCTGCACAGAACCTGGCCTCCAAGCTTTGTGAAAAAGGCGTTACCAATATCCGTGTCTGCGACGTCTCCTCGACTCACGTATCGGAACTGATTTCCCAGACCTTTAAGCTCTCTCACTTGGTACTGGCTTCGGTTACGTACAACCTGGGCATCTATCCGGTCATGCTGGACTTCCTCGAACACATGAAGGCCCTCCACGTACAGAAACGGACGATTGCCTTGATTGAAAACGGCTCTTGGGCTGTTAAATCCGGCGATTTGATGCAGGAATTCATTGACAACAACCTGGCTGACATGACGATCCTCAACGAACGCCTGTCCCTGGCTTCGGCTATGCATGACGACAAAGCGGTGGAATTGGAACACTTGGCCGACGCTTTGGTCGAAAGCATCAACAACACTGACGTAAAATAATCATACTCTTTCTCTTCCCTAAGATTGGGCTCGGATTCTATCCGGGTCCAATTTTTTTATGTTTTTAGAATTTGCATAATAATTTTCGAAAAAATGCAAGAGAAAAAAGGAATCTGCCTGCCTTACAGCGAATATATAATAGTAACTGATTCCATAGGAGGCGATTGTTTTATGAAAGAATACACAAGTGATAAAATTCGCAACGTTGCTGTACTTTCGCACGATGGCGCCGGTAAAACGGCGGTTGTTGAATCGTTACTGCTGGCCTGCGGCGCCGTCGATGCCGTTGGCGTCGGTAAAGACAACAAGCACATTATGGATTATGAACCGGAAGAAATTAAGCGAAACGTAACGATTCAGCTCAGTATTGCGCCTTGCGAATGGGAAGGCTATAAACTGAATTTCCTCGATACGCCGGGGTATTCTGAATTTTGCGGTGAAGTTCGCGCAGCCCTTCGGGCCAGTGACGGCATTCTGCTGGTCGTATCGGCAGAATCGGGCGTCGAAATGGATACGGAACGGGCCTGGGATTACGGCCTCGAACTGAAACTGCCGCGCATGGTCTATGTCAATAAGATGGACGTGGAACACGCTGACTTCTTTGGCTGCCTGGAAAAACTGCGGGCCGTATTTGGCAAATCCATCATGCCTCTTCAGATTCCAATCGGTGAAGGCAAAGATTTCCGCGGGATTATCGACGTCTGCAAAATGGTCGCCTGGGAATGGAATAATGGACAATGCACGGAAATTAAAGTTCCGCCGGAATACATGGCCAAGGCTCGTGAAGTACGGGAAATGTGCATGGAAGCCGCTGCGGAAGGCGACGATGAACTGCTGGAAAAATACCTCAACGGCGATGAACTGACGATCGAAGAACTCCGCAAGGGCCTCTATCAAGGTATGCTCACGGGCCGCGTTTGCCCGCTGATGTGCGGCAGCGCCATCCACCATATCGGTACGGCAGAACTCTTGCGCCGTATCATTACCTACATGCCGGACGCATCCCAGAAGGTCATGATGGGTACCGATAAGAAGACGGAAGAACCGGTCATGGTATATCCTAATAAACCCTTTACGGCTTTCGTATTTAAAACCGTCGTCGATCCCTTTGCCGGAAAACTCAGCTATGTCCGCATTTTCTCGGGCGAACTGAAAGAAGGGGACCGACTCTATAACGTAACCCAGGGCGAAGACGAAAAGATGGGCAAAGTTTTGACCATGGTTGGCAAGGAACCGATTCCCGTTCCCGTCGCCATTGCCGGCGATATCGTCGTCCTGCCGAAACTGGCTCATGCCCGGACCGGCGATACCTTTGCCGCCCCGGACTTCCAGGTAACCTATGATCCCATTCGTTTCCCCAACCCGCTCCATACGGTAGCCCTCGTTCCGGAAAAGAAGGGTGAAGAAGAAAAATTGATGAACGCCCTCCTTCGGATCAGCGAAGAAGATCCGACGTGCACTATCGACAAGAGTGTTGAAGGCAAACAGCTCATCGTTCGCTGCATGGGCGACGTCCACCTCGATCATATCCTGATTAAGATTGAACGGAAATACGGTGTCAAAGCGAAACAGGAAGAATTGTACATCCCCTATCGGGAAACGATTAAGGAAAAAGCCACGGCCGAAGGCAAACATAAGAAACAGAGCGGTGGTCACGGTCAGTTCGGCCACGTATTCCTCGATATCGAACCCCTTACGACGGGCGAACCTTTCGAATTCGTCGATAAGATTTTTGGCGGCGCCGTACCGAGACAGTACATTCCGGCTGTTGAAAAAGGCGTCCGCGAAACCTTGGAAAAAGGCCTTATCGCCGGCTTCCCGATGATCAACGTCAAAGTTACCCTGACTGACGGCTCGTACCATCCGGTCGACTCTTCGGAAATGGCCTTTAAAGTCGCTGCCGGCCAGGCGTTGAAGAAAGCCGTACCGGAAGCGAAACCGATTCTCCTGGAACCGATTTACAACGTCGACGTCGTCATCCCTGAAGATTATATGGGCGATGTCATGGGCGACTTCAGCAGCCGCCGCGGCCGTATCCTCGGCATGGAACACCATCGCAACCGCAAGGGCATCATCGTCGTAAAGGCGCAGGTCCCCTTGGCTGAAATGCGGGATTATGTAACCGTTCTTCGTTCCATGACCCAGGGCAAGGGTACCTTCAATATGGAATTCTATGCCTATGAAGAAGTACCGAAAAAAATCATGGATGAAATCATTGAAAAGAGACAGGCCGAATAACGAACGACCTGCCTGATCATAGGTTAAAATCGGCGCTGCCTGAAAGTTTCTTTCGGGCAGCGCTTTTTTGCGCGAATAAAGCAGTCCATTGGGGATGGGAATAGAGAATAACTATGCATAATTAGCATGTAATACTTTACTTAAACGCTTGTAACCTCGGCGGGGGCGGCGTATAATATGACTATAAGTAAACGTAAAACGTCGTACTATGCAATCGGTATAGATACTGTGGAAAGGGTGATTTCTATGTCCCAATGGACAGATATGTACAAACAAAAATTGATGACCGCTGAAGAGGCTGTAAAAGTCGTAAAATCCGGCGATTGGGTAGACTATGGTATGGGTACGACCCAGCCGGTTCTTCTCGACCAGGCTCTGGCGGCTCGTCGCGATGAACTGAAGGATGTAAAAGTTCGCATGTGTCTTTCCGTCGCTCCGCGGCAGATCATTGAACAGGATCCGGAACGGAAAGCCTTTACGGCGATGAACTGGCATATGGGCGGCTACGACCGGAAAAAATGTGCCCTCGGCCAGATGAACTTCATCCCCATGTGCTACCGCAATAAACCGTCTATGTATCGCGACCTTCTCGATGTTGACGTTGCGCTTATCACGGTCGGCCCTATGGATAAACACGGTTTCTTCAACTTTGGCCTGGCTGTATCGGCAACGGAAGCCATTACTCAAAAGGCTAAAAAGGTCATCGTCGAAGTCAATGAAGCCATGCCTCGCGTCCTCGGCGGCCGCGGCGAATGCATTCATATCAGCGACATCGACGGCATCGTTGAATACGGCAATCATCCCTTAGCCACAATTCCCTTTGCAACGGGTGATGATATCGACGCTACCATTGCCAAAATGATCGTTGAACAGGTCCCTAACGGGGCGACCTTACAGCTGGGCATCGGCAGCCTGCCGAATACGATTGGCGCCCTCTTGGCCGAATCGGATTTGAAAGATTTGGGCGTCCACACGGAAATGCTCGTCGACGCTTTCTATCTGATGCATAAGAACGGTCAGCTGACCAACCGCCGCAAGGCTTTCTGCCCCAATAAGGTCAGTTGGTCCTTTGCCATGGGGACGCAGGAACTCTATGACTGGATGGATGATAACCCGTACTTGGCAGCGTATCCGGTCGATGTCATCAACGACCCCTTTACCATCGCCCAGATGGATAACTTTATTTCCATTAATAACTGTATTGAAGTCGATCTCTTCGGCCAGGTTTCTTCCGAATCGTCGGGCACGCAGCAGATCAGCGGCAGCGGCGGACAGCTTGACTTTACCGACGGTGCCTATCGTTCGCCGGGCGGCAAGAGCATCATTGCCCTGCGCTCGACCTTCCATAATAAGAAGACCGGCCGCGATGAATCGCGCATCCTGCCGACACTGGCTCCGGGAACGACTATTACCGACCCGCGGTCGCAGATCAACTTCATTGTTACCGAATACGGCATGGTCAACCTCATGGGGGCATCGACGTGGGAACGGGCAGAACGCCTGATCAGCATCGCTCACCCTGATTTCCGGGAAGGCCTCATCAAAGAAGCTGAAAAAATGAAAATCTGGCGTTACAGCAATAAAAAATAAGTGTCTTTAAATTTACAGGCCGTCCGATTGGGCGGCCTTTTGTCATGCTGAATCTTAGGGGAAGACTATTAAAAATAATAAAACTTTGCTATAATATAATGGTATGCGCCCATTTTGAAGGGCAGTATAGCAAAACAGATTCGGACTGCAGGACCGCTTTCGGCCGGCAGTTATTTTCAGTTTGTATATGAGGTGAAATTTGTGGACGAACAACAAGTAGATAAGATTGTGCCGGTTTGTCTGGAAAGTGAAATGCAGACGTCGTACATCGACTATGCCATGAGCGTCATCATCACTCGTGCCCTGCCGGATGTACGCGACGGGTTGAAGCCGGTTCACCGGCGAATTCTCTACGCCATGCATGAAGCGGGCATGACGCCGAACAAACCGTATAAGAAATCGGCCCGTATTGTCGGTGAAGTTTTAGGTAAGTATCACCCCCACGGGGACAACTCCGTCTATAATGCGACCGTCCGCTTGGCCCAGGATTTTTCGACGCGATATCCCCTGGTCGACGGCCATGGCAACTTTGGTTCTGTCGACGGTGACTCGGCGGCCGCCATGCGTTATACCGAAGTTCGTATGGCCCGGATTACGGGAGAAATGCTGGAAGATATCGACAAGGAAACCGTCGATTTCATGCCCAACTACGACGGATCTTTACAGGAACCGACGGTCTTGCCGTCAAAAATCCCGAACCTCTTAGTCAATGGCTCGGCAGGGATTGCTGTTGGCATGGCGACCAACATTCCGCCCCATAATTTAAGCGAAGTCGTCGACGGCTGCGTTCAGCTTATCGATAACCCCGATTCCAGCCTGGAAGAAATCATGACCAAGGTTAAAGGCCCTGATTTTCCGACCGGTGCTAAAATTATGGGCCGCGACGGCATCCTCAAAGCCTATTCGACGGGCCGTGGCAGCATCAAGATGCGTTCTTGTGCTTCCATCGAACCGATGAATAAGGGCAAGAACCGCATCGTCGTTACGGAAATCCCGTACCAGGTCAACAAGGCCCGGGTCATTGAATCCATTGCCGATTTGTCCCGCAATAAGGAAATCGACGGCATCACGGCGCTTCGCGATGAATCGGACCGCAAGGGGATGCGCATCGTCATCGAACTTCGTGCTGACGTCAACCCCGATATCGTCCTGAACAAGCTGTATAAACACACCCAGCTCCAGGAAACGTTCGGTGTCATCATGCTGGCTCTCGTCGACGGCCATCCGCGAGTTTTGACGTTGAAACAGATTCTGACCTACTATTTAGACCATCAGAAAAACGTTATCACCCGCCGCAGCCAGTTTGAACTGGACAAGGCACTGGCCCGCGCCCATATCTTAGAAGGTCTGCTCATCGCCCTCGACCACATCGACGAAGTCATTAAGACCATTCGTGAATCGGCAACGGACGAAGTGGCAAAACAGTCCCTCATGACCCGATTCGGCCTCAGCGAAAAACAGGCTGTTGCCATCCTCGATATGCGTCTGCGCCGCCTGACCGGTCTCGAACGCGAAAAAATCGAAGAAGAATATAAGGAACTGGAAGAACGCATTGCCTACTTGCGCAGCGTTTTGGCCGATGAACATAAGGTTATGGAAATCGTTAAAACGGAACTCCTCGATGCGAAAAAGAAATTCGGCGACAAACGTCGTACAGAAATCGTGGCCGATTCTTCTGATTTTGCCATCGAAGACATGATTCCCAATGAACGCATGGTCCTGACCCTTACCCGTCGGGGATACATGAAGCGCATCAACGCCAATGTATACCATACGCAGAATAAGGGCGGCCGCGGTATCAAGGGAATGGGGACGAAAGACGAAGACGCCGTTAACCACCTGCTCTATACGTCGGCGTGGAATACGGTCTTGTTCTTTACCAACTTTGGCCGCGTCTATCGCTTGAAGTCCTACGAAATTCCGGAAGCCAACAGCCGTAACTCGAAGGGCATGGCAGCGATCAACATCCTGCCCTTGTCCAACGGTGAAAAGGTCAACGCCCTCATCGACCTCGATCAGGTCGACCCGTCGATGAACCTCTTCATGGTAACGGAAAAAGGCTTGGTCAAGAAGACGGCCCTTCACGAATTTAAGAACGTTCGCCGCAACGGCCTCATCGCCATTTCCCTCATGGAAGGCGACCACTTGGCTAAGGTTCGTTTGACCAGTGGCGACCAGACCATCATTTTGGCAACGAAATTGGGCATGGCCATCTGCTTTAATGAAAACGATGTCCGTCCTATGGGCCGCAATACGCGCGGCGTCCGCGGCATTACCCTGGCTGACGGAGATATGGTCATCGGAGCCGACGTCCTGGCCGAAGACTGCCAGGTTCTGACGGTCAGTGAAGAAGGCTTTGGCAAGCGCAATAACGTCGATGCCTATAAAGTCCAGCTTCGCGGCGGCAAGGGAATCAAGAACTTTAAGATTACTCCCAAGACCGGTGACATCGTCGGCGTCGAAGTCGTCCACGAAGGACAGGAACTGATGCTCATCACGTCGAACGGTATCGTCATCCGGACCGACATTGAAAGCATTGGCATCAAGAAAGGACGCAACACGTCCGGCGTCAAGATCCAAAAACTGGAAGGCGACGACAAGGTCGCAGCCCTCGATACGATTGCTATCGAAGGAACGGACGAAGACGACGAACAAGAACAGACGAAACTGTTTAAAGAATAGTCGAATAAAGAATCACTGAAAGGCCGCCTCTACAGGCGGCCTTTTTTATATCTATAAATTAAACCTATAGATAGTCTTGACAATTCCTTTACACGGGAGTATACTAAACAAGCTGTCAGGGGGAACACCTCAGACGGCCCGGCTGAGACAACAGCCGTGAAAGCAGGTTTTGAAAGAAATTTCAAAAACCGCTTGACAAGCTCCTCGGAGTTTGGTAAGATAAACAAGTCGTCGCTACGGCGATGGCAGATGACCTTTGAAAACTGAACAATGATTGAATGAACGCCAGTAAATAAATCTTTGGATTTGTTTATACCGAGTTTTACTCGGGAGTGCAGGTCATTTTCGCAAGAAAATAACCGAATCAATTCAAACGTCCGGCGTAAGCCGGACACCAAAAACAATAAGTTGAGCTAGTAAGCTCTTCCATACTATCATGGAGAGTTTGATCCTGGCTCAGGACGAACGCTGGCGGCGTGCTTAACACATGCAAGTCGAACGAGAAGAGATGAGA
>ENA-OQJP01000141-OQJP01000141.1-human-gut-metagenome-genome-assembly--contig:-NODE-141-length-29112-cov-5.028014_pt1 | contig 29112 bp, 32 predicted proteins | sample MGYA00242611_ERZ504778 | MGnify/ENA primary metagenome ERZ504778 (study PRJEB26092, sample SAMD00036349) | human gut metagenome | host: Homo sapiens | study: EMG produced TPA metagenomics assembly of...
AAAACAAATTAACACATCATTAAATGGAAACAAAAGATAAGTGCTTTAGGATACGGGTTTGTAATAATATCCCCGGAAAATTTGAACAATGTCGTAAAATAAAACATTAAAGCGAAAAAGTAATTTCTTATTTTAGTAAAGATAATGATTTTTTACTATTGTATTACAGAAGGAGTACTAATTCCTATTCATCATATAAATTATGATAGATACACATTATTATTTTCTATTGGCAAATGTGAAAAATCAAAATTGAATGGATGGGAAATTCAAGCAGAATGGAATGGTTTCAATTTTACAAGTTGGAGCTTCAAATGAAATTTGGGCAGTAGGTATTGATGAAATGGAAAAATGGAATATTAAAAACCTTGATCAAGAAAAGTGGTTAATATAAAGGTTTTATATGATATAAACGACAATGAGCATATTGAGTATAAAGCTATCAGGTATAATATTCCTTCCAATAAATACGAAGTGAAAATTTTATGGTTTAGCTCGTAAATAAAATAAAATGGCATGGAAATTATGGATTCCTTTTCGAATTAACCCAAGTACAAATTCTAACTTCAAAACAGATCCATCTGAAACAGATTTTAGTAAATTGTTTGAATAACACAACCCGTCCCGGTGGATTTATAATCTGCCGGTTATGAGTATTAGGATTTGCAATCCTTGAATTTCTTTCTAAAAGTATAGGGGATAAGCAGGATACCAATCTTTATAAATCTGCGATTGTTTGTTCAATTAGTAAAAAGGACTTAAAAATAGAAAAAGTATAATCAAGCTGTCCAAGAACTCTTATCTAAAACATAGCATAATGTGTATAAACAGGATATGAGTTTTTGGACAGCCTACTATTCTTATTAAATAACACTAAGGCTGTACAAAGCATTACCCCACATCACTCAACTCATGGTCCAAATCAAACCTCAACACATAAAAAACACCATTATCCACATAACTAAAACACCTGTTCCGCTGAGTAATCTTGAACTTCTTAATGCTTTTCTGCCATAGGTCATCTGAAAAATAACGCTTGCTTTTCTTATTCTTATTATACGTTTTATAATCCAACCCATTGTCTGTTGCTATGGCATTCCAATCTGATTCCTCAAATTTTTAAAATAAATCAATAAACTCGTTTTGGTTCTCATTGTCAACAAAGGAAAATCCATGAGCGTCATCTATAAGGCTGAAATCAAGTTTCCCTCCACTGAAACGAATCGTGATATAATTCTTGAGAGGCAATTCTCCCCTTTCAAACAAGATGGAAAACAATTGCTTCTCTTTCCATATATTCCCCACCGGAATAGCAACTCCTTCTTTGGTTACAACAACCGGATGCTTCCCATACAAGGAGCGTATAAACGACAGAAGGCAGACCACACAGGCGGCGGCTTCGGCAACGGAACTGCCGGACACATCCGCTTCATCTATGAAACGGGCGTCCGGTGCTGTCAACAGATCGTTGATAGTCTTATCGAAAGTGGTTTACACCCCTTAAAAACTTCCTTGCTTGAACAAGCAGTTCAAACTCTAGCTATGTCTATCAGCTGTTTTTTACCACCTGACAGAAGTAACCGTATGGCAAGTCCATGATACGGGTAAATAAATCGGGGATTATCCATTTGCTTTTCTGTTTGGGCTTCCATACCAAACCTCCAGGAAATCGGGAGTTGGATTCAGCATTGAAGTAATCTTTTCCCCTTTCCGCTTCAATTGGAATACGAAAGCTGTCCGCATGGTACATTCTCCTTCAAAATCCATAACTCCTTTTTTCTTCTTAACATAAAGATACAATGTTTTTCTGAGAGATATTCTACATCACTCAGCTTCCGTTAGTACCCTTTGATATTTTTTGAAAATAACCAAGGATAGGTTTTCATTTTTTGATTTTAACTTATATATTTGCAAAAACAAACCGACTAATCGGTTTTAAGCAAGAATGGAATTTATATTAGATACGTTAGTTCATATAGTTAATGTCGTTAAATTCAACGACATTAAACAAAATGCAGTCCAATTCGCCAGTATATCAACGACTTTAAGAAAGTGTAAACTCTAATTAAATATTAATCTTTAATTGAAAAACATTATGAAGAAAAAGATGTTCAAATTTATTTCATGCATAGCCATTTTATTTATGGTTTCATGCTCTGGGGATGATTTACTTTTCTCCTATGAAGATGATGTTACCACAAGGGGACTTTCGGGTAGAGCTTCATTGACTTATCCTATGAGTAGCTTTATTAGTAATGTGGCGTTGAGTTTAACAGACCAAGGTTCTGTCAATTCCATTCTTGAGGAATTACAAAGTAATCCTTTAGGCAAAGGATACAGATGTGTTTTCAAGAAACTGACAACTAAAAAGGTATCAAAAATATCCCGAGGCGATACAGGCACAGCACCAGCTTCGTACAATGCAAAAACGAATGAGGTATTGTTGAAAACAGGCTCAACAATCGCAACGAATTCAATACAGGAGGAGTTTATACATGCCGCACAAGATAGAGTATATTTCAATGGAATTCTTCAATATGCAGGTAAAGAAGGAACTCCAAACATAGAATTTGAAGCAAAGATTATTCAAGAACTTATATATTGCGCTAATGGATATGGATTTGGTGGCTTAGGAGCAGGACCGACACATGCCGATGATTATACAAGATGGATTATGTTGTTATGTGAAGATGGTTTTCTTGATGAAAAATTTCCTTCTCTATCAGAAGTGTTATCTACTAAATATGCTGGATATGGTTATTACAACTATATGGAGTTTTTTAAAGTTAAAGATCCTGGCTATAATAAAGGTATCATTTATAGTATGCAACCTTCGCTACTTGATTATATAAGTAATAATTACGGTATTTAAAAAAGATATTATGAAGACATTAAGTTTTTTCATTTCAGTAATTGTCGCATTATTTGTTTTTACAAATAATATTTGTGCACAAAACGAAGTTAAAGTTTCCAATGGCAAATCTTATGTATATGATTATAAGAACCAGAAGATTTATCGTCAAACTTTGAATAGAAGTTTTCAGCAAGATAAAATACTGGACAATTTTGTAGCCAAACAAACGACACCAGTCAATAACTTATACATAGAAGTATTATCACCGGCAAGATTGGAAGAATTGAAATCTGAAAAGATAGCCACTACATTTATTTGTGATTCGTACGGAAAAGTAAAATCTGTAGAGTTTCTATTTTTCAAAGAACCTTTTTTGTCTGTTGATGAAATAGAAAGATTAGAAGAAGCTTTTTTGAATTACACATTTGATTTGAAAGTATATGGAGATAAACAGGATTCAAATCTTTATAAATTTGCAATTGCTTGCTTTTTTAGTAAACTTTAAATAGGAAAGGGATAGAATATACTTCAAACTGTCCAAGAACTCTTATCGAACACATAGTATAGTATGTATAAACAGGATATGAGCTTTTGGACAGTTTTCTATATATAAAAAGAATACCAAGACTATAAAAACATTACCCCACATCACTCAACTCATGGTCCAAATCAAACCTCAACACATAAAAAACGCCATTTTCCACATAACCAAAACATCTGTTCCGCTGAGTGATCCTGAACTTCTTAATGCCTTTCTTCCATAGGCCATCTGAAAAATAACGCTTGCTTTTCTTATTCTTATTATACGTTTTGTAATCCAATCCTTTGTCCGTTGCTATGGTATTCCAACCCAATTCTTCAAATTTGCGGAATGAATCAATAAACTCGTTTTGGTTCTCATTGTCAATAAGGGAAAATCCATGAGTGCCATCAATAAGGCTGAAATCAAGTTTTCCTTCACCGAAATGAGTCGTGATATACTTCTTGAGAGACAATTCCCTCTCCTTTCAAACAAGATGGAAGGCAATTGCTTCTCCTTCCATATATTCCCCACAGGAATAGCAACTCCGTCTTTGGTTACAACACCCGGATGCTTCTCATACAAGGAGCGTATAAACGACAGAAGACAGACCGCACGGGCGGTGGCTTCGGCAACGGAGCTGCCGGACACATCCGCTTCATCTGCCAGGTAATCATTGACAGTTCTAAAACATAAGCCTAATAATCATAACTTTTTTAAAACCGGGTTGTCTTCTTCCGTTTTTTAAATTACCTTTGTAGTTACTTAGTATAATGAAACATATTCAATGATTAACAGCATATTATTAACTGATTTTACAGGCTTTGCAAATACCCGGTTTGATTTCACCAAAGGGATAAACGTCCTTATTGGCAAGAATGGTACGGGCAAGACGCACGTTCTCAAATGCCTGGCGGCAACTTTGCAGGCACGCCATGACTTCCTCGGCAAGAACTCAGCTTCCAAGGAACAGTTTGAGTATATCTTGGCGGAAGACATGATATTTTATTTCAAGCCGGATGTCATAGGCAACCTGGTCAACAAGGGAGTGCCTTCAGGCAGGGCAAACATTACAGTCACGATAGACGGCAAACTGTTGCAATACAGCTTCTCATCCGCTTCCAAAACAACTGTAAAATTAGAAACGGACGAAAAGTGGGACGACCGCCACTCTATCTATATCCCCCCACGTGAGATGTTCTCTTTGTTCGAAGGCTTTATCGGTTTGAGCAGTAAGCGTGAAATCTCATTTGACCAAACGTATATCAACCTGGCACACGCGTTGTCACTCCCCATATTGCGTGAGTCGGAAGACAATCCGTTGAAACCGGCCATCGAGCTGCTGGAGCAGGAATTGCAGTTCAAGGTTTTGCAGATGAACGGACGTTTCTATATACAGACTGAAAAAGGGAACATGGAAGCGCACCTGGTAGCCGAAGGACTCCGCAAGCTGGCTTCCATCTTGTACCTCATACTGAATGGGGAAATCAATACGGACACCATCCTGTTCTGGGACGAACCCGAAGCCAACCTGAATCCGGCTCTTGTAAAAGTCGTGGCAAAGTTTATCCGTGTGCTTCAAGAATGCGGCTTGCAGATTTTCGTCGCCACTCACGACTACCTGCTTACACACACGCTTTCTCTCTATTCCGAATATAAGGAACACACCAACATATCCGTCAAGTTCTTCGGTTTGAAAAAAGAAGATAAGGGAATCATTGTGGAGGAAAGCGAAACCTTGGCAGGCATACGGAACAATCCGATACTGGAGGAATATGCGGCTTTTTACGATTTGGAACAGCAATTCATCAACCAATATGAGTAATTTTCAAGAAAGCGGCATAAACTTCAAGTTTCAGTCTCCCCAATGGACTGTTGTCAAGTATGACGAGCATTTGGCACACAAAAAGGTAAGCAATGCCTTGCAGCCTACCAAAGCGGTGGACTTTTTGGGTATTCATGATAACGGACAGTTGTTTTTGATTGAGGTGAAGAATTACAGGGGGCACACGCATGATGAGGAGACCCGGAATGTGCTTCAGGCAAAAGGCGATGAGTTGATGCGCAGGATTGCCGTCAAAGTAAGGGACACGATTGCCACAGTAATCGGTTCTGCCCGTTTTTCCACAAATGACGAAGCATTTTTTACCCAAGTCAACCAATTGTTGGTTGATGACCGGAAGAAGATAGTCATCATTGCCTGCATAGAACTGGATGCGACAGACGACAAAGAGCGAAAAGCCCAAATGAGCGTATGGATGCAGAAGTTGAAACAGAAACTGTCATGGCTCCATGCAGTTAAAATCTCCATCAATCCGGTTGACAACATTACCGCTCTCCTGCCCGATACGGAAGTCTCATTCATATAAATACCTACCGTACAACAAGAGGGTATCAAAACCCTCTTTTCCACATTTCAAAAAAAGTACCACATTTGTTTCCGTTCTCATACAAAAAGAATATATTTGCACATAACAGACTGTTTGGTCTGTTATGTGCAAAATAAGCATGGAACAAAAGTAATGGGCTCACTCCATTAAACACTTACCTTATATTAGGTCATCTTATTTATAAATGGTATATTTGCACATGGTCTATATAACAACGATATGAGTAGAATCAAGATTAAGAATTTCGGTCCGCTCAAGGAAACGGTCTCCGCAATGGACGGATGAATGGAACGCTTTTTCTTGGAAACAAACTATATATTGAGAATCGAAAATAGAATAAATATCGAATAATTGGTTGACCTTGCAGTGATTTTCGGCGAAAAACGGAACTCGGGTACGAAAGCCGATGCCTACATTTGCACTGTTAACAAGATGTTTCACTTAATACCAATTTATTTATGGACAATATCCAAAAAATCAAGTTGCTGAATGAGCTGATGTCCAAGGCAACCCCGCAAAATGTAGATTTCACCCCGCACAATGGCAATTATTGTGTGACACTGCTGGCTACGCAACCCATTCACACTTGGGGATGGCAAAAACGTAAATTCAAAATCAAGGGTCGCCTGGAAGAGGGCAAGACAATCTCCGCCGACTTGATAGTGGAAAATGAAATGCTTTTTGGTGTGACAGACCTGCCGTATGTGGCACACGAGGGCGACCGTACCCCTATCTTCAAGATTATCCGTGCTTCCATCTTCTGCGCTTATGGAGCCTTACAGCTTACGGAACTGCATCGGGGTATGCGGAAAATAGCCTGCACGGACTACCCTTTCAAAAAAGCGGATAAGGAAGAACAGATAACGGCGGAAGTCAAGTTTATGAAAAAACTGGCCTCAAGGATGACTGTCCCTGAACATTGTATAAGCGGACGCCCGGTAGTAACCCATCTTACGTCCACCCGCTTGAGAGACGTCATATTGTATAACAAAGAATATGAGCCGGCATTATATGAAAAGATGAAAGGTTCCATTGAGGCGTTATCCCCTTTCATTCCGGCAAAGGACAACGCGGACAATGCGCTTCCTGATGTATTTATCTCCCGCCAAGATTGGGAAAATCCCCGTGACACCTTTGACCATCAGGTGGTCATACTCAACGCCAAAAGCAAAAAGAAGCAACAGTTTTGGTGGGATTACCTGAAACTCAATATTTTTTTGAGTGACTTGGAGTATAAATTCGGTTACTATGTATTAATGAACCGCTGGCAGGTTCCGGTAATTCAAAAGTGGATTGCCGAATACCACGAAAAAGGTTATTTCGAATCCCAACGGGCAAAAGACTACCTTCTTTTTTATTTGAAAGCCAGTGAAAAAGCACCGGTTCGTGTCTTAAACTCCATGGGAGTACAGGTTAAAGTTAAAATGACTCCAAGATAAATTTGATAAATCAGCACTTGTCAAAAGGGAAGGATGAAATGTTTATTAACATAGAGTTTCATCTTTCCCTTTGTTTTATTCCGAATGTTTATATTTTTGCAATAAATACCGACTGGACGGTTTATATGAAAAAAATTATGATATACAAAACTTGTGCTAAGGAATTGGTCATACCGCTGATTGCAGCAATACCTGAAATTGTCGCAGTTATGTTCGTTGATGTTCATTCAACGGATTGACAACAGGCATGATTCGGTTTTCAAATTTTAGATGAAAACAAGATTACGCGGAAGAGTCATAATTTGGGGGAGTAGTAAGTTGAAAAAGGCATAGAGAATCATCTCATACAATAAATTCCACTTTTCGTTTGAGTTCTTCTCTACGCCTGAATAAAATCCGATTAGTCGGTTTTTATTAAAAGCAAATGTAACAAAAAAATAAGACCCCCATATTGCCTGAAGCAAAACTGTCTAAAATAATGGAATTGATTTAAGTATCATACTGTTAACGTATGTAGTTTAACTCTTATTCGCTTTAAACTAAGTATGCAAAAAAGATTGAATATTCAGCCAAATGTTCTATTTTGTTTTTAAAATACATATTTATGAAAGGAACAAAAGGAACAGAAACAAAAGCGTTAATAAGGGAGACCGCATTCAAGTTGTTTCTGACAAAGGAGTATAATATGGTCCCCTTGAAAGATATTGAACAAAGTCTCAACCTGTCAAGAGGTTGTATGTCCTATCATTATCCGACCAAACAAGAATTGTTTATGGATGTGATTGATCAATATATCTTGAGAAAACAAGATGTAGATAATAAAATGCAAAATTCCGAAAGTCTATCACTGCATGATTTTATCAACTATTACATTGACAATGTAAAACGTACAATGGACTATCTATACCAGTTCATATTGCCGAACGCTAATACCAACGGAACAAGGGCTTATATGAGTCTGATATTACAGGCGGAAAAATTTTATCCAAACTTTACAAAGGAAACAACGATAGTTACCCAAAAAGAGCTATTACTATGGGAAAGGATATTGAAACATGCACAAGAGAAAGGAGAAATTGGAACTCAATACAATTGCAAAAATATCGCCAAGCAGTTCAAATACGTATATTTTGGACAATCTTATAATGAAGCATTGGTAAATGGATTGAATATTCCCCTGTTAAAGGAACAGTTTATGTTTATATATAGTTTAATTAAAATATGATTTAAAATGTCAAAGGAAGTTTTTATAACAACAGTAACCTCTTACTTCCCAAACTCTCCGATAGATAATAATTCTATGGAAGATTATTTAGGGTTAATCTCTGGAGTACATTCTCGTGTCAAAAATATTGTACTCAGACAAAATGGAATAAAACAACGTTTTTATGCCGTCAACACAAAGCAGGAAATGACGCATACGAATGCGGAACTGGCACAACTGTCGATACAGAAACTTTTGACAGAAGCTTTATTACCTCTGCAAGAATTAGAACTTTTAGCATGTGCAACTGCCAGCCCGGACCAAGTGCTGCCTTCACATGCCTCCATGGTACATGGTTTGCTAAAAAATGCTCCTATGGAAATATTTTCAGCATCCGGCATCTGTTTGTCATGCGTTCAAGCATTCAAGATTGCATATCTAAGCATTTTAGCGGGTGATAAGCGTAATGCTGTTTGTAGTTGTTCCGAGTTGGTATCAGCGGGGTTGCTTTCCAAAAATTTTGATGTTGAATACGAAAAATGCGCTAATCTTGGAATACAACCATACATGGCATTGGAAAAAGATTTTCTACGCTTTATGCTGAGTGATGGTGCCAGTGCGGTATTATTACAGGATAATCCGGGCAAAGGAAAAGCTCTACATATCGAATGGGTGGAAATGACTTCGTATGCCAATGAATTGCCGACATGCATGTTTATGGGAGCGGAAAAAAGAAAAAAACGGAGAATTGAAAAGTTGGAAAAGTTTCAGTAGTCAGGAACTAACAGACCGCTCACTTTTTACTGTAAAGCAAGATATTAAATTACTGGAAAAGAATGCCGTCCCATATTGGGCGAAACACATAAAATATTGTCTTGAGAAACACAATGTGGCACCGGAATCCATTTCTTATGTACTGCCCCATGTTTCCTCCATGTTTTTTTATGATAAGATAATAAATGAATTAAAAGGGATTGGAATCGGAATTGACGAAAGCAAGTGGTTTACCAACCTATCCAGAGTAGGCAATATAGCTTCTGCCGCCATCTTCGCCATATTGGATGAATTCTGGAAAACACACGAACTGAAGTCCGGTGAAAAAATCCTGTTGCTTGTTCCTGAAAGCGGACGCTTCTCCTATGGAACTGTGTTATTAAGTGTAGTTTAAGTGTTTAAGTTTGGAAATAAGCAATAAATAGCTTAATTTTGCAAAACTAACAGGTAAAATAGTATAGTATCATATACATCTTTCAAACGAAAAGTGGAAAATTTCAAAGAGAGAAGATGGGATATGACAGCTTGCGCTATATCAAAACATATAGCACGGGTGCGTCGACTTCATCTCTAGGCTTTTCCACTGCCACGTTTGGGTTGTTGATTGCATCTGTGCTATTTTTTATATAATGCAGGTGTGATATGGATCCAAACTTGAAACAGCGGATAATTGACGAGGCGTATGTACTGTTCCTTACCAAAGGCATGAAACAGACTTCATTTTGCGATGTGGCGGCAGCCGTGCATAAGTCCAAAGGCGCGGTCATGCACTATTTTTCATCCAAACGGCATTTGATTGACACTGTCGTGAAAATGCGCTTTTTCCCGGCTTCCCAGCTCTCTCCGGAAATGGATTATCTGGAAGGGAGAAGATGGGACGAATTTCTCCGGTCCTACAAAAACCCGATTGAACGGGTAATCGACAGCTTTCCTGAAAAACTGGAGGGCAACGGATTGATGTATTATATGCAGTTCGTCTCCTCCGCCAACGAATACATGGACGAATTTCAGCAAATGTACCGCGAACTTCTTGCCAGGGAACAGGATTTTCTTTTCAATGCGGTCGTTGTCATTTACAAACATTCTGTGGACGACACACAGGTATTCAGCAGGCAATTGTTCGAAAATTCCATAGGAAAAACCTTTGGGGCATTGCTTTTTCAAATACAATAACCGCTTCTCTTCGCTTAAAACCATATTTTTCTAATATAAACGGCACATTTGCCTTGCATTTGAATACTTTTTCTTTGTTATTATTTGGAAAGATTTATCTTTGCGAATAATAAAATACCGACTGGTCGGTTTTTATTGTTCGCTTGTTTAAAACCGGGTATAACAAAATAAAAAGGCTCATACATTGATAAATTGGAACAGACTGATAAGAAAGACTTCACACCCGCGGTCGCTTCTTGCCAAGATTGCGGCGGGGTACATCACCGTGCTCCTGACGGTTGGCTGTATCATATATATAGGTATCCACGAATGGCGGGAGATCAGGTCTATAGAAACGAATGTCCGGCAAATAAACAGACAAAAGCGGGCCATACGCAATGTATATATGAAAATGCTTGAACTCTCTTTGTTCTGCGACACATTCACGGAGTGGGACGAGAAGGATTTCAACACGTACCTGAAACAGAAATCGACAGTCGACAGCCTGTTGTACGGTTTACAGGAATTGCATCCCAACGCCCGGATAGACAGTATCCGCATCTTATGGAGGGACAAGGAACAGTCCATGCTGCAAATCAAGGAGATTATGCGCAAGCAGCAGCAAGCCGGCCGGGAAATAGCCGGACAGCTTCCGCAAACAGCCGGACAAAGCCCCCCGAAAAAGACCGGCAGGAAGAGAGGATTCCTGAAAAGGCTGTTCGGGAAAAAAGAGAAGACGGAAACCTCCCCGGACACATCCGCACTCCATGCCCTCAACAGGACCATAGCGGACAGACAGCGGCAATATGCGCGCCAGTTCTCCGAGCAGGCACATATCCTCGCCTCCCGCAACAGGTTGCTCAACGAGCAGCTTCAACAGGTTATCAGGCACATGGACCGGAATATCCAGGAAGAGATGCAGCAACGGGAGGAAAAGCTGGGCAGAACGGGCGAACGGTCACTGGCCATAGTCGCCGGGCTGGTGGTGTTCATGCTCCTGCTGCTCGGGGGTTCCTACATGATTATACACCGGGACATGGCACGCATAAACCGCTACAAGAAAAGGCTGGAGGAAACAATCGGGCAATTGGAACATACCGTCGCCGAAAACGAGGAGCTGATCGCGGCAAGAAAAAGAATCATGCTGACCGTAACCCATGACCTGCGCACACCGCTTACGACAATCAACAGCTATGCTGAACTGCTCGCGACGGAGAAAAAGATATCCAAACGGAAAGAATACAACCGGACGATACGCCGGGTGGCGGGACACATGGAGGCCATGCTGAACACTTTGTTGGGATTTTTCCGGCTGGAGAGCGGAAAGGAGGAAGTCAATCCGGTTCCGTTCAGGCTGCATACCGTCATCGAGACGCTGGAAGCGGATTTCATGCCGCTGGCGGCGGACAAGAACCTCTTCCTGAATATGGAGAGTCCAAGGGACAGGGTGGTCATCGGGGACAAGAAACGGATTGTCCAGATAGGACATAACCTGTTGTCAAACGCCATCAAGTTCACGGAGCGGGGGGCGGTCACATTACGCATGCGGTTTGATAACGGAACCTTGCAGCTCTCCGTCGAGGATACCGGTACGGGGATGAGCGCGGAAGAGCAGGCACGCGTTTTCACCGCTTTCGAGCGGTTGCCCAACGCGATGGCCGAGGAGGGTGTGGGACTGGGGCTCTCCATTGTCAAGGAGCTGGTCGGACTGCTGGGAGGCACGATAGAACTGACAAGCAGAAAAGGGTCCGGAAGCTGCTTCACGGTGCTTCTGCCCGTGTCAACTGCGGAGGAGACGGCAAAGAAGAAAACGGCACCCGGTCCCTCGTACAGCCTTTTACCGTCGTGGCGTTGGACAACGATACCGTCCTGCTGGCCGCCGTCAAGGAGATGTTCGCGCACCATGGGGTGATGTGCACGACATGCGGGTGCGTACGTGACCTGATGGAATGCATCCGCCGTCAGAACTATGACCTGATGATTACCGACTTGAAAATGCCGCAGATGAACGGGTTTGATGTGTTGAAACTGCTTCGCACAGCCAATGTGGGAAACTCGCGGACCATTCCGGTCATTGCGGCCACCGCTTCGGGAAGCTGCAATACGGCGGACCTGCATGAGGCGGGGTTCTCGGCCTGCCTGAAGAAACCGTTCTCCGTGGAAGAGCTGCTGCAAGTCTGTACGGGATGCCTGGGCGACGAAAGGCAGCAGGAGCAGGTCGATTTCCATGCGTTGCTGGAGTATGGCGACAGGCTGGAAATGCTGGAGACGCTTATCAGGGAGACAACGGACGATATCGCGGCGATGGCGGAAAGTGCGGAAAGGAACGATTACGAGTCGCTCAGGGAATGGACCCACCACCTGAGCAGTTCCTGGGAGATAATCCATGCCGGCAAGCCCCTGCGGGACCTGTTCATGCTGCTTCAGGGGAACGGGGAATATTCGGCGGAGGAGTTCGGCCGGGCGGTCCGGAAAGTACTGGACAAGGGAAAGGAAATAATTGATTTGGCACAACAGGCAAAGGAAAGCTATGAGAGTGATTGTGGTTGAGGACAATATATTGTTCTGCGATTATATCTGCAATTTCTTGCAGAATGCCGATTACCAGACAGTGAAGGCATACCGGCTGGCACAGGCGCGGCAGGTCATCGCCCGTTCCGTCCGGGAGGATGACATCGTGCTGGCCGACCTGAGACTGCCGGACGGGGAAAGCACCGCGCTGCTGGAATGGATGAGGGGACAGGGCTACACCCATCCGTTCATCATGATGACGAACTATGAGGAGATACACACGGCTGTACATGCCATGAAACTGGGAGCGGAGGATTATATCCTCAAACCGCTGCTCGAAGACAAGCTGCTTCCCGCACTGAAAAAGATAAGGATGGCGGACGAGGCATTCGCCAAAGTGATTTATGAACGCAAGAGCGCCGCTTTCCGCGAGCTGGACCGCTACATCCGCCTGGTTGCCCCCACGGACATGACGGTGCTCATACTCGGCAACACGGGGACGGGCAAGGAGCATCTGGCGGGCAAGATCCACAAGCGGAGCCTGAGGGCGAACAAGCCGTACATAACCGTGGATTGCGGAAGCCTGTCAAGGGAATTGGCGGCATCCGCCTTTTTCGGCCATGTCAAAGGGGCGTTCACGGGGGCGACGGATGAAAAACCGGGATATTTCCAGGAAGCGCGGGGAGGCACGTTGTTCCTGGACGAGGTGGAGAATCTGCCGGTGGAAATACAACAGATGCTGTTGCGTGCGATGGAGGAACGGAGGTACCGCCCCGTGGGCGGAAGGCAGGACAAGCGGATGGACGTGCGCGTCATCGCCGCCACCAACGAGGACTTGCAGGGTGCCGTCGCGGAAAAACGCTTCCGGAAGGACCTGCTATACCGGTTGCAGGATTTTACAATCACCGTGCCCACGTTGCAGGATTGCCTGGAAGACATACTCCCGCTGGCTGATTTTTTCCGTATCCAGTCTGCCGGACAACTGGGAAAGGAGATTCCGGATTTTGACGAGGCGGCAAAAAAAATATTGCTGGGCTACGGCTGGCCGGGGAATGTCCGTGAATTGAAACAGGTTGTCCATGCGGCGGTGCTGATATGTGGCGGAAAACTGATAACCCCTCAGTGCTTACGGTTGCAGCAGGCGGGAAAGACAGTGTTGAATCTTGCAAAGGAAGAAAAGATAAACAACTGCCTGCTAAAAGACGAACAGCGGAATGCGGAACAGATCAGGATGGCGGTCACCATATCCAAAGGCAACCTGACACAGGCGGCAGCCTTGCTGGGCATCAGCCGCCCGACCCTTTACAAGAAAATGGGCATGTACGGGATTACCAAGGAACAGGTCTGAAAGGACCGGATAATAATATACAGGACAGTTTCCCCTTCCATCAAAGGAAAATCGAACCGGTCTTGCCAGCCGCATTTTCCACACTCTTTTCGTGGCAATTTTCCTTGCGGCTGGCGCCGGGGAAAATTGCCGCGAAAAAGAATGCGGCGGCAATCCCGCTTCGATTTGAAGGATGATTACAGGGGCAAACTGCGACCGACGTGACGCACGGGCAATACATACAGGAGATATTCCGGAGGAACCGTTTCTTATATTCCCTGAAAATCAAATACTGACCATACCATATCCCGTCCCGCCTGAAATCTTCTTATTAAGTATATGACGGACCACAAGAAAAAACAGGGGGCTTCAGCTCCCTCTGTTCTGCATGGGCCGCCGTACCCGCTCCTTTTTTCTTCCGTGCCATGCACGCCGTTTGTCCTTTTCCCTGCGGTACGTCCCCTCGCCTGCCCCTACTCTTTTTTCCTGCCGCCCTTGTATTTCCTACTTGTTTTGAAGCACCTTTCCGGACATCTGATGACATCTGATGACGTCCGATGTCACCTTTTTGAAAATCAGCATTTTATCCAAAATATACTCATACATTTGAAGTGTCAAAGCGATTCATTAACCTCAAAAAGATGATGTATGGCACAAGAAAAGAACATGAACGAGAAACCCAAACGGACCAGAAAACCGAAGGCGAAAGACGAGGCCCTTCCGGTGGAACAGATTACCGAACTGATGCTGGTTCACAACAAGAACGACCCGAAAGCGGGCGTGCGTGCGGTCAGCGGAATCGACGGACAAGGAAAGGTGAAAACTGTTCCGGCGGATGAACGGAACGAGAATTCATTCCTGAAATTCGACAAGAACTCAAGTATCCTCGAGAATTTCATCAAGAATTTCTGGAGCCAGCTCAAGAACCCCACGCATTTCCGGCTGATCCGCATGACCGTCCACGATTACAAGATGAACAAGCAGGCCATCAGGGACCTGGCGGAAGGAAAACAGACGGACGCGGTGAAGGAGTTCCTCAAGCGCTACGAGATCCGTCCCAAAGAGAACAGGAAGGAACAGAATGTAAACCAAGAAAAAACAGAAACGATGGCAAAGAAAAACAGCAACAGCCGCAACAACCGCAGGAACCCCTGCAACAGAGCGAGGTGCAACAGGCGGCACAAGGCGCGCAGCCGCAGGTACCGCAGGCGGAACAACAGCCGCAGGCACCGCGTTACCGCTACAACGAGGACATGATTGACTGGAACGCACTGGAAAAGATCGGTGTTTCCAAAGCGTCGCTCGAACAGGAGGGACTGCTTGACTCCATGCTGAAAGGCTACAAGACGAACAAGCTGGTACCGCTTACGCTGACATTGGACGCCGCCACCATCCGTATGGACGCGCGCCTTTCACTGATACCCATGCAGAACGGACAGGTCGGGCTCGGCGTCCACGGCATACGCAAGGAGCCGCAGCTGGAACGCCCGTACTTCGGGCATATCTTCACCGAGGAGGACAAGAAGAACCTGCGCGAGAGCGGCAACATGGGACGTGTGGCGGAACTGAACCTGCGCGGAGGCACGACGGAACCCTGTCTGATCTCCATCGACAAGAACACCAACGAGCTGGTGGCCGTCCGCCAGGAGCATGTCTACGTGCAGGATGAGGTAAGGGGTGTCAAGTTGAGTCCCGACGAGATACAGACCCTCAAGAACGGCGGACAGGTGTTCGTGGACGGGATGATTTCCAACAAGGGGAAAGAATTCAGCGCTACACTACAGTACAGTGCCGAACGCAGGGGGCTGGAGTTCATCTTTCCCAAGGACCAGGCGTTCAACCAGCAGTCCCTCGGCGGGGTACAGCTCTCGCCCACCCAGTTGAAGATGCTCAGCGAGGGGCACACCATCCTGGTCGAGGACATGAAACGCAGGAACTCCGACGAGGTGTTCTCCTCATTCGTCACGCTGGACAAGGTGACGGGACGTCCGAACTATACCCGCCACAATCCGGAGACAGGCGAAATCTACATCCCGAAGGAGATCTGCAACGTGCAGCTCACCCACGAGGACAAGGAGCTGCTCCGCAAGGGACAGCCGGTCTTTCTGGAAAACATGGTCAACCGCAAGGGAGAGGAGTTCTCCGCCTTCGTCAAGCTGAACATGACCACCGGCAACCCGCAATACTCCCGTACCCCGGACGGGTTCAACGAGCAGCAGGCGCCGCGCATCCCGGCGGAAGTGTACGGCCATGTGTTCACCGCGCAGGAGAGGGCAAACCTCCAGGACGGAAAGGCCATTCTCATTTCCGACCTAAAAAGCAACGGAAAACAGTTCAGCTCCTACCTGAAAGTCAACCCCGGTTCCGGGCAGTTGCAATATTTCCAGGACAATCCGGATATCCGGAGGGACACTTCCCGCCGGGCGACACAGGCAGACAATGCCCAACAACAGGAGCAGAAGAAAAGCGCGAAACAGGCCATGTAGGATGATACCGGAAATGACAGAGAAAATGACTTTACAAACAACCCCAAAATCAAGAAACGTATGAATACGAATCAGAAGACCCGCCTCAAGGCGGAAGATATGGAGTGGAACGTTCTGAAGACCCTCGGGCTCAGCAAGGAACAGCTGGAGGCGGACGGCAGTATGGAGCGGTTGCTGCAAGGCATGGAGACGGAAGCCATTCCGTTGAAGTTCCGTACCCCGGTCATCGACCTGAGCATGGACGCCACATTGAGACTGGTACCCGGACCCGGTGGAAAACCGGTCCTGGAAATCAAGGGAATCAGCCCGGAAAAGGAACCGGAAGCATAAGACGGAAGAAGTTGGACACGTACTCCGTGCCGGACGGTACGGAGTACATAAAAAGAAAAAAGAATATGATTGCAATATTGACTGAGAAGTTATCATAACTCGTGATAACTTCTCTTATCACAAGCAAATTGTTATCCAAAGCTATAAGCTAATACACCAAATAACTGACAGATAATCAATCAAACTCGTGATAATAATATTCTGATAATAATATGCTATATTGTGGAGAGAGTAATGTTGCTCTCTCCAAATATAGTATTATGGACAATAAAAATCATTTTGAATCCAAAGTTTCGGATTTTTTAGAAGCGTTGCGTAAAGCCGGATATTCAGAATCGACTATCCGACAGTATAAAAAGACCTGTCGTCTTTTTATCGTTTACATGGATATAAACTACATACAAGACTGTAATGTAGAATCCATCGATTTGTTTTTAAAGACTATGCCACAAGAAAAAACGCGGTTGATACATGGAACCAATTATCGACTACTGCTATTCGTTAATTATCTTACGGATAGAACTATCCAAAAACCAGTTGTAAGATACGTTATACGCAAATTCTCAGGAGAAATAGGAGGCATTATGACAAAATACCTTCATCTCTTGGAAGAACAAAGACTATCTCCTAAAACGATAGATGGCTACGAACATGTGTTTAGCTATTTTCTCAGACATTTGTCTTTGAGGAATGTATTCCGCATCTCAGATATAGGTGAGGATGATGTGCTAACTTTTATATCTTCCAGCCAAAACAGTAAACAAAGAGTATTGGCAACGATGCGTGCATTTTGTCGTTACCTGTACGAACAAAAGCTTATCAATAAGAATATTGATTATGTGATAGGAAGAAACCGTTATATTGTAAAAGAAAAACTACCGTCGACATACACTTGTGAAGAAGTCTTGCAAATAGAATCTTCGGTAAATCAATCCACTCCTGTAGGAAAACGAGATTACGCCATGCTCCTATTAGCAACACGGTTAGGACTACGTTCCTCCGATATTGCCGGATTACAATTCAGTAATTTAGACTGGGATAGAAACATTATCCGCCTGATACAGTACAAGACTAAACGTGAAATAGAATTGCCACTCTTAAAGGATGTAGGAGAAGCTATCATCAATTATGTGAAATATGGCAGACCGAGTTCTTCTTCCAAACAGATATTCCTATCCTCTTTAGCCCCATATAATCCTGTGAATGGGGCGGTAGTTTCCTTGTCGGTCAGAAAGATTATCTGCCATTCAAGAATAGATACAAGGGATAGAAAAAAAGGCCCTCACGCAATGAGACATACTTTAGCCAGCCAGCTATTGCGTAATGGCGTATCACTGCCCGTCATTTCTGAGACATTGGGACACAAAACTACACAAACGACAATGGGCTATCTTCGGATAGACATTGATGGTTTGATGAAATGTGTTCTTGAAGTCCCGGATGTCCCATCCGATTTCTACACACAGAAAGGAGGCTTGTTCTATGTCTGAACAATTCATATATCAAAGCGTGTTCGCACCTTATTTTAAGGATTTTCTTGCGATGAAAGAAAATCAGGTTTCCGACATTGGACGGATAAAGTGGATGCTCTTGGAGTTTGACAAGTTCTTCGTTAATAGCAACATCAGGGATGTGTTCATAACTAAAAGCATGATTGATGCATGGAAGTGCACCCGCATACATGATAAAAAGAAAACCCTCTATGACAAGGTGTCCATGTTCCGGCAGTTTTGCCTATATTTATGCCACATAGGAAAAGAATGCTATATACCCAAGTTACCAAAGAAGGAATATTCGGATTTTACTCCTTATGTGTTTACCCGTGGACAGATACAGGACATCTTTGAAGCTTGCGACAAACAAAGGATGCATAGTCATAATATATATTGTAATCTTTTTGCATTACCTACTTTATATAGAATCTTATATGCTACAGGGATTAGAATCGGAGAAGCCATATCCATTAGGAATCGGGATGTTGATTTGAGAAGGAATTGCATCATTATTCGGAAGACAAAGAACAAGATGGAAAGGCTTATTCCTTTAAGCGACTCCCTGTCCAAGGTTCTACAACAGTATTTGGAATATCGCAACAAGATGCCCTTGCCAGATGTTGATGCCCTGGACAAGTTCCTGTTAATATCTCCATCTGGACGACCGTTATCTTCTTGCACTGTCTTGGGCGGTTTCAAGAAAGTGTTGGAAAAATGCAATATACCTTGTTCGAGCAACCGTTCCGGAGGAGCCTGCATACATAGCCTCAGACATACTTTTGCCGTCCATTCCCTTGCAAAGATGGTGCAAGAAGGAATGGACATATATTGTGCGCTTCCCCTTTTGTCGGTCTTCTTGGGGCATAAGACATTGAAAGGGACTGAAACCTACGTGCGCCTGACACAAGATATGTTTCCCGATATTCTATTGAAACAAAATACGATAACACGGTTTGTGTATCCTCAAACAAACATAATAACTAATTTAAATGTAGATACTTATGAAAACGACTGACTTTGCGAAGCATTTAACGGCTTTTTTCACAGAGTACCTTATCGGAGAAAGAGGCGTAAGCCTTAATACCATACGGTCATACAGCAAATCATTTAGCTTGCTGTTAAACTTTCTGGACGAACAGGTAAACATAAAGGCTGATAATCTTAGATTGGAACATATTACCAGAAAAACGGTTTTAAACTTCCTTGATTGGTTACAAGACACGAAAAAATCGAGTAACGCGACTAGAAATCAAAGATTGGCGGCATTACGTTCTTTTTGTACGTATATGCAATATGAGGATGTAAAGCGTCTGGAACAATGGCAAGAGATATTATCCATCAAGGTAAAACACATGAAAAAGAAGTGTCAATTATCTCAGCATAGATGGTATTAAGCTTTTATTGGCACAAATACCAATCAACACGAAAAAAGGACGACGGGATTTTAGCTTTGATATCCCTGCTCTATGATAGTGGAGCCAGAGTACAAGAATTAATAGACTTGACACCCGCATCTTTGAAATTGGAAAAGCCTTGTCATGTCACCTTATTTGGTAAAGGACGCAAAAAAAGAATTGTCCCTTTACAAGACGAACAAGTGAATTTATTACGCAGTTATATGGAAGAGAACCGTTTAGACCTGTCCGGTTTTAATCAAAGGCCTCTTTTCTTTAACAGTTGTGGCAGAAAGCTAACAAACTCTGGCATATCTTATATCTTGAATAATTATATTAATCACGCCCGAATACAAGATCCGGAACTTATACCGGAAAAAATAAGCCCGCATACTTTACGGCATAGTAAAGCTATGCACTTGTTACAAGCTGGTGTAAATTTGGTCTATATTCGTGATATTTTAGGACATGTATCTATACAAACGACTGAAATATATGCTCGGGCTGATTCTAAACAGAAAAGAGAGGCCTTGGAATCAGCTTATGTTAATATGATACCAAACGATATAACAGAATGTTCGTGGGAAAAAGACCAAGAACTTAAGATCTGGTTAAAAAATCTCTCCAAGTAGAAGTTTTGCATACTTATTGAAATCAACATATGTCGTAAAGAATGTTATCTACACTTATTGGTTTGATAAAATCATTTAAGTTGCATAGATAACATTCTTTTTTAACAATATTATTTTCTTCTGAATATCCTATTAGTTTGTTCTATTAACATTTGTTGATGTTGGAATAAATCTATCAATCTACGCATATTCATGTAAAAATCTTCGTCAACAAATTTCTTTTCATTCCTATATATCTCCAATAAATCTCGTATTTGCATTATCCGATGCTTCAACTCCATAGTAATACGACGTTGCTCTTCAACTAAATTTCGGTCTTTTTCGGATATCTCCTTATCAATTCGCTCTCTTATAATAAATTCTATATACTCTGGAGGAAAAAGAACTTCAGGAGAACGTAACAATTTTTGATTCGTCCTTGATAGCTCTAAAATTTCTTCTAACATTTCATTCCTAAAACTTTTGTCTGTTGAAGGTTTTTCCTCCTCTGAAGATTCCCCTTTTATTGCATCTAAAGAATCTTTCAAATTGGGCCACCACACATCAAAAGTCTTTGATAATAAATCTTCTTTTAATCCAGAATCCCCACAAGCTTTATTTAATGTAAGTAACAACTTTTTTACATCATCTTTGTCGAAAATTGTAGATTGAAATTGCAATATTGGCCCCTTTACTTCGGCTCTTTTCAAATCAAAAATAAAAGGACAAACAGAAGATTTGTCCATCATCTTAGATAATGCACCAGCTTCAAATAGTAACCAAGGTGCTTCTAAATTATCTTTAGTCACACATAAAATACCAAAAGTGCTATCTTCTAATTCTTTAGCAATATCAGTACTCCATCTCGCCCCTTTATCTATATCTTCTGATGAAACATAAGGAGTGAGAGATTGTATTACTGATGGTAACCAATCCCTTAACACCAACGCTACTTGATGGCTTTTGTGTCCCGACCAACTTAAAAATACTTTCATAAGGTTTTTATTTACATTTTAATAGCGAATTTATATAATACCTGCAAATATATGCTTTTTTATTTTCATAGTTGGTATGAAACCATTTTTCTGAAACAGAAATCAATCGTTATCATATAAATATCTTGTGTCATATTACCATAAGCTATAACATAAAGTTGAAAAGCAAAGCGATTGAGTATCAATTAAAATAAATCATGGCTTAGGATAATAATTTGCTTGTGATAAGAAAAGCCCTCCGTGGCACGTGAAATCGCCCGCATCGTGGGCGCGACAAAGAGAGAGGAAGGATATTTCGAGGGAGGCGGTTATGCCGTGACATGGGCATTCGGACACCTCGTTCAGCTTGCCATGCCCGACGGCTACGGCGTGCGCGGATTTGTCCGTGACAACCTCCCGATTATTCCCGACACATTCACGCTCGTCCCCCGTCAGGTCAGGACGGAGAAAGGTTACAAGCCCGACAGCGGCGTGGTGTCGCAGATAAAAGTCATCAAAAGACTGTTCGACACAAGCGAACATATCATCGTGGCGACCGATGCCGGACGCGAGGGAGAGCTTATCTTCCGCTAGTGCGCCCATAAGGCTGCATAATAAATATCTCTTTAGCAAGAGATTAGGTTCGTGTTCTTCGAGATAATAACCTACTACCAACCGACTTATTCGGCGGGGAAACCCAATGGGGAGTGTAGCATGTCGGTAAAGGCATAAGTCCACAAATTGCCATGTGGCGACTGAATGACAAGGTAGAAAGACAAACATAAGGATGAAGCCTGAATTGGCAGAACGATAGTCCAGTGGCTGTTAAATGAGCCGTGACGGAAGGCAATTACAAACGTCACGCTGTGGTACTCTTCCGGTGTAGCGGACGGATTGAGCAAAAGAACAAACCGCAGCACAACCGCAATATGCGGAGAAAAGGTCGAACGTCGCATCCGACAGTTTGTCGCGCTAATAGTTATTATGCAAGCTAAATGGGGATTGCCTAAGTTGGGACGCCGTAAGGCTATGAGGTTTAGCCTCTGAAAACCCAATATGGCAACGGAGCTTCCGTAGTAGTCCGAGCAGGGGAAAGCCCTGTACATGGCGAAGGGAAGCAGTTGGTAACTTTAATACAAACAAAGAAAGACGTGTGAGACGTATGAGAAATTCAGAGAATGTATTAAACATTTTAAGTGAACACAGCAATGTTTCGGGCTACAAGTTCGAAAGGCTGTACCGCATTCTGTTCAATGAACAAATGTTCTATGCCGCCTATCAGCGCATTTACGCTAAACAAGGCAATATGACATCTGGCATGGATGGTAAAACAATCGACCAGATGAGTGTTCTGAGAATAGATAACCTTATTGTAAGTCTCAGAGATGAGTCCTACAAGCCGCATCCAGCAAGGAGGGTGTATATTCCCAAGAAGAACGGTAATAAACGACCGCTTGGAATACCCTCTTTCGAGGATAAACTAGTGCAAGAAGTAGTTCGAATGATTCTGGGAGCCATCTATGAAGGATATTTCGAATATTCATCACATGGTTTCAGACCAAACAAGAGCTGCCATACTGCACTGACCCACATACAAAAGACGTTCAGCGGAACAAAGTGGTTTATCGAGGGAGACATCAAAGGATTCTTCGATAATATCAACCACGAAGTTCTGATAAACGCTCTGAGAGAACGGATAGCCGATGAAAGGTTTATACGTCTTATCAGAAAATTTCTGAATGCCGGGTATGTCGAAGACTGGAAATTCCATAAGACGTACAGCGGAACACCGCAGGGAGGTCTAATTAGCCCGATTTTGGCTAACATCTACCTTGACAAGTTCGATAAGTACATAAAGGAATACGCTAAATCTTTCGACAAAGGCAGAGAAAGGCAAAGCAGTACAGAATACAAACGACTTGAAAACAAAAGAAGCAGGCTGGTAATTAAGGCTAAATCCGTCGAAGATGAATCGGTCAGAGCAAATCTGATTGATGAGATACGGAAAGTCGAGAGCGAAATTGTTAGTACGCCTTATGGTTTAAATATGGATGAGACGTTCAAAAGACTAAAGTATGTGAGGTATGCTGACGATTTCCTAATTGGGGTTATCGGCAGCAAAGCAGAATGTGTCGAGATTAAAGCGAACATTGCTCGGTTTATGAGTGAGGAGCTCAATTTAGAGCTATCTGACGAGAAAACGCTTATAACTCATGCACAACATGCTGCTAAATTTCTCGGATACGAAGTCTCTATACGCAAATCCCAAGCCCTAAGGCATAACAGAAATGGAGTTTTAAGAAGACCGTTCAATGGTCGAATCGTCCTACGAGTGGCAAACGAGGTGGTTAAAAAGAAGTTGCTGGACTATGATGCAATATCCGTTGGGCAAGTCAACGGCAAAGAAGTCTGGAAACCGAAATCTCGTTCCTACATGATAGGTATGAAACCAGAGGACATTATGGCGCAGTACAATGTGGAAATAAGGGGATTCTATAACTACTATTCTATCGCTAACAACATTTCATATCTCGGCAACTCATTCGGGTTTAATATGGAATACAGTATGTTCAAAACTATTGCCCAAAAGCAAAACAGCACACTTGCACAGACAATTAAGAAACTCCGCAAGGGTAAAAACTTTATTGTCAGCTACGTGGACGGCAAAGGGCAAAAGAGGACCAGAGTATTCTATAATGAAGGTTTTAAAGAAAACAGCCAAAGGCCACACCCAATACGACAACCTTCCGAACACAAACATCAGCCCTTATCCAAGTCTTATTGAGAGATTAAAGACTGAAGTGTGTGAGTTATGTGGAGCAGAGGGTAAAACGGTAATGCATCATGTGCGTACTCTCAAAGACCTCAAGGGGAATAACGAGTGGGAACAACAGATGTTTAAAAGACACCGTAAAACTTTGGCTGTTTGTGAAACCTGTAATGCTAAAATTCATGTTCGTTAAAATGAGGAAAACCAACGGAGAGCCGTATACAGGGAGACTTGTACGTACGGTTCGGGGGCAGGCTCTCGGAAACCTACCGTCGCAAGACGACAAGGCGCCGAGTGCCGAGCCTACCATCTACCAGTATATCGGATGCAACAAGCCCTTTGTCCGTTTATGGATAAGCAGCCTTACGGACAAGGCAATCCGTGAGGGACTGCAAAATCTGAAAGCCGGTAGTCTGTATGATAACCTGTTCCGTTCGGCACAGGCACGCAGCGAAGCGGATTATTTGATTGGAATAAACGCAACACAGGCTTTAAGCGTGGCAGCCGGACAAGGAATATTCTCTTTGGGACGGGTACAGTCACCTACGTTGGCAATGATATGCACCCGCTTTTTGGAGAACAAGAACTTTGTCCCGCAAAAGTATTGGCAACTGAAATTACAGTCGGCAAAGGATAATATAGCTTTTACGGCACTATCCGCAGATAAATACGATATGCAGCAAGCCGCCATCGACACGTTGCAAAGGATAAAGGAAGCGAAAACGGTTCAAGTGAAAACCGTAGAGCGTAAGGAAGTGAACCAAGAACCGCCTTTGCTCTATGATTTAACCACGCTGCAAAAAGAAGCGAATGCCAAACTGAATTTTTCCGCAGACAAAACCCTATCCATTGCACAAAAGTTATACGAGGGTAAACTAATCAGCTACCCCCGAACCGGAAGCCGTTATATATCGCAGGATGTGTTCGAGGAAATCCCGGAACGTCTTGTTAATTTGGAACAGTACGCCCGTTTTGCCGGATATGCTGCCGGGATGAAAGGCAAAGCCTTAAATTCCCGTTCTGTGAACGATGGCAGGGTAACAGACCACCACGCTTTGATAGTAACGGAAAATCTGCCCGGCAAGATGGAAACGGACGAACAGGCAATCTATGAACTGATAGCCGGACGGATGTTGGAAGCCTTTTCTGAAAAATGCGTCAAAGACGTTACCAGTGTAACGTTGGAATGTGCAGGGTCGCTTTTCACGGTCAAAGGGTCTGTAATCAAGTCCGCCGGGTGTCGTGCCGTATTCGGCGAGAAAGAGGACGGGGAAGATAACGCCACTTTGCCCGTCATGCAGGACGGAGATAGTTTACCGCTTTCCGGCATTGAACTACTGGAGAAACAGACCAAGCCCAAGCCGTTACACACGGAAAGCAGTTTGCTTTCTTCAATGGAAACAGCGGGTAAGGAACTGGAAAACGCCGACCTGAAAGCCAGCATGAAAGATACGGGTATCGGCACGCCCGCAACACGGGCAGCCATCATCGAAACGCTGTTTTCCCGCCAGTACATCATCCGGGAGAAAAAGAACCTTGTCCCGACCGAGAAAGGGCTTGCCGTTTACAACATTATCCGGGATAAGAAGATAGCAGACGTTGAAATGACGGGAATGTGGGAAAACACGCTTGCCAAAATAGAAAGCGGAGAAATGAACCCCGACACGTTCCGCAAAGGCATCGAAGTGTATGCACGGCAAATTACGGCTGAACTTTTGGGTGTTCAGCTTTCTTTCGCTTCGGGTAGTGGTTGCATTTGCCCCAAATGCAAGACCGGACGCATCCTTTTCTATCCGAAAGTCGCCAAATGTTCCAATGTGGATTGTTCCGTTACCATCTTTCGCAATAAGAGCGACAAGCAGCTAACAGACAAGCAGATTACCGAACTGGTGACTACCGGGAAAACCGGGCTAATCAAAGGCTTTAAAAGCAAGAACGGCAAAGTCTTTGACGCTTCACTTACCTTTGACGAGCAGTTTAATGTTACTTTCGTGTTTCCTGAAAAGAAAGGTAAGCCGAAGAAGTAAAACGAAAATCGCTATATTTGCCACAGAAAGTTTCATTATAGATAGATTATAATTGAAATTTTTGTGGTTGAAGCACCCGGAGGGACACCGGGTGCTTTTTTAAATCATTCTCCTTTATACTGGTAGGTCAGGCAAACGACCTGATTATCCAGTATCTTGTTTTGGGTCAGTTCCCACTTCGACCCGAAAGTTTTACCTATAAACTTGATACCGTTCCCCAGCATGACCGGGATAATATATAGCGTTATTTCATCAAGCAGGGACGCTTCAATCAGGGATGTTATGAACTTACCGCCGCCGATAACCTGAATATCGGTTTCCGAACTTGATTTAAGTTCATTGACCGCACGTAATGGCATATCAGTAAGAAAGCTTACATTCTCCTTTTCCGACACATTGGTATCGTAGTGGGACACTACAAAAGTTTTTTTGCTTTTGTACGGCCATCCGCCCCAATGTTCAAAAATATAGGTATAGGTATTAACTCCGGCAAGCAATACACCCGGCTGTTCGTAGGCTTCCGAAATCTCCTTTTTGACGTTTTCAGGCATCCAGTCCAATTCATTATCCTTTGTGGCTATGAAGCCATCGAGAGATACGGCAATACAAGTCTTTAAATGTTTCATAATTGATTATTTAACAGTTTCTACTAATAAACTGTTCGGCAGCGCATCCAAAGAAAAAGCGTGAACTCACACTATTCCAACGTAGAGGCACTGGTACGCCTAAGAGAAGAAACAGGCAAGCTCACGCTATACAGAAGTATAGCATGAACATTGCGCATAAATCTCTTCTCTTTGAAAATTACCAGTTTTCTACGTTGAGACGTTCTGCGAACGCTATGTTATATATAAAAGCAATAGGCTAACCTATGCTGCTATTGTCTTATGAAACTGTTGCAAATATACGGAAAGTCCCGGATATACCCGAATAGTAAAAGAAAATCCTGCCTTATCTCACGACAAAACAGGATTGAAAGCCATTAGAAAAGAAAAAATTAATCGGTTTTTTCTCGGATTAACTTGTGTACGTCCGTAGCACGGTAATAACACCTGCCATCCAGCATAAGGAAAGGGAGTATTCCCTTTTTTCGGTAACGGGTCAGTGTTCGGGGAGCTACTTTCAGAAGCAGGCACAAGTCCTGATTATCCAGCAGTTCTTCCCCGTCCAAACAATTACGTCCTTTTATTACCCGGTCTATCTTCTTGTCCTGCATATCGAACCTATCCATGATACGTTCCATCCATGCGGTAAAAATGTCTTTATCTATATACATAAGGCTGCCTGATTAAATTAAACCAATCATAAAATAACTTTGGTTGGACGGGTCTTTGATGATAATGTCCCGTTCCCGCATGAAGCGGATATAACTTTTTGCGGTGCGTTCTTTCACATCCAAAATTTGCTGTATCTGTTCGCACAAGTCTATATAGGTGATATGTTCCTGTCTGCCGAACACGTCACGGGCAACCCCGACCAGTTCCTTTTCCTTGCGTTTTCTCTTTTTCCTCTCGTGGCTTTTTCTCCTTTTGTAAAAGGTGCATTCCGGCTGTTTTATCCCATGCGAACAGCATCAAAGGAACATCCAATGGGCTACCATCCCTTATTTTCAGAGCTTTTACTACTGATTGCGTAGGGTCTTCATCCTTTTCGATGGAAAGGATAGTTGCCGCCTTTCGTTGTAATTCCGAGCCTAAATGCCCCCGCAGCTTCAAACCATTGGGTACGAAATGCAGCACGCAGAGAATACAAGTATTATAAATTCCTGCCAGTCGGTATAGTTCATCTATAACCGCTACGCTTTCCACTTCATCATTAGCACTTTTTACAAGGTCGGCAATACCATCTATCACGACTAATTGTATGCCCCCGTATTGGTAATAAAACTTATCCATACTTTGAACAATAGCGTGCAGTCGCTCTTTGCGGGACATACCTGTTAGACAAAATGCTTTCAGTTCTTCCGGTTTGTTCGGTTGTTTCGCACGTGCCAGCAGGTTACTTACATTCTTGAACAGTTGTACTTCGGACTGTTCCGTATCATAGAGTAATACCGCTTTATGTTTACTGTTGGCGGCTATCTGTATGCCGAGCGTATCTACTTCCTTATCCGGTTGGCAGATACAGCCCGCCAACATGGCGGCTATATAATTACTTTTTCCCGTCCTCGCCACCAGTAATGCCGAACAGGTTGCCTTGTGTTCCCAGTGGAACGTCCCCGGCACGAGATTATCACCTGTGCTTTTGCCGGGGGATTGTTGAAGTCTATTTCGCACGATTTAAGCATAATCAATGTATCACTATATAGGTTATCTAAAAACTCGATAAACAATTTCAGGAAATCTTCACGGGTATTCCCTGCCTTGAAATAATCGGAAATATCCTTTTCCTCTTTTGTACCGGAAAGCGGTAGAAGCAACCGTTTTACTCCAAATTCTTCCAACTGCTTTTTCCTGTTTGCGTGCGCTTTCCTTGCCCCGTTTTATCGGTATCATACAATAGGATGATATGTTTAAAACGGAACGTCAGTTTATAAATCAGGGTAGGTGGGATAGTCACCGTTTCACTGTTGAAGCAGATAGCATGAAAACCATGTGCCGCCAATGACATGACATCTTTTTCACCGCCCGTAATAAACAGTGTATCACCCTTTGCGGGCAGTTGTTCCAATCCGAAACAATAGTTTTCCCCGAAGTTACCACCATATAGGAAACGAGTTTTCGAGAACGGACGATATAGCTTTATATACCGTTTACTTTTATACCCGTACATAGGTTCTGTTACGATGAAGTATAAGTGAACGGTGTTCCATCCGCCGTTACACTCTGAAAGTCCCGTAGGGAACACACCTTATAG
>ENA-OQJP01000142-OQJP01000142.1-human-gut-metagenome-genome-assembly--contig:-NODE-142-length-28937-cov-5.773204_pt1 | contig 28937 bp, 25 predicted proteins | sample MGYA00242611_ERZ504778 | MGnify/ENA primary metagenome ERZ504778 (study PRJEB26092, sample SAMD00036349) | human gut metagenome | host: Homo sapiens | study: EMG produced TPA metagenomics assembly of...
GTCCATCGAACTCTTTGAAAAGGACACGACCCACGGCCAGCGCAAACTGGCGTCGACCAAGGGCTCGGCCGACGATCCGATCTTTAAAGAACTCCTCGACGAAGACGTCCACCAGGGCCTCATCGACGACATCGAACTCCTCGACGAAGCCGGCGACGAATTCGATATGGAAAAGGTCAAGCGCGGCGAACTGACACCGATGTTCTTCGGCTCGGCCATGACCAACTTCGGCGTCAAGCCCTTCCTCGAAGAATTCCTGCGCATGGCTCCGAAACCGCAGCCGCGAAAATGCCTCGAAGGCTCCGTCGACCCGACATCGGATCAGTTCACGTCCTTCGTCTTTAAGATCCAGGCCAACATGAATCCCCAGCACCACGACCGCATCGTCTTCATGCGCATCTGCTCGGGCAAGTTCGAAAAGGGCATGTCGGTCACCCATCGCCAGTCGGGCAAGACCCTGCGGCTCATGCAGCCCCAACAGTTCCTGGCTACGGAACGGACGATCATCGAAGACGCCTACCCCGGTGACATCATCGGCGTCTTTGACAACGGCACCATGGGTGTCGGCGACACCCTCTACGACGGCAAGAAGAAAGTCACTTTCAAAGACTTCCCGACCTTCCCGCCGGAACTCTTCGCCCGCATCCGCGCCAAGGACTCCATGAAGCGCAAGCAGTTCTTAAAGGGCATGACCCAGTTAGCTCAGGAAGGGGCCGTCCAGATCTATGAAAACCTGGGCTCCATGGAAAGCTACATTGTCGGCGCCGTCGGCCAACTGCAGTTCGAAGTCCTCGAATACCGGCTGAAGCACGAATACGGCGTCGATCTGGAAATGAACCGCCTGCCCTACACCGTCGCCCGCTGGATCCAGGATAACGGAAACGACTACAAGGACCTCAAGAACATCGACAGCGCCATGATCGTCAAAGACCATAAACAGCGCGTCGTCCTGCTCATTACCAACGAATGGCAGGCCAACTGGATCGTCGAACGAAATCCTGACTTTACCTTCTGCACGACGCCGGACCAACTGGCCATCGACGACGAAGAAGAATAAGAAACACGCCAAAAAGACCGAGAAGAAATGACATTCATTTCTTCCGGCCTTTTTTATATGCCGATCTCGAGGCGTGTCAAAGATAGATTTCGATCAAGCAGCGATTAGGCGACGGCGCGGCACCATTCCGGCAGGGTGACGACCCGGTCGAAGACCGGCAGCCAGATGCCCTTGGTATGGTTATAAGTCCGAATGATGATCTTGTCGGAATAAAGATAGATCGAGTTGGAATAAATGGTGTCTTCGTCCCAGTCGCTGTTATAGACGTTGAGGACCCGGCCTTCATAGTAGTTCTGATCGTCCATGAAGGTCGCATCGCCGGGCATGGTATGGGTGTGTCCCGATACCCACAGGCGGACCTGGTGGTGGCGGGCCAAAATGCGGCGGATGTCGGCTGCCGGTTGGGCGGAATTGCGCGGTGTCGGCAGGCTGACGCCATTCTTTTCGGGAACGGCTGTATTTTCTAAGGGAGCGTGACAGAAGATGATCGTCGGCATCTGACGGTGGGCGGCCAGGGTCTGGTCGAGCCAGGTCAGCTGCTGATGGGATAATTCGACGGCAGCGCCGCCGGTAACCGTGTCCGGCGACAGGAAGACCAGGAGATACCCCCGCTGTTCTTTGGCGTAATACAGCGGCCCGAAGGTCTTGGTATAGCGGGCAAAATGCAGGATTCGTTCGGTACTGCTGCAGGGCCGCAGGTCTTCGCCGTGGCCCGTATAGAGCAGTTCATGATTGCCGGCAATGAAGGCCTTGCGCTTTTTGAGACCGTTGACGACGAGCCGCACCAGGCGGTATTCTTCGGCGTCGCCGTTGCGCTGGACCATATCGCCCGTAAAGACGGCCAGATCGAGGTCGCGCCAGTCGTTCATATCCTGCAGGGCCCCTTCTTTGGCAGCCATATAGCGCAGGCGTTCTTTCGGCGTGACCAATTTTTTGCACGGATAATGGAAATCGCTAATGATCGACAGGCGCGAATAATTTTTTCTTTCAAGTCCCTCTTGATTCCTGGAAAACAGTGACGAAAACATGGCATCTCCTCCTCATCCCCAATAGAAACAGGCTCTCGCTGTACATCTTCAGTATAGCGAGAGCCTGTATATCTTTTGCAAAGACTGATTGAAATGTCTGTAAAAGGAAGCCTTTATGAGGCCCTTTCAGCGTGATTTATGCCTGTTCTTCTTCCGGATAGGTCAGGCCCCACTGCTTGCGGATGGTGGTCATGAGGTCCATGACGTCCTTGGTGTATTCCTGGCACATGCCCTTGCCGCCGTTAGCGACGGCTTGTTCCATATCGAGGATTTCGTACTGCAGGGCTTTCGCCGTGCTGCCTTCCTGGATGACTTCTTTGCGGCCGTCTTCGGTATAGGTGATGGTCGCCGTGTCAGCCCGGGGATAGTCGTAGATTTCGATATAGCCTTTATCGAAGGCAGCCATGCCCCGTTTCGGCTGTTTGGCGTGGAGGGACAGAGCTAAGGTGGCCATTTCCCCTTCTTTGTTCTGGAGGAGGATGCCGGCCTGTTCATCGACGCCGGTCGGAGCCTGCAGGACCTGGGATGCGATCTGATCGGGCTGGGCCGTCATGAAGTAGCGGACGAAGGACAAGGCGTAGACGCCGATATCGAGGAGGGCCCCGCCGGCCAGAGAACGGTTGAAGAAACGGTTCTTCATGTCATATTCTTTATAGCTGCCGAAGTTCATCTGGACGAAGCGCAGTTTCCCTAAGGCACCGGAGTTGACGAGGTCGGCCAATTTCTTATAGACCGGCATGTGATACAAGGTCATGGCTTCGGCCAGGACGACGCCTTTTTCTTCGGCGACTTTGCGGGCCCGGGCCAGTTCGTCACTGTTGAGGGTAATCGATTTTTCGCAGAGGACGTGCTTTCCCGCTTCCAGGGCCGGGATCAGGTACTGGATGTGCGTGTTGTGCGGCGTCGATAAGTAGACGATATCGACGTCGGGATCGGAAAAGATGTCTTCCGGCTTGTCATAGACTTTGGAGATGCCGTATTTTTCGGCAAAGGAAACGGCTTTGGCATGGGTCCGGTTGCCGACGCCATACAGGTTGCCGCCTAATTGCTGCATAGCCTGAGCCAATTCATTCCCAATTACACCGCAGCCTAAGGTGGCCCAACGATAAGATGTCATGATAGAAATTCCCCCTTTTACGATAACAGGCGGCTGACGAGTTTGACACAGTCTGCCGCGTCTTTTGAATAGCCGTCGGCGCCGATTTCATCGGAAAAGCTCGGTGTCACGGCGGCGCCGCCGATGATGATCTTTCCGTCGTAATGCCGATCGGCGGCTTCGGCAATGACGTCTTTCATATGCATCATGGTCGTCGTCATCAAAGCCGACAGGCCGACGACGGACGCCTTTTGGCAAAGGGCCGTTTCGATGATCTTGCCGGCCGGCACGTCTTTGCCCAGGTCGATGACCTTATACCCGTAGTTGCGCAGCATGAGACCGACGAGGTTCTTGCCGATATCATGGACGTCGCCTTCGACGGTGGCGATGATGACCGTCGCCATTTCCGCCTGGCCCGGCGCCTTTTTGATGAGTGGCTCTAAGTAGGCAATGGCCGTTTCCATCGTATTGGCACTAGCAATGAGCTGGGGCAGGAAATAGATCTGCTTGTCATATAAATTGCCGACTTCGGTAATGGCCGGAATCAGCTGTTCATCGATGATGGCGCCTGGAGCCGTGCCTTTTGCCATTTCGGCCTGGGCTAAGGCGACGATGGCCTCTTTTTCACCGTCCAGGACGGCCTGATAGACGGGACTGACCGGTTTTTCATCCGTGCCCTCAGACTCCCCCGGCGAAGCGGCGGTGGCCGACTCGCCGTGACGGGCCAGGAGTTCTGCTTCCTGCTTCCGTTTGGCTTCAGCCTCTTTCTTATCGAAATACTGCATGCGGCGGATGTAGCCGAGGTCACTGCCTTCGCGGTTCATGAGCATATTGGCAGCCGCCGCCGTATTCATCAGAAGGTCCTGGGACGGATTGGCAATGGCCATGGTAAGGCCGCTGGCAATGGCCATGGATAAGAAGGCGGCATTGACGTACATCCGGTCCGGCAGGCCGAAGGAAATGTTGGACAATCCGCAGACCGTGGCTAGACCCAAATCGTTCTTGCAGTGGGAAAACGTCGCCATGCAGTCAAGAGCTGCCGTCGGCGCCGCACCGACCGTCGCTACCAGGGCATCGACGACGATGTCTTCGGGCTTAAAGCCGGCGTCATAAGCGTGGTTCAAGAGTTCATCGAGGACGGCGTGTTTTTCCGCTAAGGTCTTGGGAATGCCCTCATCCGATACGGGCAGGGCGATGAACATGGCACCGTACTTCTTGACGACAGGCAGGAGGGTTTCGTATTTTTCCGTTTCACAGGAAATGGAATTGACCAGGGCCCGACCGGGATAGATGCGCAGGGCGGCTTCCATGATTTCCGGCGAGCTGGTATCGATGCTAAGGGGCAGTCCCGATACGCCGGTCACTTCATAAATGGCTTTGAGCATCATCTCTTTTTCATCGATTCCGTTGGTCCCCATGTTGACGTCGAGGATCGAGGCCCCGTACCGTTCCTGCTCGCGGGCCATGGAGCGGACTAAATCGAGTTTTCCCGCCCGCAGTTCGGCCTGGAGTTTCTTCTTGCCCGTCGGATTGATGCGTTCGCCAATGACCTGAAAATCACCGTCGAGATGGATGTCCAGGACCTGCCGTTCCGATGCCAGGACGCGGTGGTGACCGGCCTTCGGTACTTTTGGCGTCAGACCCTTTACGGCGTCAGCCAGGGCCTTCATATGAGCCGGCGTCGTCCCGCAGCAGCCGCCGACGATATGGGCCCCAGCTTCGATGAGGAGGCAGCCGTCTTGGGCAAATTCTTCCGGCGTCGTCTTATAGACCGTCTTGTCGCCTTCCAGTTCGGGAAGGCCGGCATTCGGTTTGGCGATGATGGGAATATTGGCATAATCGTACATCGTCCGTACCGTATCGACCATGTCGGCCGGTCCCGTCGAGCAGTTGAGGCCGACGGCGGCAACGCCTAAGTGTTCGAGGACGACGACGGCCGCTTCCGGCGGCGTGCCATACAAGGTGCGGCCGTCTTTTTCAAAGGTCAGAGTGGCCATGATGGGCAGGTCGCAGACTTCTTTGATGGCCAAAACGCAGGCCCTCGTTTCCTGAAGGCTCATCATCGTTTCGACGACAAAGAGGTCGACGCCGGCTTCATAAAGGACCTTGGCCTGTTCTTTATAGACCGTCACCAGTTCTTCAAAGGTCAAATCCCCCATGGGATAGAGCTGGCGGCCGGTCATGGTCATATCGCCGGCCACCAAAGCCTTGTCCCCTGCGGCTTCTTTAGAAATGGCCACCAACCCCTCATTGATGGCTTTCAAGTCCTGATCTAATCCGTATTCCGCCAGTTTCAGGCGGTTGCCCGTAAAGGTCGGCGCATAGACGATATCGGTCCCGGCTTCAATGAATTTTCGCTGCAAATCGATCATGACCTGGCGATTTTCCAAAATCCATTGTTCCGGGCAGACGCCGATAGGCATGCCGGCCTGCTGTAAATTGGTTCCCGTAGCGCCGTCGAGGACGACGACACCCCTGTCTAAGAGCCGCTGAAATGCTTCGTTGGTCAATCTACCTTCCCCCTAAAAATTCATATATGAAATGTATAAGCGCTGAAATGCTTCTTCGTTGCCAAGGACCCTTTCTTCGGCTCCGGAAGCCGCGTCCTGCAGATCCTGAATGGAAAGCGTTCCCGCCACCAGAGCTGCTGCCCCTTGGAGGGCCGTATTGCCGACAGCCGTCGCCTTATCGGCTAAATCGGGCGGCAAGAGGCCGATGACGGCGGCTTTCTCCGGATCGAGGCGATAGCCAAAACCTCCGGCGAGACAGACCCGATCGATGCGCCGGCGGTCCATGCCGCTCCCTTCGATGAGGGTTTCAATCCCGGCCCGAATGGCGCTCTTGGCCATCTGGATTTCACGGATATCCTTCTGACTGAGGACGATCCGTTCATAATCGAGGGTCGACCCCAGGGTAAAGCCCATGCTGAAGTACGGTTCCTCTAATTTTCCCGTCTCATCGACCAGTCCCGCTGAGACCAGGCCGGCCATGGCTTCGATGATGCCGGTCCCGCAGATGCCGACGGGAACGGCGCCGTCAATAGTGCGGACAATGGCCTTGCTGCCTTCGATGCGGACGCCGCAGATGGCCCCGGAAATGCTGGCCGTCCCCCAGGTCAGCTTGCCCCCTTCGAGAGCCGGTCCGGCCGGCGCCGAGGCGATGAAGCGCTGATCCCGATTGCCGAGGACCAATTCCCCGTTGGTCCCTAAGTCGATGAACAAGGTAACCTCGTCGGAGTCCATGAGGCCCGAAGCGGCAATGCCGGCCGTAATGTCGCCGCCGACGTAGGTACTCATGCCGGGAATGAGGGTCACCGGGCAGTCCGACAGAAAGTCGCTCCCAAAGACGTCTTTAAAAGCGTAGGTCTCGCCGCCTAAGGATACCGGCGTAAAGGGCCAGTTGCCCAGTCCCTTACAAGACCAGCCCATGAGCAGGTGAAGCATGGTCGTATTGGCGGCAATGGCTACAGCCCGGCACGAGGTTCGTCCCTCGGGGTGATCGTCAAAGAGGGTTTCCATCAGTCCCAGGATGTCCTTGCGAACGGCCTTCTGCAAAGCCTTTCCCTTGCCCTTATTGGCGGCATCGATACGGCTGATGACGTCGGCACCAAAGGAGCGCTGCCGGCTTGCCGTCGTCGCCGTGGCCACGATACGGCCGTCGGTCCGGTCGACGAGGGCTGCGGCGATGGTCGTCGTTCCGATGTCGATGGCGATGCCGCAGCCATGGTTGGCCAACAAAGCCGAATCTTGTTCCGCATCTTCTTGAAGGGCCAGGGCTGAAAAGCCCTGCTGTTCGCGAAGGGGCACGGCGATCTTCGTTTCTTCCGTCGTTTCAGCCTGACAGGCCAGTCGCCAGCCTTCGCGCAATTGACTGTCGGAAAAAACGTTTCGGTCGGCCGGTGTCACGGCAAGTTTTCCCGCCACGACGCGGACGCGGCACTTCCCGCAGCGTCCCTTGCCGCCGCAGGGCATGGAAAGATCCGTCCCCTGGGCCTGAATAGCCTCATCGACCTTAACCCCGGCCGGAACGGTCACGACGGCCTCGCCACTGTCCTTCCGGCGGTCGCAATCGGTCTTGGGGCAGGACGCACAGTCATGGGCGGCGTGAAAGACCTTGGGATCGGAGCCGATATCAAAGACCAGGGTCATCGATTTGGCCGGTGACAGGACCAAATCTTTATTGACGCTCACGCCCAGGGACTGACCGGCCTTCGTTTCCGCTACGGCATCGGCCTGGGATGACAAGGGGATGTCGCTGCCCGGTTCGTGACGGCCGGTAATGCCACAGCCTTTTTGCTTACAAATGAGCTGAAGCTGCTGCAGGACCTCTTCTTCAAGGGCCATGAGGCAGGTATCGGCCAAGGCATTGAACAACAAGGAATCCATGACGTCGCCGTCTTTTTCGTACTCATCGAGTTTACGGCTGACGGCAGCCCCTAAGGTCAGGACGGCATAGAGCGTATCGTCGGTAAAGGCCAGTGCGGCCTTGGCCTGCATCAGTGGGCGCAGAATCGTCACCAGTTCCTGACAGCGAATGAGGCTCTTGTCCCTTCCGAGACCGCCCTCTTTATAGCCGGCAAATTGCAATGCCTGATCTACGTCGGGGACGATCCTAGGTCCCCTTAAAATACGAATATCGGCCATGAGCCCTCCCCCTTTACATAATTATTTATGCTCTATTATAACGAAAAAATAAGGATACTGCCACCGATAATGGCAAATTTATCGGATTTTACCGCTGACAGGCTAAAAATTGTCCCACTTCCACGGTTCCAGGCGATGATGTACCTCCTGCCGTAAGCCCAACGCCCGGGCCGATATACAGGCCGTCTCCTGGCTGACGACCATGCCATATCCCTTCTTGACGGCCCTTTCTGATTGGCGTATAATAACTTGGTAAGACTTTACGCGCTGATTACATGGGCCTATAGCTCAGCGGTAGAGCCACCGGCTCATAACCGGTTGGTCCTTGGTTCGATCCCAAGTGGGCCCACCAGATCATATGAAAATACGACGACAGGTGTCTAAGCATACCTTGTCGTCGTATTTTTTTGTTCTGTATCACCAAAGTCCTAGTCCGTCACCGTCAAGTGATGATGCATCTCCCGTGCTTCATATAAATCAATAATATGCGCTGCCCGCTGGCGAACGAAGTTTGTCAGGCGTGCCAGGGTCACCTCCGGCAAGGGACAAGTGGGATGATTTTCAAAGGAAAAGGTCGTCAATTTTTGGAGGCCCTCTAAATGGCGCGGTTCCACAAAGAATTGAGCCAGGGCATCGAAGGGCATCGACGTCCCTCTCCCGCCGGGACCTGCCATATAGTCTTCGAGGTGGTCCAAATCATAGGTACTGGCATCATAAAGAAGAGAGCGTCCGTTGTCAAAAATCGGCGCCGGCCCGATCCATGCTCCCGTATCATTATCGATGAGATAGCCGTAATTCCCGTAGTGGCGGTCCTTGTTGCAGATAAGGGCGTCAAAGACCATGAGATCGGCGTAAGCTTCTCTGCCATAGAGCTGGGCCATACGCTCATGAGCGGCTAAGGTTTCATCATCTAAGGAAGCCCAATCGAGGCCCTGTTGAGAAAAATACGTATGGGCATCGACATAGCCCACGTCGGCACAGGTAAAGAGCTCGCACAGGCACACCGTTTCCTTCGTCCCGTCGGCCTGGGTGTACCACTCCAGTTCATAGGGAATGTGGGGTAGTTCCATGACCTCAGCCACCTGGGCGGCATACCATTCTAAGGTCGCCTGGGTCCGGCCGTCAGAGCGCGGCATAAAGCCGTCGCCTTTTTGTAAATAGAGGCGCCCATCCCGCCGAATCCAGCATTTTTTCAAAGCCCCGCAGGTCGTAAGCTCCGGCGTCGCCAGAGGTCCCTGAAAAGGCCCGCCCTCTCCGGTAAAGGCGACGGCTGCCATCCCTTCCTCAAAGGGATGATCGTAGAGATTGCAGTCGGCCCAGGAAGGCGAAATATCCGTAGCCGTGATCCAATAAGCATCGTTCAGGGACAGGGCCTTCGTCACATCGACGTAGGTCATGAGCTGTCCGTCGTCGTGAATGGCTGCCTCCATGGCCTCAGCAAAATGGCGGTGCCGCGGAAGTTTTCGGCTCCGTATCCAATCGGCCAGCTTCTTTCCCGTAAGGGGGACTCCCGTTTTTAAGGCCGCCGGAAATAAGGCCTGCTGATCTACATGTACCTTGTCGATGACAAGTTCATCGGTACCGGGTAAACTCCCGTCGCCACCCCCTTGCCGCCGATAGAGGGAAAATTCGATCAGTGCCGTATCTTTCGCACGCAGTGTATAGGCCTTGACCGTCTCGTCTGTCATACTTCATCCTCCTTAACGCGTTCAACGGTAAAAAAACGTCTATCCCGATGTACCGTACATGGCAAAAAATGCCTCTAACGCTAAGATTTTTTTACAACCTTCGTGTTCTCATAATCTATATCATTAATTATATCATAAAGAGGGCGCCCCTCCCCATCAGGGCCCAAGACAAAAAAACTCCTCCGCCAGGCGACCGTCACGGCAGCCTCGTATCGGAGGAGTTCGTTTGTTAGGTTAAATTGTCTGTTTGCACGTTTCCGGCGTAAAGACCAGGACCCGGTTGGCAAAGGAGCATTTGGCCTTCATGTCATCAAAGAGCTTTCCTTCTTTGAAGAATTCGGCTTTCCCGGTTAACAGGCAGCCCGTGCCCATGCCCATCTTGCCCTGTACTTCATGGCTTCCGATGACGACTTCGATATAGGGATTGTCATCGACGTTCTTTTCGGTCTTGATGAAGCCGAAGCAAGGGATGAGGATCTTTTCATCGTCGGTGACGATGAGGTACTTGTTCCACGTATTGGCGATGTGAGCTCGACCGTCTTTTCCGGCCGAGGCGACGGACACGATGCCGTCATGCTTGATGCAATCGAAGAAAATATCGGTTAACATGAGTAGCCTCCTTTACTGATTGACTTTTGCCAACATATCCTGAACGGCCTGATATTCACTGTCAGCGGCAAAATCGTGTTGACTCTTGCCCTGTACGTCATAGCGCAGCCAGACCTTGCCGTCGGCCATGACCTTACAGTCTTTCACGGAAAAGACGATGGGCTGGTCGTCGGAAAAACCGGGACGGGCCATGAATAAGGTCTGCGTGTCGGCACTGCCGTCGGCTGCCGGGGCGATGACGACACTGACTTCGTCGCATAAGCCTTCCTGAAGGAAGCTCCAGTTGATCGCTCCCCCGCCGGCCAGCATGACCGAATCGAGGTGCAGGACCTCTTTCAGTTTACGGCACGTAAGAGAGAGATCAATCTGGTCCTTCCCGCAGATCAAGTAGCTGACGCCCTTGTCGCGCAGGTAGGCTTTGTAGGCATTGGACGCCTGTTCCGACAGGACTTCGACGACCTGAGCTTTTTCATGACCGTAGAAATCAGTAAGCTGCCCCGTTTCCCAGGCCACGCGCCCTTTGGAATCGGTGACGACGAGGTAGAATCCCGTCTTGCCGTCGTCGGCTAAAAAGTCTCCACCCGGCACGGGAGCGGCGTTTTCATCGACAGCCGGCGTTTTATAAAAAGTAAAATTGTCTTCAATTGTCGTCCGGCCGTTTAAGAGAGCCTGAGGCTTAAAATACGCTTTAGGGCCGGCAAATAAGGTATAGAAGGAATCTTCTTCGGCGTTGGTTTCTTCAATCCAAAGGTACTTACCCATGATCTTGCCGTCGAGAGACGTCTCCATATGGCAGAAGATGTGGGGCCGATTGGCTTTATCCATAAAACTACCTCCTAAGAGAAACGACAACGTATATAAATCTATAATATAGAAATAAACGGCTTAGAGGAAATCCTTGATTTTTTCCCGCTTGCCCCAGTTGCGGAGCTTGCTTAAGGCCTTGCCTTCGATCTGGCGGATACGTTCACGAGTGACGTTAAAGTGCTGGCCTACTTCTTCCAAGGTCCGCGGCCGGCCGTCTTTCAGGCCAAAGCGCAGGTAGAGGACCTTTCGTTCGCGGTCCGTAAGGCACGAGAAGACGTCTTCGATCTGTTCTTTCAAGAGGATGAAGGACGCAGCGTCGTCAGGTGCAACGGCTTCCGAGTCTTCGATGAAATCGCCTAAGTGAGAATCTTCTTCTTCGCCAATCGGCGTTTCCAAGGACACCGGTTCCTGGGCGATCTTCATGATTTCCCGAACGCGTTCGACGGGGATATCCATCTTTTCGGCGATTTCTTCCGGAAGGGGTTCACGGCCCTTGTCCTGGAGGAGCTGACGGGAAATGCGGATCAGTTTATTGATCGTTTCGACCATGTGGACCGGGATTCGGATCGTCCGGGCCTGGTCGGCAATGGCGCGGGTAATGGCCTGGCGGATCCACCAGGTAGCATAGGTACTGAATTTATAGCCCTTGCTGTAGTCGAATTTATCGACGGCTTTCAAGAGGCCCAGATTGCCTTCTTGAATGAGGTCCAAGAAGAGCATGCCCCGGCCGACGTAGCGCTTGGCAATGCTGACGACGAGGCGCAGGTTGGCGTCGGTCAGTTTCTTCTTGGCGATCGTGCCGGCTTTGATGTCTTCTTCCGTCGCGTCGGGAGCGTTCCCCTGTTCAATGGCCTTGGCCAGGGTGATTTCTTCCGTCGCCGACAAGAGGGGCACGCGGCCGATTTCTTTTAAGTACATACGGACCGGGTCGTCGATGTTGATGCCTTCGGGCACGCTGAGGTCGACATTGTGCATATCCGGTACTTTTTCCGTATCTTCGTCATCTATTTCATCACGATCGCGCATGGAATCTTCTTCACCGATGATGTCAATACCCTTATCGGCAAAGAGTTCATACATCTTGTCGATCTGGTCCGGCGTCAGGTCGTCTTCTTCCATGAGGTTCATGATTTCCGTATAAGTCAAGCTGCCTTTCTTCTGCCCCGTTTGCAGGAGTTGCTGTATGTGCTGCAGGGCCAGGGCCTGGCGTTCTTTTTCCGAGAGGGCCGGCTTTGCTGCCGCCTCTTTTTCTTCGTCGTCTTGCGGCGTACGGTTTTCTTTGTCGTTTTATTCGTTTCGTTCATATCGTCTGTCTTTTTATTCACCATGGTGTACAGGCTCCTTTCTGCTCCTTAAGACCATTGCTTCATTTCATCGTTAATTGTTTGCAGACGGCAAGCTCAGCTGCCAATCTGGCATCGCCCGTGCGGCTGTAGCCGGCAGCCAGGCGACTGTGTTCAAGGTACTGTTTTTGCAGGTCCGCCAGGCGAAACCGTTTGACGTAATCCATCAACACGTTTTCGTCCAACGGGACGTCTTGCAGAACCATAATTCTTGCAACTTCTTCGGCCTCCTCAGGAGTTAATTTTTGCTGGATGTCATGTAGTGTGTACATCCCTTGGTGTGCATATGTATCTAATATAATTTGATAAATACGGCGGCGCCGTTCATCGGCAAAGACCGAGGCATCTACCTTGGCGCTGATGCGCTCACAAGAAGCTGGCTTTTCCAGGAGAAAGCGCAGGATGTTTTCTTCGGCGACCGCCATGGTTCCCGTGCCGCGGGCGGCGGCATTGTGCTGCGATACGGACGGGGATATGACGACCTGCTGTTGTCCTGCCTCCGGATGGGCTGCGACGTATTTATTAAATTCACTGCGAACGGCGTCTTCCCCGATTTGCAGCTGGCCGGCCAGTTTTTTCAAAAAGGCCTCTAAGAGGACCCGGTTGTCGACGGCTGCGACGACGGGGAGAACCATGGCCGTAATGGACGATTTCCCTTCAAGGGTCGTGGCATCGTAGAGGGAAAGGGCCCGGTTTAGCATGTAGTCGAGGACGTTGGGCGCGTCGTTTACGGCGTCCCGGAATTTTTCCGGACCGGCAGCATTGATGTATTCATCAGGGTCCTTGCCTTGCGGCAGGGACAGGATGCGGATGCGCATGCCAAGACCCCTTACGATGGTCATGGCCCGCTGGGTCGCCTGCCGGCCGGCGCCGTCCATATCGTAGGCTAGGACCAGTTCTTTGGCCTGACGCTGGAGGAGCCGCGCCTGTTCATCCGTAAAGGACGTCCCAAGAGACGCTACGACGTTGTGGATGCCCCGGTTATGGGCCGAGACGACATCCATATAGCCTTCGACCAATACGGCCTTGCCCTCGTCGAAGATGGCTTTATGGGCCATATCCATGGCAAACAAGAGGCGCCGTTTATGAAGATCGGCGTTTCCGGGGAGTTTAAGTATTTCGGCTTGCTGTCGTCGAGGACGCGGCCACCGAACCCGACGATGCGGCTGCGGCCATCTCTGATGGGAAACATGACCCGGCCGCGGAAGGCGTCGTAAAAGTGGCCGTTTTTTTCTTTTGCCAGGCCCAGTGCAACCAGTTCTTTGCCGGTGACGCCTTTTTTCATAAAGGCGCCGGTCAGCTTATCCCAGCTGTCCGGTGCAAAGCCCAGCTTAAAGGCGTCAATCGTATCGTCAGACACGTGACGCTTGTGGAAATAGGCCAGCCCCGGTTCACCATAATGGGTCTGTACCAGGCAGTTATGGAAAAAATTCCCTGCCATTTCATTGATTTCATAGAGTCGGTCCCGCAGTTTATCGCGGGCCATTTCTTCAGCCGACCGTTCGACGACGGGCAGGGCAATATGAGCCCGTTCGGCCAATCGCTCGACGGCGTCTGAAAAGGAAAGGTTTTCTTTTTCATGATAAACTGAAAGACATCGCCGTGGGCATGACAGCCGAAGCAGTAGAAAAATCCCTTGTCGGCCGTGACGCTGAAGGACGCCGTCTTTTCATTATGGAAAGGACAGCAGGCCCAAAAATTGCGGCCCCTCCGATTCAGCGCGACGTAGTCCGAAATGACGCTGACGATGTCATTCGCCTGGCGAACCTGTTCAATAAATTCGCTGGAAAACCGTTTCACTCACTATCACCTGCTTTGTTTCAATTAAGCTGATGTATTTATATATTCTCTATGGACCTGTCCAATTCCTTCTTTTTGAAAGGCCCTTTTCACATAAATGCCAAAAACGGATACATAGCCTTTCTATGTTATACTATTTCGACACATAGCGTCAAGTTTCCTGTTTATAAAGGTAACTTTTTTCTTCATTTTCTCAGAATCAGCGTATTTCCTTGGCTGCGGGCTAAAATATAGCCCACCTCTTTTCCTGAAATGTGTGGATTTATTTATTTCTATTGGGTATAATAAGGATAGACAACGCCAAGATAGAGGAATATGCCAATGATTCATTTTACAGTCGGTCCGCTCCACCGGCCTACGACCGTAGCCGGCGCGATGAAACACTTCGGCGTCTCATCGACACTGCGGCGCCGCATCAAGCACAGCGGCAGCTGTACCATCAACGGCCAGCCTGCCTCGACACGCGATTTCGTCCGCGAAGGAGATGTCGTTTCCATCGTCATTCCCGTCAAAAACGAATTTGCGCCCGAGGATATCCCCATCGGCATCGTCTACGAAGACGACTACCTCATGGTCATCGATAAACCGGCAGGCATCTTAATGCATCCGACGTCGGCCGTCCGAGACGGAACGCTGGCTAACGCCGTAGCTTACCACTACGAAAAGACCGGTCAGCACTGCTCATACCACCCCATGCATCGCCTCGATAAAAACACGTCGGGCCTGTGCATGGTCGCCAAAGAACCGCAGATTCAGTATGCTTTCGACAAGAAAGATCTCAGCTATAAACGGCTGTATCTCGCGATTTGTCAGGGACGATACCCTGCGCGGGTCACAACTGTACACGCCCCCATCGGAAGATGTCCCGACAGCATCATTACCCGCTGCGTCCGGCCCGATGGAAAGCAGGCTCATTCCGATTTTACCTGCCTGGCCAGGAATGACGAATACAGTCTGCTCCAAGTCGTACTGCATACCGGACGGACTCATCAGATCCGGGTCCACAGCAGTTATCTCGGCTATCCCCTCGTCGGGGATGATCTATACGGCGGTTCGCGCCGCCTCATGCAGCGCCAGGCGCTTCACGCCTACTGCCTGCAGTTTACCCACCCCATGACGCATCGCTTCATTACCGTTAATTCCCAGCTGCCTGAAGATATGGACGCCCTCGTCCGTCAGGCCGGCTGGAATTATATACATTAACACTATTCTATACGTAACTTGTAGGAGGAATGTAAACATGCCATTAATTGGAACTACAGAAATGTTTAAAAAAGCCTATGAAGGCCACTATGCTATCGGTGCATTCAACATCAACAACATGGAAATCGTCCAGGCTGTCACAGAAGCCGCTGCTGAATTGAAATCCCCGATCATCCTTCAGGCTTCGGCCGGTGCCCGCAAATATGCGAAACCGTCGTACTTGAAACATCTCGTAGCCGCAGCCCTGGAAGATTACGATCTCCCCATCGCCCTTCACCTCGACCACGGTGCTGACTTTGAAACCTGCAAAGACTGCATCGACAGCGGTTTCACGTCTGTCATGATCGACGGCTCCAAACATTCTTTCGAAGACAATATCGCTTTGACGAAAAAAGTCGTTGAATACGCTCATTCCAAGGGCGTCGTCGTCGAAGGCGAACTCGGCCAGCTGGCTGGCATCGAAGACGATGTCAACGTCTCGGCTGAAGAAGCTCACTACACCCGTCCGGAAGAAGTCGAAGAATTCGTATCCCGCACGGGCGTCGATTCCCTGGCTATCGCTATCGGCACCAGCCACGGCGCTTTCAAATTCACTCCGGAACAGTGCACCCGCAACGCTGACGGCGTTCTCGTACCGCCGACGCTCCGCTTCGACATCCTCGAAGACGTTTCCAAACGCCTGCCGGGCTTCCCGATCGTACTCCACGGCGCATCTTCCGTCGTACCGGAATACGTTAAGATCATCAACGCCAACGGCGGCGACCTGGCTGATGCTGTCGGTATCCCCGAAGATCAGCTCCGTAAAGCAGCTTCCCTGTCGGTCTGCAAGATCAACATCGACTCCGACCTCCGTCTCGGCCTGACTGCCGGCATCCGTCAGCACATGGCTCAGCATCCGGATCACTTCGACCCGCGTCAGTACCTGACCGACGGCCGTCAGTTCGTCCATGACATCGTAGCTCACAAGATCAAAGCCGTTCTCGGTTCGGAAGGTAAAGCCTAATCGCATGTCCTGCAAAAAAAGTATTGATTTTTTCTGTGGCATATGGTAAAATTTCTTCTAGTGTTCTTGTAAATTAGGGAGGTGAATCCATTGCCGCAGATTAAATCCAACATGAAAACGATGGAAAAAGACGCAGCTCGTCATGCAGCTAACTCTCGAGTAAAATCTTCGGTTCATACCGCTATCCGCCGTACGAACGAAGCTATCCTCGGCGGTGACGCTGATGCCGTTAAACAGGCATTTGATAAAGCTAGCAGCGTAATCGACAGCGCCGCACGTAAAGGCGTTCTCCATAAAAATACGGCAGCTCGTAAAAAATCCCGTTTGGCTTCCAAAGTCAATGCGATGGGCAAATAAGTTGAACTGTAGAAAAAGCGTTGTCCTCTGAGACAACGCTTTTTTCGTATAAGGAGGTTTCTATGTTCCCCCACCGCAGCCAGTGGCGTCATTTTCTGACCCTGTTTTTTCCCCTGCTCCTGACCCAGATGGCCCAAGTCGGCACGTCGGTCTTCAGCTCGATTTTCAGCGGCCGCGCCGGTACCGTCGATCTGGCCGGTGTCGCCGTCGCCGTCAACATTTGGATTCCCGTCTTTGCCGGCCTGTGCGGCCTCTTCTTCGGCATCTCGCCGATCATCGCCCAGCTCCGCGGCGCCCAAAAGACGGACGAAATCCCCGTCTACATCATGCAGGGCCTCTATCTAAGCCTGGCCTTTACGGTCGTTATCTTCCTAGCCGGCTATGTGCTGCTGCCGCCTTTTCTCGACTTCATGGGCCTTGAACCGAGGGTCCATTATATCGCCTGGGGATATCTCAAAGCCCTGTCCTTAGGCCTGGTCCCGATCTGCCTGCAGGCGACGATGCGCTACGTCGTCGACGCCCACGGCAAGACCCAGGTTTCGATGGCCATCCTCATGACCAACCTGGTCCTGACCATCATCCTCTTTCGCCTGCTCATCTTCGGCGCCGGCCCCATTCCGGCCATGGGCGGCATCGGCACGGGCTATGCCATTACCATTGCCGGCTGGGTTTCCTTCTTGCTCTTCGTCGCCGTCCTGACCTTTATGGAGCCCTTTCGCTCGTACGGCCTGTGGCGCCGTCTGCGCCCTTTCAGCTGGTATCACGCCTACCATCAGTTAGAGCTTGGCATTCCCATCTTCATCGCCGTCTTCTGTGAAACCAGCCTCTTTTCCATCGTCAGCCTCTTGATGGCTGAATTTGGTACCCTCTATCTGGCCGCCAACCAGGCCGCCATCAGCTTCACGACCCTGACCTATACCATTCCCTGGAGCATCAGCCTGGCGGCGACCATCGTCATCGGCTACGAAGTGGGTGCCAAAAACTACCATGGCGCCCGGCAATACGCCGTCCTCTGTCAAATCACGGCCCTCATCATCGCCGTCGGCGTGACCCTCTTTACCTACGTCTTCGTCGATGACATTTCCGCCATTTTCACGACCGACGCCGAAACCTTCCGGGTTCTTCGTACCTTCCTGTTATGCGCCGTGGCCTTTGCCTTCTGCGACGCCATGGGAACGCCCGTCCAGGGTATCCTTCGCGGCTACAAAGACGTCCGCATCATTACCTACATCGCCTTCATCACCTACTGGTTCATCAGTATCCCCATGGGCTATGCCATGGCTCATCTCACGCCCTATGGCCCCTTCGGCTACTGGCTCAGCCTGATCATCAGCCTGGCCATCAACGCCGCGGCCTTAAACTGGCGCCTGTGGAAACAGACCGCTTGGCGATTTTCATAACCCTATAAAGGAGTTGATTCTTATGCCTACTACCGCACAATTAACGGCCTATGCTAAGGTTTTACTGCAAAAGGGCCTCAATCTTCAAAAAGAACAGACCTTAGTCATCAATGCCCCCGTCGAAGGCCACGACTTCGTCACCTTACTGACCAAAGAAGCCTATACGATGGGTGCCGCTGAAGTCGTCGTCAACTGGCGCAGTGACGATATGACCCGCCTGCGCTACGAATACGAAGACCTGTCGTCCTTCGAGACCCTGCCCGATTGGCGCCGCGACTTCAGCCTCCATTACTACCATAAAAAAGCGGCCTTCCTGAGCCTCATTTCGGCCAATCCCAAACTCTTGAGCGGCATCGATACCAAGAAGATCTTTGCCCAGCAGAAGGCCCATAACCAAGCTTTGAAGGAATATATCGACGGCATGATGGCCTCGAAGACGACGTGGCTCGTCGCTGCTGTCCCGAGTGCCGTCTGGGCCAAACTCCTCTACCCTGACCTTGATGCCCATAAGGCTTATGACGCCCTCTGGAATCAGATCCTGCAATCGTCCCGCTCGGACGGAAAAGATCCCTTGGCCGATTGGGATGCCCATTTAGCCAACCTCGAAGCCCGCCGGACGTGGATGACCAACCAGCACTTCACCAGCCTGCACTATACCAACAGCCTGGGAACGGACCTCACCGTCGGCCTTCCGGATAACCACATCTGGCAGGGCGGCATGGAAGAAACGGCCAGCGGCATCTTATTCAATGCCAACGTCCCGACGGAAGAAATCTATTCCGCCCCCAAGCCGACGCCGTAAACGGCACGGTGTACAGCACGAGACCGCTCGTCTACAACGGCAATACTATCGACCGCTTCCACCTGACCTTTAAGGACGGCAAAGTCGTCGACGCCGCTGCCGAAATCGGTGAAGACGTCTTAAAGAAGCTCGTCGCCGTCGATGAAGGCGCCGGCCGCCTCGGTGAAGTGGCCCTCATCCCTTACGCCTCTCCTATTTCCCTCTCGGGCATCTTATTCTACGAAACTTTATTCGACGAAAATGCGTCGTGCCATTTGGCCCTCGGTGCCTCCTACCCGACCTGCCTTAAAGGCGGCACGGAACTCGACAAAGAAGGCCTTTCTAAAGCCGGACTCAACGACTCCATGATCCACGTCGACTTCATGGTCGGTTCCAAGGACCTGACCATTACGGGCCTCAAAAAAGACGGCACGGTCGTCCCCGTATTCACGAACGGAAACTGGGCCGAGTAACGATTACTTATTGACAACGGTCCCAAGCCGTGCTATTATAAGTTTCAACAACGATATATCTTTCATCCAGAGCAGCTGAGGGAATGGCCCGATGACGCTGCGGCAACCCCCATTCGGGAAGGTGCCAAGTCCACCGGAACATTCCGACAGATGAAGTAACACCGTATTGACGGCCGTCATCTGCATGACGGCCTTTTTTATTGTCTTTTTCCCTGTACGCCTGGCTCAAGGAGTGATACTGTGATTACCTTAAAGAACATTACCAAAACCTACGGCGGCGCTGCCCAAATCCAAGCCTTAAAGGGCATCAACCTGACCATCGAAGACGGCGAGATCTTCGGCATCATCGGCAAGAGCGGTGCCGGCAAATCGACCCTCGTCCGCTGCATCAATATGCTGGAAAAACCGACCAGCGGCCAAGTCATCATCGACGACAAGGACCTGTCGAAGATGAGCGATTCCGAACTTCGGGCAGAACGCAAGAACATCGGCATGATTTTCCAGCACTTCAACCTCCTCTCCTCGCGGACGGTAGCTGAAAACATCGCCTTCCCCCTGGAACTGATCGGCGCCTCGAAAGACGTCATCCACAAAAAAGTAGAATCCCTGTTAGAACTGGTCGGCCTCAGCGACAGAGCGTCCAACTATCCGTCCCAGCTCTCAGGCGGTCAGAAGCAGCGCGTCGGCATTGCCCGGGCCCTGGCCAGTGACCCCAAGATTCTCCTCTGCGACGAAGCGACATCAGCCCTCGATCCGCAGACGACGAAATCCATCCTGGAACTCCTCCAGGATATCAACCAGCGCATGGGCATCACCATCGTCATCATCACCCATGAAATGGCCGTCGTCCAAAACATCTGCCACCGGGCAGCCGTCATCGAAGGCGGCGTCATCAAGGAACTGGGCCGCGTCGTCGACATCTTCACCAATCCCCAGTCCCAGACCATGAAGGACTTCGTCACGTCGGTCATCAACATGGAACTGCCGACGGGCATCAAGAACCTCGGCGTCTCCGATCAGCCGACGCCAGACCGGGATATGCTGGTCCGCCTGCGCTTCAAAGGCAAGGCCACCCACGAACCGGTCGTCTCGGAAATCGTCAGCACCTTCCACGTCAAGGTCAGCGTCCTCTACGGCAACATCGACTACATCCAGGACGAACCCTTCGGCTACTTGATCATCGTCATCATGGGCGATATGGAAACCCAGGCCAAGGCCTTCTCGTATATTAAAACATTACCGATAGGAAGTGAGGTTTTAGGTTATGTCCCAAGAAATCATTAAGTTAATGCTCCAAGGCATTGAAGAAACGTTCTATATGGTCGCCGTGGCCACGGTCATCGCCGGCATCATCGGCATCCCCCTGGGGGTCACCTTAGTTACGACCAGTAAAGGCCACATCCTGCAGAACCTCTTCATCAACCGGATCTTAGGCACCATCGTCAACATCATCCGTTCCGTGCCCTTCATCATCCTCATGGTGGCCATCATCCCCTTGACCCGGCTCGTTGCCGGCACGTCCATCGGTACGGCAGCCGCCTGCGTGCCCTTGACCATCGTCGCCATCCCCTTCCTCAGCCGCCTCGTCGAAACGTCGATCCGCGACGTCGATTACGGCCTCGTCGAAGCTGCTGAATCCATGGGTGCGACGCCCTTCCAGATCATCCGCAAGGTCCTCCTGCCGGAAGCCCTGCCGACGATCATCAACAACGTCACAGTCCTCATCGTCAACCTCATCGGGGCATCGGCCATGGCCGGTGCCATCGGCGGCGGCGGCCTCGGGGATATCGCCATCCGCTACGGCTACCAGCGCTTCCGTCCCGACGTCATGTTAGCGACAATCATCATCCTCATCGTCGTCGTCAACCTCATCCAGTACGGCGGCGACCTGGCATCGCATAAAAAGAACAAGAAATAAAGGTATCGATCCGACATGGTCATGAACAGCGTAATTTCATGACCATGTCTTTTTTTGTGTCGGTCGCTCACGCTAAAAAACGGATATCCCTCCCCAGCAAGGAACGGCCTCTAAAAAAGTCTTATCGTCTAGGACACACCGGGGATAGCCTTCACGAACACTTTTATGTTATGGCAACAAAAAAAACGTCTCATGAACCGAAAGGGTCCACAAGACGTTTGTATAACTTCTTTATGCTTCTAATTGACCGACGATATCGCTGATATGGGCGATGCCCTGGTCTTTGCAGTATTGGTCCAGGCCTTCGGCGACGGTTTCGACGGCTCTGGGGTCGACGAAGTTATGGGCACCGACGGCGACGGTGCTGGCACCGGCCAGCATGAATTCTACCGCATCCTGCCAGGTCACGATACCGCCAAGACCCAGGATGGGAATGGAGACGGCCTTCGACGCCTGCCAGACCATGCGCAGGGCGATGGGCTTTACGGCCGGGCCGGACAAGCCACCAGTAATGTTTCCTAAAATAGGACGGCGCGTCGTGATGTCGATGGCCATGCCGGTCAGGGTGTTGATGAGGGAAAGGGCGTCGGCACCGGCTGCTTCGACGGCCTTAGCCATGGTCGTAATATCGGTGACGTTGGGCGATAATTTGACGATAACCGGCTTTTTTCGTGTTGTCCTTGACGCTGCGCGTAACGGCGGCAGCGGCTTCAGGCTGGGTGCCAAAGACGATGCCCCCTTCTTTGACGTTAGGGCAGGAAATATTGACTTCAAGGCCGGCGACGCCGTCGACGTCGAGGTCGGCTGCGATTTGCCCGTATTCTTCGACACTGCCGGCAGAGACATTGACGATGAGCGGCGTCTTACAGGCAGCCCCTACCTTGGGCAGGATATCCCTTTTAAAGGCGTCGACGCCGGGGTTTTCCAGGCCGATGCAGTTGAGCATCCCGGCCGGCGTTTCGGCGACGCGGACACCGGGATTGCCCGGCCGCGGCAAGGGCGTAATGCCCTTGGAGATGATGGCCCCGACGGCGTCGAGGTCGAGAAAATCGGCGTATTCAATGCCGAATCCGAAGGTACCTGATGCGCCCATAACCGGCGTTTTCATGGAAATGCCGGCAAATTCTACGGCTATCCGTTCACTGATCATCAGAAAACCTCCTTTGCCGAAAAGACAGGACCGTCGGTACAGACTTTATAGCGCTTACCGTCCTGTTTGCTTTCAAAGGTACAGCCCAGGCAGACACCGATGCCGCAGGCCATCCGTTTTCCATAGAAACTTCGCAGTCGATGCCGGCTTTGGCCGATCCTTCGGCAATGGTTTTCATCATCATCGTCGGACCGCAGACCGACACGCGGTCGATGGGATGCTCGGAAAAGATCGTCGGCAAGGCGTCGACGGCAAAGCCCTTGATGCCTTTCGAGCCGTCATCGGTCGTGACGTAAATCTGTTCGGCATAGGGTTCAAAAAACTCGGTCCAAAAGGTTTCGGCTGCCGTCTTACCGGCGACGAGCACGATGGGATGATCGAGCTGTTTCGCCAAGAAGATGAGCGGTGCCAGGCCCACCCCGCCGCCAGCCAGGAGTACCTTGCCGGGCGTCGTCGTAAAGATGCCGTCGCCTAAGGGGCCTTCGACGTTCAGGACGTCGCCGGGACGAAGGGCCTTCATTTCTTCCGTGCCGATACCGACCAGGCGGTAAATAATGGTCACCGTTCCGGCTTCCACATCGGCATCGACGATACCGAAAGGACGGCGCAAAAAGGTCTGTCCCCCATCGCGATGGACGTTGACAAATTGACCGGCCTTGGCTTCGCTCGCCGTCTTCGGCGCTTGGAAGACCATTTTCCAGACTTCCGGAATGATGGCTGTATTTTCGACAATGGTCGCCATTTCCACAAATTTTTTCACCCTCTGATCATCCTTCCTCTTCTTTATATAACGACTCTATTATCCCACGAATACGGCGAAAAGTACATATCTAAGTTTGGAATACGTAAAATTCCCCTTTCGCTTAGAAAGGACCTGCCGCGAACTTAGTCATTCAGTGTTTACGGCACCACTAAGGTTTTGGCAGCCCCCTGATACGGCGCAGGTCCTTGACGCCAGGCACCGAGTCGGATATACTTAACGTATCTATAACCATGTTCTGTCGTTTGTTAACGGCAGACAGCCCCTTGCGGTTTGCCACTCGATGTACATCAGTAAGGATGTATTGGTGGACATGGTTTCTTTTTTATGCCCTCCTGATAGGCACGCTCCCTTCACCGATCTTTTTTTCTCAGAGAAAAACAGCCTGCTGCCGATGATGGACAGCAGGCTGCGCTTCCTGTTTTTGCGTGTTAAAATCGATACTTTCGTCTTTTGCTGATTTCCTTACGCATCTTTTTGATATTGTCCTGGAAAAACCCTTTTTCTTTCATGGCAATGCGCGTATAAAGGACATCGCCAATGGCCATGTGAATCAACCGCGAGGCACCGGCTTCCGACATGTACTGGACTTCGCGGCCCATGCCGCAGAGGCAGATATCGGCTAATTTGGCCAATAAGGACTGACCGTGACTGGTAATGACGATGATACCGGCACCGGCTGCTTTCGCCGTCTGAACGGACTGTAACAGCTCTTTCGTCGCCCCGCTGTGGGAGACGGCAATGACGACGTCATCAGGCGTCACTAGGGCCGCTTCGGTAGCCTGCATATGGGAATCGGCATCGGCTCGGATGGCCAGACCCAGGCGCAAAAAACGGATCTCCATATCGGTACAGACCGTGGCCGAGTTGCCAAAGCCAAAGACATAGACTCTTTTGGCCGCTAAAATCATGGCTGCCGCCGCATCGAGGGCCTCGTAATCGAGGAGGCTCAGCGTATCCTGCAGCCCTTCGGAAATATTGGCAAAGACCTTAGAGGCGACGTCACGGCCGCCGTCACCGGCATCGATATCGTGAAAAGCTTTGGGCGGCGCTGCCGACATCCCTGCGGCCAGCATCAATTTTAACTCTTTCAGACCGCTGCAGCCTAATTTCTTACAAAATCGGGAAATCGTGATTTCCGAACTCTCGGTCTGCGCCGCCAAGTCGGCGACGGTCTGTTCCATGACGACGCCGATGTGATTGGCGATATAATCGGCAATACGGCGCTCTGACTTCGTCAGACCGCCGTATACGCTGCGCAGGACGGGAATTTGCTGGATCTTTTCTTCCATCAGCATCGCTCCTACTCATTATGTACTTTCTTATTTTACCCTACAAATACGTTTAAGACAAGGACACCGATGAGACCCATGACGGCGATAATCGTTTCCAAGGCGCACCAGGTGCGGACCGTTTCTTTAATGGTCAGTCCGAAAAATTCTTTAAACAACCAGAAACCAGGGTCATTCGGCGGGCTGAAGATGAGGGACCCGGCACCGGTCGCCAGAACCATCAGTTCCGGATGAGCACCGGTAGCAACAGCAATCGGTGCGGCAATGCCGCCAGCTGTAAGGGCTGCCACGGTCGCCGAACCACAGGCCGTGCGGATGACGGCAGCAACCAACCAGGCCAAGAGGAGCGGCGAGAGGTCGGAGCCGGCAACCAGATTGCCGATATAAGTGCCAAGGCCGCTGTCGATGAGGACCTGTTTCAAGGCACCGCCGCCGCCGACGATGAGTAAAATCATGGCGATGGCCAGGACCGCATCCTGTACGGTCTTCATAATTCTTCCATCGATTTGCCGCGACCGATACCAAAAGGTATAAATAGCAATAGCAACGGAAATAGTCAAGGCAATGTCAGGCTGACCGAAGAAGGTCAAGATATGGCGCAGGGGCAAATCGGCACTCATGGTCAATTTGGAGATAGCCGCAGCTGCCATGAGGATGACCGGAACCAAGGCCGTGAAGACGGAGATACCAAAACTTGGCATTTCATCATCCTTAAAGATTTTCGGATTGTACAAATTCTTGGGGATTTCCGGATTGATATCCCTCGTCAAGATGCAGTACAAGGGGCCAGCGACGATAGCCGTCGGGATGGCAATAATGGCACCGTACAGTAAGGTCATGCCGATATCGGCGTTATAGATGATGGAAATGGCCGTCGGTGCCGGATGAGGCGGCAGGAAGCCGTGGGTAACCGACAAGGCCGCAGCCATAGGAATACCGATTTCCAATAAAGGAATCTTGGCTTCGGCAGCAATGGTAAAGACTAAAGGAATGAGGAGGACGAAGCCGATTTCATAGAACAAGGCAATGCCGACGATGAAGCCCGTCAGGCAGACGGCCCATTTGACTTTTTCCCGGCCGAAGGCATTGATCAGCGTCGTGGCAATGCGCTGGGCACCGCCGCTTTCAGCCATGAGTTTGCCCAGCATGGCGCCGAAGGATACGACGATGGCAAGACCGCCTAAGGTGCCGCCTAGGCCCTTTTCAATGGTCGGAATCAATTGATCGATGGGCATGCCTTCAGCAAGGCCTACGATACCCGCTACCAGGAGTAGGGCCAGAAAGCTATTGAGTTTTACTTTTACAATGAGAAAAAATAAGATGAGAATGCCAACGGCAAGGATGACAAGCGGCATGATGAAAACCCCCTTTATTTCGTATAATGTTCGTGCCACTGATGGTGGAAGGTGCCTTCTTTATCGACACGCTGGAAGGTATGCGCCCCGAAGTAATCGCGCAGGGCCTGGATGAGGTTGGCCCCTGCCTGGGGACTGCTGTAAGCGTCGAGGTATTGAAGGGCTGCCGAGAAAGCCGGAATGGGAAGTCCCTGGCTGACGGCAAGGCCGATGATGCGGCGCAGGGCACTTTGATTATCATTGATTTTTTTGAGGAAGAAATCATCGAATAAGAGGTTGTCCAAATCAGGATTCTTGCCATAGGCTTCGGTGATCTTGGTCAAAAATTCAGCCTGAATGATGCAGCCAGCTCGGAAAATCGAAGCGATGGCGCCGTAGTCGAGGTGCCAATCGTACGTTTCCGAAGCGCTCTTGTAGAGGGAGAACCCTTGGGCGTAGGCGACGATCTTAGCGGCGTACAGGCTCTGACGGACGGCTTCGACGAAGTCGTCTCCGCGCTGGTGCGTAATGGCCGGACGGACGATAGCCGATTGGGCTTTGACGCGGCTTTTGGCATTGGACATGACGCGAGCGTTGCAGGCTGCCGTAATCATGGAGATATCGACACCTTGTTTCATCGATTCGATGCTGGTCCAGCGACCGGTCCCCTTCTGGCCGGCGGCGTCGACGATCTTATCGAGGACCTGACCGCCGTCTTCATCGTCTTCGGCGAAGATGTCGGCGGCGATGCCGATGAGGAAGCTCTTGAGTTCCCCTTGGTTCCATTCGTGGAAGATCTTGGAAATGGCGGCATTGTCGTAGCCACCGACGTATTTGAGCAGTAAGTAAGCTTCGGCAATGAGCTGCATGTCGGCGTATTCAATACCGTTATGAACCATCTTAACGTAGTGGCCGGCACCGTCGGAGCCGATGTAGGTGCAGCAGGGTTTGCCGTCGGAGGCTTTAGCAGCAATGGCTTCATAAATGGGCTGGATTTCAGCGTATGTTTCCTTGTTGCCGCCGGGCATGATGGCCGGACCGCGGCGAGCGCCCGTTTCCCCACCGGAAATGCCCATGCCATAGAAGTGGACGCCAGCTTCTTTGCAACGTTCAAACCGGCGCTGGGTATCGCCAAAATAGGAGTTGCCGCCGTCGATAATGATATCGCCTTCATCGAGGCGCGAGAGAAGCTGGTCGATCATGCTGTCGACGGGAGCCCCGGCCATGATCATGAGCATGATTTTGCGCGGCCGTTTGAGGGCGGCTAAGAATTCATCGAGTTCCAAAAACCATGAATCTTATCGTGGGGCCGTTCTTTCAAGAATTTTTCCGTAAGATCCGGCGTGTAGTTGTATACAGCGACGTCATACCCGTGGTCGGCCATGTTGAGGGCCAGGTTGCTGCCCATAACGGCCATGCCGACGACACCAATATCATGAAGCATCATAAGTACATCTCCTTTTCGGCTGAAAATTATAATTTCTGTTGATATGCCGCAATATCGGCAAATTCACCTTGTAATTTTTGATAGAGGCGAATAAAAATATCGTAGAGCTTGCGGTATACGGCGGCATTTTCTTCAATGGGCGTATAGACTTTTTTGGCGTGGACCAAATTGGCCGTATCGGCAATGCTCTTTAACTTCCCGCTTGAAATGAAGCCTAAGACCGCGGCACCGAAGGCGGCGCCTTCACTGTTGTCCGGCAGGGTAATCGGTTCATCGAAGACATCGGACATGATTTGGAGCCAGAGCTTCGACTTGGTAAAGCTGCCGCTGACGCGGATGTCTTTGACTTCGCCAAATTCCCGAAGGGCGGCCATGACGCTGTTTAAGCTGTAGCAAATGCCTTCCATGACGGCGCGGATCATATGAGACCGGCTGTGATTGAGGGAGAAACCGAAGAACATGCCCCGCAGTTCTGAATTCCAATGAGGTGCCCGTTCGCCCGTAAAGCAAGGCAGGCAGATGAGGCCGTCGGCCCCGGCTTCGACGTGTTCGGCCTTCATGGTCATGAGATCGTAAGGATCGATGTCCAGCGTTTCCAGGGCGCTGCCGCCGTAATGGCAGATCTTGTCGCGGACCCAGCGCAGGATCATGCCGCCGTTATTGATGGCCCCGCCGGCAACCCACATGTCGTCGGTCAGGTTATAGCACCAGGTGCGCATCTGCGGGTCGGTCTTCGGCTGACGAGTCAGCATGCGAAGAGCGCCGCTGGTACCGATGGTACCGCTGATCTGTCCCGGTTCGACGGCACCGATGCCGACGTTGACCAAGACGCCGTCGGTGGCGCCGATGACGACGGGAAGACCTTCGGGGAGGCGCAGGGCCTTGGCAGCCGTGTCACTCAACCCCTTGCTGTAGGTCGTGGAAACGACGGGCGGAAGCTGATCCTTGGTGATGCCGGCATAGGCGATGATTTCATCGTCCCAGTCGAGGGTATGTTCATTGTACATGCCCGTCGTGCTGGCAGCCGACTTATCGATAACCCACTGGCCGGTCAGATGGTAGTATAAGTAATCTTTCAGGGATCCGACGTAGCGCATTTGGCGGAACAGTTCCGGCTGGTTCTGACGGAGCCAGATGATCTTAGCCAAGGGATAGCAGGCGTGAATCGGGCAGCCTGTCCGTTCGTAGAAGGAGCGGCACAGGGCTTCATCTTTCTTCATCTCGCGGACGATGGCAGCGCTGCGGCTGTCGGCCCAAGTCTGCATATCGTGGAGGGGTTCCAAGGCTTCGTCGAGGCCAGCAAAGCTGTGCATGACCGTACTCAAGGCAATGCCTGCCAGTTCCTTATTCTTATAGCGGAGCTGACCGGATGTCTTGCGGATGACATCCTGAACGGCTTCGAGAATCTGGAGCGGGCTTTCTTCGGCCCAGTCGGGATGGGGTGTCAATAAGGGATAAAACGCTTCGGAAGAGCAGACGTTAATGCCTTCTTCTGTATAAGCAATGGCACGGACACCGGTCGTACCGACATCGACGCCAATCCAAACTTCCTGATTGACCGAATCCATCGGCGTAATTGTATTCATAAGTCATACATCCTTTCATGAATCATGGCTAGTCTTTTTCGATGCCCTTATGATACCATGCCTATCCCTTAAATGCAATAAAAATATCATTTTTAATTCTATATTTTGATATTTTTATTTCATAGAAAAAACCTTTTCTATGACAAAAGAGCAAGAAGCCTT
>ENA-OQJP01000143-OQJP01000143.1-human-gut-metagenome-genome-assembly--contig:-NODE-143-length-28791-cov-6.532968_pt1 | contig 28791 bp, 25 predicted proteins | sample MGYA00242611_ERZ504778 | MGnify/ENA primary metagenome ERZ504778 (study PRJEB26092, sample SAMD00036349) | human gut metagenome | host: Homo sapiens | study: EMG produced TPA metagenomics assembly of...
AATTTAGACTAAAAAAACTTAGGAAAAGAAAGAAAAAGCGTTATTTTCCGAATTTGACAGATCCCAAGGATATTGCAATATATTATGCAAATAAACTTTTAGTATAGTAGTGATAGGGACACCCAAAGAGTGGAAGGTAAGTCGGCGGTATTTCACGCCGACTTTTTTCTTTTCTCACGTTTCGGCAGTTCAATGGCTTCCTCGTGATAGGCTTCTTTCGGCAGTTCCACGCTGCCAATGAAATTATAGACGATCTCAATTTTCTGACGCTTCTGGCCCTCCGCGTCAACCTCTACTTCATGGACAAGGATTTTCTCAATGAAAGTATTAAAGAGGGTCGGTGTCAGTTCCTCGAATGAGGTGTGCTTCTTAACCAGCTTCATAAAACGGTCAATGTTGATCGTCTTGTCCGTCTTTTGGGAAATCTGTTCGGAAAGCCCCTTGATAGTTTCCTCAAGCCCTTTTTGTTCGGCTTCATACCTGGCTGATAGCTTTGCAAAACGTTCATCCGTCAGTTGGCCTTTTATCTTATCTTCATAAAGGTGCTGAATGATGTTGTCGAGTTCGTCATAGCGGCTCTGGCTGATGTCCAACTCTTTTTGCATTTCCACCAGCGCACGTTTTTGTTCCCGCATGGAGCAGGAAACCATCATCGTAATAAATTCGCGTTCATGTTCAGCAGCAAAATGAGTTACCCTGCGGAGATCAGCAGCCACCAGAATTTTCAGGTTTTTCACGCTGATATGGTGGGTCGTGCAGGGATTTACCCGCTTGCTATATCCGGCACAGGTATAGTATTCATAGCTTTCCTTAATGCCGGAGCCACGATGATGATACATCTTTGATCCGCAGTCTGCACAGAACAATAAGCCGGAAAACAGACCCACAGAGCCGATTTTGGTGTGTCGGCATTTACCCTGACGGATAACCTGCACACGGTCAAACGTATCCTAGTCAATCAGGGCAGGGTGCGTGTTCTTGAAAACCATCCGCTTATCATCGCCATTGATAATGACCTTTTTGCTTTTATACGATTTCTTCGTAGTCTTGAAATTAACTGTATGCCCCAAGTATTCAACACGTTCCAGAATGTTGCTGATTGTCTGATAAATCCATTTACACGGAGCCTGCGGGCAGTAGCCTTGCTTATTGCCATACCGTCGGTAGTTGATTGTGCCGGGAGTAGGAATGTTTTTGGCTGTAAGAATGTTTGCGATCTTTGTCGGGCCTAAGCCTGACAAACACAACGCGAAAATCTCTTTTACAACGGGGCCGGTTTCATCGTCAATAATCCAGTTTTCCTCATCTCCCATGATATAACCATAAGGCAGAAGATGGGAAAGTCGCTTACCAGCCATCCCTTTTGTTTTTACTACCGCGCGGATCTTCTTGCTGGTGTCACGAGCGTACCACTCATTGAAAAGGTTTCGCAGAGGGGTAAAATCATTATCGCCTTTTTTGCTGTCCACACCGTCGTTGATAGCAACGAAGCGTATATCCTTTTCAGGAAATAGCACTTCCGTATACATTCCGACCTGCAAGTAATCACGCCCGAAACGGGACATATCTTTTACCGCGACCAAATAGACATATCCGGCTTCAATGTCAGCCAACATTTCCTGGAAACCTGGACGATTAAAAGTCGTACCACTGATTCCATCATCTACATAAAATTTGTATCTGGTAATACCGTGTTCTTTCGCATAACGCTCTAAAATCTGCTTTTGATGTTGGATACTGTTTGATTCACCCTCCAGACCATCATCCTGGCTCAACCGGCAGTAGAAAGCCGCCTAGGGTTCCATATCGAATGAACGACGAGAAGAAATATTTAGAGCATTTACTATACCGGGCATTTTGAATTGCGTGGCTGTCTATTTCATAAAATCCTCCATTCCGACAGCCCCGCAAAATTGTAGGCTTTACAAGTCTTATTATACACCAGATAGGCTGCCGCGAAAAGCAGTTTACCGCATTAAAGTGATAAATTTTTTATGAACAGCTTTCTTTACCACGCAACTCATTCTTTAAGACCTGTGCCATTTTAGACACCGCTGTTTCAGTACCGCCTTCTTTGAAGCTGGACTGAACAACAAAGGTCACGCCATTGATTTTTGTTTCTGTAATCATGGCGGGATGATTCTGTTCCGCCATAGGCACATCACTCCTCTCTATCATAAAGAAGCGCTGTGCCGGACTAAACCGACACAGCACTGCTTATTTTTTATTTTCTGTACCGTATTATCTGGACTGGCTTTGTCCATCGGCTCACCCCCGGTACAATGGGAACATTCAGATCGTGCCGTGGTTATCCAGCTTGAAGATGGCGGTCCTCCGCGTTCGGTGAAATATGCGGCTTCTACTGTGACAGGTCATGGCAATTTCCAGCCCACCACAGGCCAGTTATCTGCCGCCAAATGACCGCTCGGCCCCTTTGATGTTATCGTATTGACGGATTGCTCTGACCAATCCGCAGGGGGTCTTGGCGTTTGCGCTTTGTGTTGCTCGCTGCCACATTCAAAATCTAAATGCTGATATGAACGGATTGCCCGTTGTTTTTCAAGGTACATAGTAGAAAGGTTGTATTGATTATGCCTTTCACTATATAGGAGGGAAAACGGGCAAAAGTTGATAGTCAGGCGGCAAAATCTTTCCGAATTTTTTTCAATGCCGATTGAGCGGAACGCATCACAGCAGCCTTATAACAGCCCTGCATTTCTGCAATCTCTGAATAGGAATAGCCGTAGATAAAATGTAAAACAAACCGCTGGCGTTGAAGCGGTGGAAGCTGATCAACCGCGTAATTTATTTCTCGTAGTGTTTCCAGCCGTTCAAAGGTTTCCTCCAACGGCTCTGTTGCCAATTCAAACAGTAGGCAGTTATGAAAGGCCCTTCCATCAATATGTTTCCGTCGCTCATATCGCTGCCGTTCTTCCTGCTTACGGCTTTCCTCATAGACGCGGTAAATATCCACTGATACCTCAACATCAACGGGACGGCGATTAGCGTTCAAGATTGTAATTACACACATAGTCTATTCCTCCTTTATGCGATACGAAACAGCGCGGCAACTTCCTCCGGCGGCTGGCCGCAAGGATTATAAGGGCACTCCCGATTCTGGCAAGGGGATAGGCAAATTGCCACAGCCTCGTGGGACGGTTTGAGATCCGGGGCCGTTGTGATAAGAACGGATTCACCTGGGGCCAGACGGATTATTCTAATGGTCTTTGTCATACTTGAACACCTCCAATATTTTTTAGAGGGCTTGTCCCTCTTACTTATCGGAGATTACAGAACGCCTCAATTAAAGGGGGATGGAAACTTTGCGGAAAAGAATAGGCAAAGGCAAGGACAGCATCCCGAAAATGCTGCCCTTGCTTTTACCTATTCACTTAAAAAATGTAGAAGCCGACGAAAAGCCCGCTGAAGCAAAAGCGTGACCGCCGCCGGGGAGCAGCCGAGAATAACGGCAATCTCCTTGTACTGATACCCTTTCCAAAAGGCCAGTTCAATCGCGTACCGCTGCCGGTATGTCAGGCAGCGCAAACCTTTGACCAGCTTTTCATTCTGGATAGTATCAGTGAAATCCTCTACGAACAGTTGCAAAGTAAAATCTTCCTGAATATATGATGACCGCTCCTGATATGTAAGTTCCTCGCTCATACTCTCCAGAGAGTAACAATGGTAGCGGAAACGGCGGTCAGAATTTGCAATAATGCGATCTTCTGCTTTGAGGATCGCAGCCCAATCTTTTTCGGTCATAAGCCATTTTCCTTTCTGGTGTTCGTCTGCGTGGGCGGGCAGACAAGCGGAGGAGAACGGCATCCTACGGAAAATCGCAGGATACGACAAAAAACGCCCAACTGGTCATAATCCAGCCGGACGTTATCAGGTGTATTTTTACAACTTCTTACATGGTATAGTTCATATTGCTGGCCGTATTTTCCCCTGGCCGGGGGCAGGCTTTTTTTGACGGTGAAAATCCCGTCTTATTTTGTCGATACGCTTTCCAGAACATAGCGGCTTCCTCCTATGCCGCCGTTCTCGCTAGCGTCAGGGCGTCATTCCTTTGGAGGACAAAAGAACGGCGGCCTTGATTTTCTCAAAACCGCCGCAGAATAGATAGAAATTGATTTTAAGCGCACGAAAGCCTCTGTCCCTGCAACGGTTTTTTCTTTCCCCGTTGGTAGGGGCAGAGTGGTTATAATATGCTGTTGTAACTTTCTATGATATTGCCTTGTTTAGAAGGTGCTTCCAGCCCGCTTCATAAAAAGAAAATAATCACCTAAAATACGCTGATGTTGTTGCCAGCCACTCATATGCTTCCTTAAAGAGATAGAAAGTATAGAGTTTATAAAGCAGCAGGATATAATATGTATAAAATCAGCGTCCATTGATTGCTTTATCTGAAATTGCATACATTCTGAAATGGCTAGTTCATTGATTGCCGTTTCTAATTCAATAAGACTATGTGAGAAATTTTCATAGGACGTTCCCGCAGATCAATCCAGCAATAGATGAATGGCTGTCTGATTTTTATAAAGAAATTCTTCCAGCCATACCTTATCCTCACAAGGGATTTGATATACATAACCACCACCATTTCTTACAATCCGTGTACTTCGGGCGGCCATTTGTCTCCAAAATGCCAATAACTCTTGGGCGGTATCTTTTACTAAGGCATGAAATAGACCTTCCTTATTTTCAAAATATACATAGATAGCTCCTGTTGTAGCCCCTGCCTTTGTTGCTATGTTTCGGATAGAAACAGCTCTATATCCATGTGCCAAAAATTCATTTTTACCGGCATTAAGTAAGGCTATTCGGAGTTTTTCATTTTTCGTTTTCATGGTTAAGTCAGTTTCCAACCGATTGCTTTTTGCCGAATTGCGATAAAATCAGAGTAAATTCCCGGTTGTGTAAGTAATTCTTTATGTGTTCCAGTCTGAACGATCTTTCCCTTGTCCAGTACAATAATCTGATTTGCCCCACGGATTGTTTTCAAACGGTGTGCAATCATAATTACTGTTTTTTCTTTTGTTAATGCCTCAATCGCCATTTGAAGTTGTCGCTCATTCTCTGGGTCAATACTGGAAGTCGCTTCATCGAGGATAATCACAGGAGCATTTTTCAAAATAGCTCTGGCAATCGAAATTCTTTGGCGTTCTCCACCAGATAAAGTAGAACCGCCCTCGCCAATGATTGTTTCATATCCGTTTGGTAAAGCCATAATAAAGTCATGGCAACAAGCCGCTTTCGCAGCAGCTTCTACTTCCTCCATTGTAGCGTTTGGTTTTCCGAAGCGGATATTATTTATTACAGAATCCTGAAACAAATAAACATTCTGAAAGACCATGCTGATATTTGCCAGTAAGCTATCCAAAGTATAATCCCGGATGTCAATTCCACCCAATTTAATGCTGCCGTTATTCACATCCCAAAATCGGGAAATCAAATGACAAAGGGTTGACTTTCCGCTGCCAGATGGCCCTACAATCGCTGTAAAACTTTTGGATGGAATACGGAATGATATATGTTGTAAGGTTTCGCTCTTGTCATAGGAAAAGGAAACGTCAGAGAGAGTAATATCTGTATTTTTTACCGAGATTTCTTTTCCGTTAAAGTCCATACGCGGTGTATTGTCAAGAGATTCTACCTGCTCCATAGCGACATCCATTAGGCCCAATGCGGCAACCATATTTCCAGCCGAAAGCAGAGAAGCATATACCATAAATGCGGCAACAATCATTAACAAGCAGTCTGCTAAAGCCATTGTGCCAGAAAAGTAAAAGCTGATTGCCAATGCGATAATCGCTATATCAAACACATAAAGAATCATTTCTTGGAACATGGTAAAAGGAATAATCGCATATTCCAGATTTAGATTTTCTTTTGTACTGTTTTCAACGGAACGCATAATATTAGAATTACGGCCCTTTAGCCCAAAGGATTTAATAACACTGATTCCGCCTAAAAACTCCATCGTATTTTTTACAAGTTCTGTCTGTGCCTTTTGTTTTTGAGGGGCGTTTTTCCCTACCCGCCTATTATAAAGGGAAGTAGCAAATAGAAAGCATACAATTCCAATAAGCATAACCAGACCAATCCGCACGTCAAAAAACAGGAGTGCGATAGATACGATAACAGCCTGAATAAAACCACCGAACATCAATATTAAAGAACGGGGAGCCGTATTTTCAATATCGCCCATAACAGAAGTAAGTACAGCGGTAATGTTCCCCATGCTTGTTTTATTAAAATAGCCCATAGGTACATATTTCATCAAATCCGCAATATGTGTTCTTTTTTCAGCGCACATATAGTAACCTGCTTCCGTCATGCCCTGATTACTGAAAAAGCCAGTAGCAGCTTTTCCTAAAATACTAATCAACATAATGCCAGAAATAGCGAAAACTGGATGGCTAACGATCTGGTTTCCTAAAATTGTTTGAAGCGCAATCATAATAGCTCCGAATTTCAGCGATTCAAAAACAGCATTTAATATACTTGCGATAAGAGCCTTTGCCAACACGCCTTTTTGGGAACCAGAGAAAGCCCATATTTTTCTTAATGTCCGAATCATAATACCGCCTCCTTTTCATCTGCGGCTTCCTGATTGGCCGCCCACATTTTGCGGTACAAGTCGCAATTTTTCAAGAGATAAGAATGTTGGCCTTGAGCCGCAATTTTACCATTTTCAACAACTACAATATTGTCTGCGTCCGTAATTGTAGACAACCGATGTGCAATAACAAGCAAGGTTTTTCCTGTAATCAACTTTGCAATCGCTTCCTGCATAATTGCTTCATTCTCAACGTCAGCGTAGGCGGTCGCCTCATCGAGAATAATAATTGGCGCATTTTTCATCATAGCGCGGGCAATCGCAATTCTTTGGCGCTCTCCGCCAGAAAGCTGGCCGCCGCTTTCTCCAACCTTTGTATCGTAACCAGCGGGCAGCTCACGGATAAATTCATCACATCCTGCCGCTTTCGCCATTTGTTCGACTTGCTGATCTGTGGCTTTGGGATTTCCCATTCGGATATTTTCGCGGATGGTATCGTCAAAGAGAAAATTGTCTTGCGAAACGTAAGCAATAAGATTTGTCAACTGCTCCGCAGGAATATTTCGCAGATCAATATTCCCTAACTTAATAGAACCGTCCGTAACATCCCAATAACCTGCAATCAGTTTGGCAATCGTCGATTTCCCGCTGCCCGACGCTCCGACTAACGCAGTTACTGTTCCTGGCATAATGTTCAAATCAATTCCATGTAAAACTTCTGTCTTTGCATTATAATGGAACCGAACATTTTCCAAAGAAATTGCTGTATCTGTTATCTTGATTTCCTGTGCTGGGCGTATCAGCTCCGGCGCGTCCAATATTGTACGGACTTCCCCGGCAATCGTACCTAACATAGCAAAATTATCCGTATAATCTACAACGGCCAATAACGGTTTTATAATTCCCAATGATAGAATCATAATCATAACAAAGGCAGACACAGAAAGAGAACCCTGCAAGTAGAAAAGCACGCCAAAGGGAAGAACCGTAGCGAGAACCGTAGGCATAACAGCGCGGCTACTTGCCATATATTTTTGCGTGTCGTGCATCCAATTTACATAAAATGCGGCGTTTTCATTTACAGCGTCAGTAAATTTTTGATAAGATGTAGCCGACTGATTAAAGGCTTTTATAACTTCAATTCCATTGACATATTCAATAAGTGTTGTATTTAATTTCTTTGTAATTCGTATCTGTTCTTTATACTTCTCTGCAAATCCTTTCATACATCCCATCTGTAAAGCAAAACCTATGGGAAGAACAATTAAAGAAATTAAGGCCATACGCCAATCCAACAAAAACAGATAGATTAAAATAGCGACAGGAACCAAAAGGTTTGCTGTCATTTCCGGGAACATATGAGCTAAAATTGGCTCCATACTGTCGATACGATCAACAAAGGATGTTTTCAAACTTCCCAGAGTATTATTTTGAAAATATCCCATAGGGACGCGCTGCCATTTTTCTACCATAGCTTTTCTTAAAGCCTCCAATGTAGAAAATGTAGCTTTGTGCGACAGAGAAGTTGATAGGTTTGAAAAGCATACCTTTAGGAAATATCCTGCAAGTGCAAATAATACCCACGGTAAAATTTTCCGCACAGATGTTTGGCCCTGAATCAGTTCCGTTATAATCTGGCCAGCGCAAATATAGGGAACAATACTACAAGCCACACCTAAAATGCTGGTAAGTACAGAAAATAGATAGCCTTGACGATTAGGGCGTATAAATTCATCCAATGCCTGCATAAAAGATTGTTTTTTCTGTTCCATTTCAGCACACCTCCTTTTTCAATAGGGACATTCTGCGAAATTCAATAACCGCAATTCCGGCGCAGATAATAAAAATAATGACATCCACTACTGCGGGAGCCGCCCAAACGCCTCTGATACCCATATCAGCAATCATAGGCAAAATCATGACGCATGGGATAAAAAGAACAATCTGCCGAAGAAGCGACATGATACTGGCTTTTTTCGCCCGTCCCAATGCCTGCAACAGCGTGATAATCACAATCATGGAACCTTGCAAAATATAAGAGCTAAAGAAGATACGGAAATTTGCCACTCCCTGATCTACAATCGCCGGGTCAGTAATAAACAAAGACATAACGGCTTTCGGTGCAAGTTCAATGGGAATATAGAACAGGAGTGAAACTAACGTCGCGCCAATCATAAAAACTTTTGCGAGCGTTTTTACCCGGTCATATTGTTTTGCTCCATAATTTGTCCCGGCGGCGGGCTGGAATCCCTGGCTGATTCCCCAAACAGGAATAAATGCAAAAGACTGAATACGCAGGGCAACACCTAATAAGGTTTGCCATGTATCACCGCCATAGTTAGCGGCTACGTTATAGAGAACTGTTTGCTGAAGCAAGGTTGTAACCTGCATTAACATAGCAGAAATTCCCACGCCGACAATCTCTGGCACCAGAGTACGCTCAAACCGGATTTTACAGATACGGACATTTTTGCTCTTTTTCACGAAATACCAAAGTGTGATTGCTGCCTGAACAAATTGGGAGAAGATTGTTGCATAAGCTGCCGCTTCAATTCCCATTCCCAATGGATTCAGCAGGGAAATCAAAATAGGGTCAAGGACAATATTCAAAACTGCGCCGATTCCCATAATTGTCATGGCGCGTTTCAATAAGCCCTCGCCGCGCATTACCATATTAGCCGCCTGTGAAAAGTTTACAAATACAGAGCCTAAAAAGACAATTCTAAGATACTTTACTGCAAGGGACAGAGTTTCCCCGGAAGCGCCGGAAAGAAGCAAAATCTGACGGGTAAATACCGTTCCGATCACAGTAATAATCAGGGAGCAGACAACAATCATCATAATCAGGTTACCCATGATTTTGTCAACTGTGGCCTGGTCTTTTTTTCCAATAGCCCGCGATAATACCGAAGCGGAGCCGACGCCTACCATAATCGCAAGCCCGTTGTTAATCAAAGTAAACGGGTAGGAAACAGATACCGCGCCTACACCGGCTGTACTTACCATTTGCCCTACAAATACTCCATCCATAAAAGAGTACAGCCCAACTACCAGCATACCGATTACCGCAGGAACACAAAGGGAAATCATAAGAGGTATTGGGCGTTCTGTCAGCAACTTTGTTCTACTGTCAGAAGTTTTCATTTTGAACACCTCGCAATCAAAAAAATAAGTGATAGATTAGCTCTTTCTAACCTACCACTTATTGTACTGGTATTTATTTTTTCATCCACTCTCTACGGCTCAAACCTACTCCCGATGGCTTTTGAATTTACGATAATCAATCGGCGTCATTCCCGTGGCCTCCTTAAATGCTTCTGAAAATTTACTGCAATTTGTATAACCCACTTTAGCCGCAATCGCAGCTACGGTTTCGCCGGTTTCCGCCAGCAAATGACCTGCCATATCCATACGGTAAGAACGCATGAAAGAATAGATTGCCGTTCCATATACGCCCTTAAAACAGCGTTTCAGGCTGGAAACAGGTATTTCAAACCGTTTGGACAATTCCTCCATCGTATAATGCTGTTCTGGAGAAGCGGTAATAAAATCGCGTATTTCTTTCACAATTTCAACCTGCTGTTTCACAAAGTAGGGCCTCTCGATCTGTTCTTTTTGGCGTTCCATGTTTTTTAACTGAAACAGGATTTCCAATACCTTGATCTTGTAGTATTCGCCGCTGCTATCCCACGGTACTTGCTCAATTTCCTCGAAAATATGATGGATGATTTCATTTCCTTTTGTAATAAAGGGCTGCCCCTCTGAAAGAAACTTATCCCTGATGGTATAAACATCAATATTTACACCCTTTATAAAGTCTGCCAACGCCTGATTTGCTTCTTTCATATGAATACGCAGGCTAATTCCGTGGTAATGTCCCATTGGAAAGTGGAGGGTAAATTTACGTCCCGCCCGAATATCAAGCACATAGTTTCCTGATTCCAGATAAACGTATTTATCTTTGGAAATTTCCCATTCTACACGGCCCTCCCTGCAAAAATCCAGCCAAAGAATATCAGCGTCGTCACTTTTAACCGTAGGACACTCCTGCATATGAAAATCAGAATGAAGCAGATAAATACCGGGGAACACCCGAAAGGCCGTAGAAATCCCGTCGCCGGTTTCATTTTCCATACGGCTCACTTCGCAAGTATCTGATTTATAATACGGCTTTTTTTCGTTTCACCCATTCCGTCACCTTACTTTCTAACTTATTTTCTATCACTAATATAAGTGAAAAAAATCGAACAGCTTTCCCATTTCAGCAGTATCAAGGCTGTATTGCTCTGCGATTGTTCCGTCCTCTATACGGATAATATTGTCACAGGTCTTTAGAATAAATTCCGGGTCATGTGTCACGATCAACAGCGTTTTTCCTTGTTGTTTAAGCTGCTGCATAAGTTCCGCCACCTGTTCCATATGCCGGAAGTCTAAGCCACTTGTAGGCTCGTCTAATAGAAGCATTTTCTTATCAGAAAAAATAGCACCGGCTATGGCTACCCGTTGTTTTTGCCCACCAGATAATGACATAGGATGTCTTTCACGAAACGAAATGAGGTCAAGGCGTTCCATAACCTGTTCTACTTTATTTGTGTCTGCATTATCAGCCCCCAAAACAATTTCATCAAACACACTCTCTGTAAATAGCTGATGGTTGACATCCTGCATAACAAGATAACAGTTTTTCGCCCATTTACGCAAAGAGTACGATTTTCCATTGTCCTGCACTTCCCCGGAACATCTTTTTTCTAAACCGCACAGACAGCGGAGAAAGGTACTCTTTCCCGCGCCATTTTTACCAATGACTGCAATCGCTGTCCCTTTTGTAAAATTTACCGCAGGAATATGTAACGATTGCTGTTCCCCTTTATAGGCAAAATCCATCTGCTTTAATTGATAAACGCCGGAACCAGAGGATTTTTCTATATGCAATTCATAAATCTGTTTTAGACTGGCGGGCCGCAGCCCTAAATTTTCTACTTCCCTTTGGGACAGTCCTAAAAAATCAGCCGTTGTCCATTCACGGCGTATCTCACCGTTTTGCATATAAATAATGCGGTCAGCCAATTCCATAAGATAATAGAGCCGGTGTTCTGCGATAATGACAGTCTTTCCGGCAGATTTCCAGCATGAAATGATATGCTTTAAGTCCTCAATCGCCGCTACATCCAAATTGGAAGATGGTTCGTCCAAAACAAAAATTTCAGGTTCCCCGGCAGATACAGACGCACAGGCGATTTTTTGTTTTTCACCACCTGATAAATGAAAAATATTCCGGTCGATCAGATTTTCAATCTGAAACAAAGAAACCGTCTGATGGATTCGCTCACGGATTTCATCTTCTGGAAGTCCTTGATTTTCACAACTAAACGCAATCTCGCTGGTGGTATCAACATTAAAAAACTGGCTGCGGGGATTCTGAAAGACAGAACCGATTTTCCGGCTCAAAATATGTAATGGCTGCTCCCGGATTTCCTTGCCGTCCACCTTGACAATCCCATTTAATTCTCCCTCATAATACCACGGAATAAGCCCGTTTATCAATCGTGTCAGCGTAGTCTTTCCACAGCCGGATTCTCCGCAGAGAAGTATGACTTCTCCCTGCCGGATGGAAAGATTGATATTTTTCAGGTTCCCTTTTTCCTCACTTCCATTGTAAGTAAAGGTCACGTTTTCAAGTTGAATCATATCATACCCCCTACATGAAGCACAAAGCATATCCAGCAGGCAATACATAACAGAAAACACAACAGGTCAGAAAGATGAAAACCGATCTCACAAATATTTGTGCGTTTTGTATCTCCGCTTAATCCTCTTGTCAGTGCGGAAATAGATAATTCTTCCCCGATTTTTACAATTGACATTAAAAGGGGAACCATACGATACTCCAACATTTCCATAGGATTACGCAAAGAATTGATTCCTCTCATGTGCATAGCGTCCTTGATTGCTGCGCTCTCCTCTTTAATGGTCGGAAAGAAACGGAACATAACTGACATAGGAATCGTTATTTTACTGGAAATGTGCATACGTTCCATAGCTGCGTTAAACTCGCTGACCTTTGTTGTACTTACCACAAAATATCCAGTGATCAGGCTCGGCATCATTCGGTAAATAATGCCAGCGGTTGCTCCGATCAGAATACTTATCATTCCACTTGTTACAGGCATAACGAAAGAAATCATACTATATGCGGCGGCATAAGCTAAGAGATAAGAAACAGCAGCTTTTACACGGCCAGACAAAAGCAACAGGGCAAATGGAACCAACGCCAGCACAGGATGAATGACGGTCATGATTCCACCAACCCTGCCACTTATCATAATGGTGCATACTGTGGCTACAAGAGCCAATTTTGTGCGTGGGTCAAGTGTAAAGCGTACTGTATTTTCGTTGCCTGAAATCAGACCAGCAGACACTTAAACAATACCTGCCCGGACAAAATGCTTTTTCAGAACAGCTTTTCCCAATGCGGCTCCGATCAATCCGCCGATGAAGCAGGCCGCCAGTAAAACAAGGAACATCCAGCCAGGTGTATAGGCGCGAAGCGTATCAACATATTCCTGTCCATAACCAGACACTAAATCTGCGAAATAGGATTCCCTCGTCAGATAAAGCGGTATGTAATTGCCAATAAACCAAATGCTATAAACAGCGTAGGCTAATGTCGTATTCTTTTTGCTGGTATAGTTCCCGGCTTTCAAAATGAAATCAGCCGCAAGACCAAAGATCAGTGCGGTAAACATTGTAAAATATCCCATGCCAAATACAAACATGAGAATCCCACAGATAATTGCTGTAATTGTTACCATGCCAAATTTTTGATTTTGGTTAAGTAGAGCATGAAAGGAATCCCGGTAATGATTGGGCCATAGAATGTCATAGCCAGCAGGAAAACTGGAACAAACCCTAACATAGCGCAAGCCAAAAAGACTACAAAGTAGATTGCAGTAAAAATACCTATGGTAATCAGGTCTTTTGCCTGCAATTTAGAAGATTGTTGATTCATAAATTGTTCCTCCGTTTCTTGGTTAGAAAATGCTAACCTATTTTCTTTAGAAAAGGGATACGGAAAAATTTTGTACCCCTTTTTCGATTTTTAAGTATATCAATCTCAAAAATTTTCTTCCACTCTCAATAGCTCAAATATGCTCCCGTTGGTTCATAAATTATAAGAACACACTTTACAAAAATATCACTGGGAAGAATTATAAAATGAAGATAAAACGCATATCAAATCATTCCCCGGCGCACTCTATGAACAATAGAATGTAGATGGGTGATGTGATATGGCGAAAGTAGAAGATTGTCCAGGCTTTGAAACCTTTGGAAAAGATGTTCAAATGGCGCGGGAAGCTGTGGGCCTATCCCGCAGGGAATTGGCTGAACAGATAAACATTGATCCGCGTTATCTTGCGAATATAGAATTAGAAGAAACCATACCGAGTATGCCCGTTGTGATACAGCTAATCAAGATTTGCAAGCTGCCGTTTGCACGGTATTTCAATCCTGAAACTATCGGGAAGATGAGCGATGAACGGCAACGGGTATCACACAAATTGCAGCTATGCCCGGAAAAGTATCTTCCTATTGTCGAAGCCACCATAGATGGAGCAATCAAGCTAGAAGAATAGAGGTTGTTTACCACAGGTAGGCGGCTTCTATTTTCTTTTTTCTGTTCACAGTTATTGAGCGAATCACCGCTTTTGCAAGCAATGGAAAGGAATATCCTTTCCTGCTTGTTGGGGAGTTCCCCACACCCCCGGCCCGACATAAAATGTGCGGGCCGAACACCACGCGGGCGTGGTGGCTTGCGCGTCTTTTCGGACGCTTCCAATGCCAGGGGCATAGCAAAAGCCGGAAACGGGGTCAAGGGTAAAATAAATGCGCTACGCGCACCCCTGACGCCGATTCCGGCCTTTGCTTTTTGGCAGACAAGGCGGCAAACCCGCAAAGCGGTTTTACCGGCCCTGTTCCTGATTATTTTCTTTCTCGCGCTGGTACTCCTGCACCTGCTCGATCTTCAAAAGCGCGTCCACATTGGCCTTGACTGTTTGCAATTCCTGGCTTTCTTTTCGCAGCCGCTTGTAGTCCTCATAAGCGGCTTTCTTCTTTGCCAGCAAATCCGCATATTCCTCCTGCAAAACCTTGACCGTGGGTAGTTTCTTTGAGCCTAAATCGTCAGAGGCTCGCTTGGCGGCTTCGTGCAAAAGTAACTCCGCTTCATGAGCCGTGCGGAATGCCGCCCGGTCTTTGGGGCGGGCCTTGCGATAAGCCGCAAATACGTCGCGGGTCTTGGCGTAGTTGATGATGTGCGTTTTCAGAGCGGCTGCCTGCTCCATACGCTTTTCATATTGCTTGATGGCCGAGGACACCTGCTCAAATTCCGCAGCCGCAGATGCGGCCCGCGCCGCTAACAAATCGTATTCTGTAATTCCATGCTCGGTCAGAAAGTTTAAGGTCTTGGCCGCTTCTTTCAGATTGAGGATTTTAAGTCAGCGTTCATACCCAGGCCCGCGCCCTTGTAGGCGGCTTTGAATGTCCAAAAGCAGATTGACGCGCCCATTCTTCTGAAGCTGTGCAGAGCGCCGACGCGGACGCTTCATCGGTCGGCCGATCCGTTCTTTCAAGGCTTCTTCTGTATAGTCTGCGCCCAGCGTTTTCGCACGGGTAAACCGCTCCTGGCCCTCACCAGCCAGACGGAAACTCAAAACCTTGCGGGTGGTCTGAATCTCATATCCCTCTTGCCGCATCGCCGCAAGAAATTCCTCATAGCTGGACACGGTTGGTAGCACCCTATCAATCGTCCGGCGCAGACTATCTTTCCAGCTTGCGCCCCGCCGTCCGCTGGCCCATTCCGCATAATGCTTGCCTTTCTCTTTCGGTTTTTCAATCACAGAAAGTCCATGTTCCCGGCTCAGACGGTCATTGATTACGCGAATGGTTTTGTAGGTGTTCCAGTAGTTGTTGAATTTATGAGTGCAGTCTAGGGTGGTGCTGTTAAATTCGATGTGACAATGGATGTGGTGCCGGTCTGTATGGGTGGCCACGATGAATTGATGTTGACCGCCGGTAAACTCCAAAGCAAGCTGATAACCTAACTCGTTTGCTTCTTCCGGCGTAATCTCTCCGGGCTTAAAGGACTGGATTATCAGATAGGAAATCACATCATCTTTCGGGGCACGCCGCCGCCCGGTTTCTGCTTCATAAATCTGCTTGCTAACGGTAAATTCCCGCCACGCTGTATCCGCCCCGCATTGATAGGAGGACACCAGCAGCCCGCCTTTTGTTTTCTCTGGATTTTTGTCGTAGTCAATTCGGTCTTTCAGGATCGCTGCAATACTCCGGCCCTCGCTGGCGTGGCGCGGCTTGATTTTGGAAATTGCCATTCCGCTGGCCCTCCTTTCTGCAAAAGTAAGGGCGCGGCCCTATGAAAAAGAGCCGCGCCCGGTCAGGCTTTTTGATTAAATAGATTTTAACATAAGATAAAATCGAACTGAACCTTGAAAACAAAATATGGACGAAACACGTTTGATTTTTCCTTTCTCACTCAAAGAAAGAGAGATTGAAATGAAAAAACGTGTCTATACCTTATACCGTGTTTCGACAAAGGGACAGGTCGAGAAAGACGACATCCCCATGCAGAAAGAAGCCTGCCGCAACTTTGCAGAAAGTCAGGGCTGGGAGATCGTCAAGGAATTTTCCGAAAAAGGCGTTTCCGGCTTCAAAAAATCTGCCAAAGAGCGTGACGAACTCCAGAAAATTCAACAGGCCGCGATGGAGGGCAAGTTTGACATCCTGCTGGTGTTCATGTTTGACCGTCTCGGTCGCCGTGATGATGAAACGCCCTTTATCGTGGAATGGTTCACGAAGCAGGGCATCGAGGTCTGGAGCGTGAACGAGGGACAGCAGCGGTTCGACACCCATGTGGACAAGCTGATGAACTACATCCGCTACTGGCAGGCATCCGGCGAGAGCCTGAAAACCTCTGTCCGTACCCGGACAAGGCTGGAACAGCTCACCGGGGAAGGTCACTATACAGGCGGCACCGTGGCTTTTGGCTACAAGCGTGTCCGCCTTGGTCGGGTGAACAAGAAGAATCAGGAAGTCTGTGACCTTGTGATCGACGAAGCGGAAGCTGAGATCGTCCGGCTGATCTTTCACAAGTATGTTTATGAGGGCTACGGCGCACAGAAGTTGAGCCACTATCTTTATGAACAGGGAGTCGTAGGACGGAACAACAAAAATATCCCCAACACCAGCATCGTTCGGATGATCAAGAACAAAGGATACACGGGGTACCTCATCAACGGTGCGGTGGAGACGGAGTGTCCGCAGCTCCGCATCATCGAACCAGAACTGTTTGAACAGGCACAGGAATTGCGGCAGGCACGCACTTGTGAGCGTGGCGGTACTTCACTGGGCACCAGCTCCAAAGCTCTGTTGACCGGGCTGGTCTACTGTGCCCACTGTGGCAACCGCTTGAGCCTGACCAGCAGCGGACGGACACACACCTACGCCGATGGGCATACGGTGAAAGAAGTCCGACCCCGGTATAGCTGCTTTTATAAGATTCGGCATCCGGGTGACTGCGATGGGCAGTCTGGCTATGGTGTTTCTAAGCTGGATTCCATTGTGGAAGAAGTTGTCCGGCAGATCTTCGCACAGTTCCGGGAAGTTTCCCGGAAGAAGCTGCTGGAATCGGTCAAGACCAACGATGCCGCTCGCATCCAGAAGAAGGTCAAGAAAATCCAGAAAGACTTGGAAAGCAAGCAGAAAGAACTGGACGACCTGAAAGCCGAAACCATCCTCGTCATCCGGGGCGTGAGTGCCTTGGACAAAGAACTGCTGGGCACACTGGTAGCCGAGGCGAGAGAGGCTCTGGAAACTCTGGAAAAGCAGCTCGTGCAGGCACAGGAAGAATACGAAGAAGCTACCAAAACAGCAAAGCGTAGCAACTACATCTGCAACGAGCTGTTTACATGGGCGGATGTTTACGACACCGCCAACCACGATGAACGCCGCGCCATTTTGCAGCAGTTCATTAAGGAGATTCGCGTCCGAAAAGACTATGAGATCTCGATTACGCTGAACGCCAGCTTCGACCAAGTAGAGCAGCTCAAGGCTGTATCAACCTACGATGGTGCGGAAATTTTTGAAGGAATTTCCGAGAAGGGGGCATAAAAGCGATGCACTTGCCCGCAGAACTCTGCAAAATGCAAAGAAAGAAGCGTGAAACCGATGGATTTTCAAAAAGTACATTTATGACCCCGCCCGGTTCGCATCCGACTTCAGGGTTCGGAGCCCGGCACGGTCTGCCAAAGTTTTTTAGGCATAAAAAACGCCGCATCGTACAAAACGATGCGGCAAATTGGTGGACCTAGAGGGATTCGAACCCTTGACCTCTCGGATGCGAACCGAACGCTCTCCCAGCTGAGCTATAGGCCCATATTTAGGGGCGTGACTCGATTGGGCGACCAACCGACATACTCCCCATTTGAATGCCCACAACTCTGTGGGGCACAAAAGCGATACGCTTGCACTCCCAGCTGAGCTATAGGCCCATATTTGTTTTTCGGAACGAGAACAGTGTAACTCTTTTAGAAGGATTTGTCAAGGACTTTTCACCCGGGCGGCCTGCGGGGAACGTCCGGCTGAATCGGACGCGCCGTTTCTTAAAAAACGATAGATCCTTTCGTAAAAATAACAGTGGCTCTCAGAGAAAAAGCGTGCTACAATAATGCTGAGACTTTCGTACATGAAAAGTCTATCACCCAAAGTCAGGAGGACAACGGTTATGGAATTTACTAAGGTCGTTGCAGAGCGTTATTCCTGCAAGAATTTCAGCACACGCAAGGTAGAAGCCGAGAAGCTGACGGAGATCCTGGAAGCGGGGCGGCTGGCCCCGACCGCCAAGAATTTTCAGGAGCAGCGCATCTATGTGCTGCAGTCGGAAGAAAGCCTGGCAAAGCTCGACAAGGTGACGCCCTGCCGCTATGGCGCGCCTACCTGCCTTGTCGTGGCCTTCGATAAAAACAGCGTCTTTACTTATCCCGGCGGAAAGCGGGACTCCGGCGTGGAGGATGCCGCCATCGTGGCGACCCACCTGATGCTGGCCGCCGCCAACGCAGGTGTGGACAGCTGCTGGCTCAACTTCTTCGACCCGGATGAGCTGGCCAAGGAGCTGGGCCTGCCGGAAAATGAAGAGGTCCTGATGATCCTCGACCTCGGCTATGCCGCAGAGGGCGCAGGGCCGCTGGCAAACCACGGCTCGAGAAAGCCCCTGTCCGAGACGGTCGCATACCTGTAATACCAAAAAACACCCGGAGATGCCTCCGGGTGTTTTTGCGTTATTGTCCGACGATGCGCCAGTGTTCGGGCCTGTTATAATCGGTGGTCACGCCGTCGTCGGTATACATCCGGTAGGGCGCAGGCCGGCCGTCGGGCGCGAAGCGCCAGAAGGTGAGGGCCGTATCGTTCAGCTGGGCGGTGTTGGCGGCGGGCTGTGCCACCGGTACGGTGTGGCCCGGACGGATGAAGAGCAGCACCTCGCCAAGTTCGCAGGGCAGATAGTGCCGCCCGGCGGGCAGAACTTCCTCATCGTAGTCGGAGACGCTGCGCAGACGCAGCATCTTCATCCCCTCAGGCAGATAGACCGTCCGGCCATGGGCGTTCTGGGTGTGGACGGGTGCGACCATCAGGCCCTCGCCAAGAAGCAGCTGGTCGTCCACCTCCCGGGCGTCGGGGTCGGCAGGGTAGTCAAAAGCCAAAGGCCGGAAGTAAGGTGCGTCCTCAAGCGCGGCCTTCATGAACTCACTGTAGAGGTAGGGCAGGAGGGCATATCGCAGATCCAGCATATTGCGGATGGCGGGCAGAACATCGGTAAAGCGGTAAAATTCCTGCTCCCGGCTCTCAGCGTCGGAGTGGTTGCGCATGAGAGGGGTGAACAATCCGAACTCGAGCCAGCGGAGCGCCAGATCGGGGGTGGTGTCCTCACTGAAACCGCACAAATCGGCACCGCTGTAGAGGAAGCCGCACATCTGGACGGCAGGCATCATCTGGATGTTGGCCAGCAGCTGGCTCCACGAGGAGTGGTTGTCGCCCAGCCAGATCCCGCCCCAGCGGTGGGCGCCGATGATGCTGCTGCGGCAGTAGAGCAGAGTACGCTGGCCGGGACGCAGGGTCTGGAACGCCTCGCCGGCAGCCCGGGTCATGCAGCCGCCGTAGAGGTTGTGGACGCGGTCGTGGCGCACCCGCCCGGCAGTGGTATCGTGGTAGAAACTGCGGTAGTCCTCGGGGGCATTCATCAGGCCCATCACCGAGCGCACCAGCCCGAAGAAATCGTTCTGGTCGAGGTTATCCTTCCGGCTCAGGGCGGCGGCATTCTCGAAGAAGGCTTTCAGCCGCTCAGGGGAGTAGAAGAGGGCAGGCTCGTTCATGTCGTTCCAGAAGCCCTCGATGCCGAGGTCGGTGAGCACCTTGTACTGCCTGCCGAACCACGCCCGGGCCTCGGGACGGAGAAAGTCGGTGAAGTAGGCCTTGCCGGGCCAGACCGCCGCCACAAAGGGCGTGCCGTCTTCCTTGGTGCAGAAATAGCCCTTCTCGAGACCCTCGCGGCAGACGGGGTCATTGTCGTCGCAGCGGATGCCTGCGTCGATGATGGGAACGAGCCGGATGCCCTCGGCTTTCAGGTCGGAAGCAAGCTTGCCAAGGTCGGGGAAGCGGGCCTTGTCGATGGTGAAATCAGCGTAGGACTGCATGTAATCAATATCCATGCAGATCATGTCCAGCGGCAGGCCGTTGGCCTTGTACTGCGCGGCCGCCTCCCGGATGTCGGCCTCGGTCTTGTAGCCGAAGCGGCTCTGGGCCAGACCAAACGCCCACTTGGGCGGGATATAGCTGGGGCCGATGAGATGCCGGAACTCCTTTGCGACCTCTGCCGCTGTAGGGGCTGTGATGAGGCAGAGCGCATAGTTCGGCTCTGCCGTGGAGAAGCGGAGGGTGTCGTGGCGGGTATAGCCGATGTCGTAGCTCACTTTGCCCGGGAAATCGACGAAGATGCCGATGCATCCGCTGCCGTCGGCAGGGGAGATGAGCAGGAAATTGTGGGCGGCGTAGTAGGAAAGCCGGTTTTCGCCGTGCTCACTCTCGTCGGTGTTGTTCGTCTCGTAGTGCCAGCCGCGCTTGTTGAGGCCCCGGGGCATCTCGCCCAAGCCATAGACGATGTCCTTCTCCTGCATGACATACTGCCAGCCGTCGCCGTCCGGTGTCAGGTAAGGCACGGGGCCGGTCTCGGCGGGCAGGTCCAGCACGACGCTCTCGGTGGGAAAAGGCTTCCCGATGACAAAACGCTGTATCATAAACAGAGTGCTCCTCTCAGATGGTCTTATGTCTATGGTACGCCGTCCGGCCCGGCGGGGCAAGAGAGAAAACCGTCAGAACGATACAACAAAACCAGCATTTTCGCCCGGGAATGCGGCCCGGGGCTTGTTTGGGCAGGGGAAAATGGTATATAATAAGGATATTCTAGGAATAAAAGGGAGAACCATCATGTATCAAAAAGGAATCAAGCGGCTGCTGGACGTGGTGCTGTCGGCCTGCGGGCTGCTGGTGCTGTCGCCGCTGCTGCTTTTGCTCTGCCTTGCCATCAAGCTGGACTCGCCGGGGCCGGTGTTCTTCAAGCAGAAGCGGGTGGGCATCCATAAGAGCTATTTCGACATCCTGAAATTCCGCACCATGCGCATCGACACCCCCCACGACATGCCCACCCATCTGCTCCACGACCCGGAGCAGTATATCACCCGGGTGGGCCGTTTCCTGCGCAAGACCAGTCTGGACGAGCTGCCCCAGCTGTGGAATATCCTTGTGGGCGATATGGCAGTCATCGGTCCGCGCCCGGCCCTCTGGAACCAGTACGACCTGCTGGCCGAGCGGGACAAGTACAGTGCTAACGACGTCCGCCCCGGCTTGACCGGCTGGGCGCAGATCCATGGCCGTGACGAGCTGGAGATCACGGAGAAAGCGAAGCTCGACGGCTGGTATGTGGAGCATATGAGCTTCTGGCTGGACGTCAAATGCTTCTTCGGCACCATCAGGGCTGTGGCCGACCACGACGGCGTGGTGGAGGGCGGCACCGGGACGCTGCACGAAGAAGAGAAAAATGACCATAAATAAGAGAAACATAACATGCTGAATGAACTGTATCACTTTGCGACTCCATGGGCAAAGGCAACGAAACGCCAGATCAAGGTGAACCGGATGCTTGGAGTGGCGGCGAATGCCCTTTATCCGATATATTGTGCATGGAGTCCGCTCCCGAAGCAGAGAACAACGCAGGGCGAAAGGATGGTGGTATCTCTGACCACCTTCCCGCTCCGAATCGGGAAAGTCCATCTGACGATCCAGAGCATCCTGCGGCAGAGCCGTCCGGCGGACCGTATCCTGCTCTGGCTGTCCAAGGAGGAATTTCCGGAGGAAGCACAGCTCCCGGCAAACCTGCTCCGCCTGAAAGAAAAGGGACTGGACATCCGCTTCTGCGACAATATCCGCTCCTTTAAAAAGGTGTTCTACACCGCGCAGGAATTTGAAAATGATGTGATCGTTACGGCGGATGATGATGCGCTCTACCCGGAAAACTGGCTGGAAGGGCTGTGGGATACCCACGAAAAGTATCCGGGCTGCGTGTGCTGTTACCGCGCGCATGGGATCACGTTTGAAGGCGGAAGGGTGGCGCCTTATCAGGAGTGGTACGGCTTGTCGCCAGACAAAAAAGGACCTTCGGAAGCACTTTTTCCGGTGGGCGTTGGAGGGGTGTTGTATCCTGCAGGCTATTTCGGCGGCATCGAGTTCGACAGCGGGAAGATTATGGAGCTGTGCCCGACGGCGGACGATATGTGGCTCAAGATCGTGGGAGCGCAGAAAAGGATCCCGGCAGTGAAGGTGAGCACCAACTCGAAGGAGTGGTTCACCATCCGGAACAGCCAGCGCCAGTGCCTGATGTCGGTCAACACCGCCGGAAGGATGCGGAACGATGAAGCCCTTCAGAACCTGATGGAATATTATCACGTTACAGCGGAGATGCTGGGCGGCATATCGACAGAGCAGAAAGGCAAAGGATAAAAGATGGCGGGCAGAACAGATGTGAAGGTCAGCGTGATCGTACCGGTCTACAATGTAGAAAAAGAACTCCCCCGCTGCATCGAGAGCCTCCTGACACAGACGTATTCGAATTTTGAGCTGCTCCTGATAAACGATGGCTCATCGGATGGCAGCCCTGAGATCATGGAGAGATACGCGGAGAAGGATTCGCGCATCCGCACCCTGCATAAGAAAAATGGCGGGGTGTCCTCAGCACGCAACAGGGGGCTGGAACAGGCAAAAGGCGAATATGTGTGCTTTGTGGATGCGGACGATGCAGTGGCTCCGCAATATATGGAATGGCTGTATCTGGCCCTCCGGCAGAGCGGAGAGGCGGTTGCGATCTGCAGGGATGTGCGGGTGAATGATTTTGAAAAGAGGTCCCCTTCAAGGCCCTCCCGGAAAAAATGCCGGAAACAGAGCGGATGGATCTGAGGCAATATACATTCTGGGATGAAAATGGGTGCCTGTGGTGCTGTAGAGGGATGATGAAGACTGAATTTCTTCGTAATATTCGGTTCGATGAGGAGCTTTCGATCGGAGAAGATGCGCTGTTTATGGCAAAGGCACTTCTGAAGGCGGGAGGATACATTTATCTGCCGTGCGGCCTGTACGCATACTATATGCGGGATGGCTCGGCGCTCCATCAGGAGACATTCAAGCCAAAGCAGTTCAGCGAGATAACGGCATGGGAAAGAATTTATGCACTGATCCGGGAGCAGAGGAGACCCGGGGAAGAAAGTATGGAACGAACAGCCGAGGAACGGCTGGCGGTGGTCTGCGCCCATGTATATTACCGGATGGCGGGCAGCGACCATGCCGATCCGGAGCTGCAAGCCAAGATCGTGCGGATGGCGCGAGAGCACTGGCGGGCGGCCTTGCGCGTCCCGAACAGTAAGAAGCGTGAAAAGAGCAAGCTCTGGATGCTGATCTGCTGCCCGGCGGCGGGACGCTGGATGTGGAGGCTGGGAAAAAAGCTGAAACAGGGATGAGCCGGAGCATCTTGAGAAACGAAGTGGTTTTGTCTTGATTTATGTCGGAAATGTTATATAATAAAACAGTATACAAGACACAGAAGGAGGATTTCCATGGAACACACCTATATCAATGAGGTACAAAAGGAAATTGGCAGCACGGTCAAGGTGCAGGGCTTTATCGAGAACCTGCGCAACAGCAAATATATGGCCTTCATCGTGCTGAAGGATATTACCGGCAAACTTCAGATCACCGTCGAGAAGGAGGACCACCCCGAGCTGGTGGACACCATCGACAAGCTGACCCCGGACTCTGTCATCACCGTCACCGGCAAGGTGATGGAGAACGACTACGTCAAGATGGGCGGCATCGAGATGATCCCCGAGGCCATCGAGATCGAGAGCATCGCCGACGCGCTGCCCATCGTCCGCAAGGAGATCGCCGCCACCAAGAAGAAGAAGGCTGTGGAGCGTTCCAGCATCGACCAGCGCATCGACTACCGCTGGATCGACCTGCGCACCGATGAGAACCAGCTGATGTTCAAGGCACAGAGCTGCTTCGTCAACGCCATGCGTCAGTTCCTGCTCGAGCGCAGCTTCATCGAAATCCACACCCCGAAGCTCATCGCTGCTGCCAGCGAGAGCGGCTCTGAGGTGTTCAAGGTGGACTACTTCGACCGCAACGCCTATCTGGCCCAGAGCCCTCAGTTCTATAAGCAGATGGCCATGGCCGCCGGCTTCGAGCGCATCTTTGAGACCGGCCCCGTCTTCCGCGCGGAGAAGAGCTACACCAACAAGCACTCCACCGAGTTCTCCGGCTTTGACCTTGAGTTCAGCTACATCACCTCTTACAAGGACGTCATGAAGATGGAGGAAGAGCTTCTGACTGCCGGTCTGAAGGCCGTCAAGGAGCAGTACGGCGAGCAGATCAAGGAGCTGTTTGGTCTGGAAGTCGTCGTCCCCACCACGCCGTTCCCCGTGGTCAAGCTGGCCGACCTGTACAAGGGTCTGGAAGAGGAGTTCGGCTACACGGTCGATGAGAGCGAGAAGGGCGACCTGACCACCGAGGCCGAGCGTCTGAGCTACGACTGGGTCAAGAAGCACTACGGCCACGAGTTCCTGTTCATCACCGACTACTCCGCCGAGAAGCGTGCTTTCTACCATATGCGCGACGAGAACGGCGTGCCGCAGGGCTACGACCTCATCTGGCGCGGCGTGGAGATCACCACCGGCGCACAGCGTGAGCATCGCTACGACGTGCTGAAGAAGCAGGCAGAGGAGAAGGGCCTGGCCGATGACGTCAAGTTCTATCTGGAGTTCTTCCGGTACGGCTGCCCCCCGCACGGCGGCTTCGGTCTGGGCATCGACCGTCTGACCATGCTGCTCTGCGGCCAGTCCATCAAGGACGCCGAGTTCCTGTTCCGCGGCCCCAACCGTCTGACTCCGTAACCTCTTTCAGGCTCTCCCTTTGGGAGAGCTGGCGCGCAAGCGCCTGAGAGGGCAAGGATGCCGACGGAAAATCGCAGGCGCGGCGATAGTAGCGCTCTGACAAAGAGCCTGCTTATCGCTGTGCGGAAACTCTTTTATACCGGGCTTGCCCTCTCCGTCACCTTCGGTGACACCTCTCCCAAGGGGAGAGGCTTACAGCAACAACAAAAGCCAGCGCACATTTCTCGTGCGCTGGCTTTTCTGCATTTTACAGCTTACTGGATGCCGGTGACCTTGTAGTCCTGTGCCTCGACGGCGTTCTTGAGCACGTCGTCGGCGACCTCGGCGTTCAGGGTGACGATGGCGGTGCCGGCCTCGTGGCTCACGACAGCCTCGTCCACCTCGGGCAGGGCTTCCAGAGCCTTCTTCACGCGGGCTTCGCAGTGGCCGCACATCATGCCTTCCACTTTCAGGGTCTTCTTCATGGGATTATCCTCCGTTTTGACTTCGGGCGCTTCGGCGTCCGATTTTTTGTTATTTTCAGCCGCAGACTGCACCGGGGCAGCGGCGGGAGAAGCGGTTTTGTGGTCGTACCTGGTGCTGTGCAGATCGAACAGATTCAGCCGCAGGGCGTTGCTCACGACGCAGAAGCTGGACAGGCTCATGGCAGCAGCACCGAACATGGGATTCAGCGTCAGACCGAAGGGGATGAACAGACCAGCCGCCAGCGGGATGCCGATGATGTTGTAGATGAACGCCCAGAACAGGTTCTCGTGGATGTTCCGCAGAGTGGCGCGGCTGAGGCGGATGGCCGCAGGCACGTCCGAGAGCTTCGAGTTCATCAGCACGACGTCGGCGGCGTCGATGGCCACGTCGGTGCCTGCGCCGATGGCAATGCCGGTGTCGGCACGGGTGAGGGCGGGGGCGTCGTTGATGCCGTCACCCACCATGGCCACCTTGCCGCTGGCCTGCAGCTGACGGATGACGGCCTCCTTGCCGTCGGGCAGGACGCCCGCGATGACCTCGTCCACGCCCGCCTGCCTGCCGATGGCGTCGGCGGTGCGCTGGTTGTCGCCGGTGAGCATCACGACCCGGATGCCCATGTTCTGCAGCTGACGGATGGCTTCGGGGCTGTCCTCCTTGATGGTGTCGGCCACGGCGATAACGCCCAGCAGACGGCCTGTGCCGCCGAAGAAGAGGGGAGTCTTGCCCTCGGCGGCCAGCTTTTCAGCCTGCTGTGCCAGTGCGGCGGGCAGGGTGAGCTTGGTCTGGATGAAGGCGGCATTGCCGGCATAGATATCCATGTCGTCCAGCTTGGCCGCCAGACCATTGCCCGGCAGGGCCGCGAAGTCAGTGACTTCCGGGGGAGTGATGGCCTTTGCCTCAGCGTCGGCCAGAACAGCCTTTGCCAGAGGGTGCTCGCTGCGGCTTTCCAGCGCGGCGGCCAGCGTCAGCAGCTCCGTCTCGGTGACGCCCTCGGCAGGCAGCAGGTCGGTGACGCGGGGTGCGCCCTCGGTGATGGTGCCGGTCTTGTCCAGCGCCACGATCTGGGTGCGGCCCGCGGCCTCCAGCGAAGCGGCAGTCTTGAAGAGGATGCCGTTCTTTGCGCCGAGGCTATTGCCCACCATAATAGCCACAGGCGTTGCAAGGCCCAGTGCGCAGGGGCAGCTGATGACCAGCACGGAGATGCCGCGGGCCAGCGCATAGCCCAGCTCATGGCCCAGCAGCAGCCAGACGATGGTGGTGAGGACGGCGATGGAGATGACCGCCGGGACGAAGAAGCCCGACACGGTGTCGGCGATTTTTGCGATAGGAGCTTTGGTGGCGGCGGCGTCGCTGACCATCTTGATGATCTGAGCCAGCGTGGTATCCTCGCCCACCCGGGTAGCCTCGCAGCGGAGAAAGCCCGACTGGTTGGTGGTGGCGGCGCTGACCTTGTCGCCGACGGCCTTGTCCACCGGGATGCTCTCGCCGGTCAGGGCGCTCTCATTGACTGCGCTGGTGCCTTCCAGCACCACGCCGTCCACCGGGATATTCTCGCCGGGGCGGACCACAAAGACGTCGCCCTTCTGCACGTCGGCGATGGCCACGGTCACTTCCGCGCCGTCCCGCACCAGCGTAGCGGTCTTGGGGGCCAGCTTCATCAGGCTCTTGAGGGCGTCGGTGGTCTTGCCCTTGGAGCGGGCTTCCAGCATCTTGCCCACCGTGATAAGGGTCAGGATCATGGCGGCAGACTCGAAGTAGAACTCCATCATATAGTGCATGACGAGCTCGTCGCTGCCGTCCACCTGAGCGCGGGTCATGGCGAAGAGGGCGTAAGTGCTCCACACGAAGCTTGCCATGGAGCCGAGGGCCACCAGCGTATCCATGTTGGGTGCGCCGTGGATGAGGCCCTTGAAGCCGTTGATGAAGAACTTCTGGTTGATGACCATGACGATGCCCGCCAGCAGCAGCTGGACAAGGCCCATGGCGACGTGGTTGCCGTCGAACCAGTGGGGCAGGGGCCAGCCCCACATCATGTGGCCCATGGAGAAGTACATCAGCACCAGCAGGAAGCCCAGCGAGGCGATGAGACGGCGCTTAAGCTTCGGTGTCTCGCGGTCAGCCAGTGCGTCGAGGTCGGCGCTGGCGTCCGAAGCCTTACTGGCGGAGGCGTTCTTCGGGCTTGCGCCGTAGCCTGCCTCCTGCACAGCCGAGAGGATGGCGGCAGGGGAGGCTGTGCCTTCCACGCCCATGGAGTTTGTCAGAAGGCTCACCGAGCAGCTCGTGACGCCCGGCACCTTCTTCACGGCCTTTTCTACCCGGGCAGAGCAGGCCGCGCAGCTCATGCCCGTGACATTGTATTGTTCCATTGCGGATTCCTTTCCCTCTTATAGGATGCCCGGAACGGGGTCATTTCATGAGCCGGGGCAGCAGCTGCAGCAGTTCGTCCAGCTTCTGCGTCCCGCCGGCTCTCAAATCGTCGGCCACGCAGGTGCGGACGTGCTGGCTCAGCAGCTCTTTGGAAAAGCCGTTCAGTGCAGCGTTCACCGCAGCCACCTGCACCAGAATATCGGCGCAGTAGACATCCTTGTCCAGCATCGCGCGGATGCCGCGCACCTGGCCCTCGATGCGGCTCAGCCGGTTGGCGAGGGCGCGGTACTCCTCAGGGGTACGGTCCTTGTGGCGGCAGCAGGAGGGAGCAGTGTCCTTTTCGGCAGGCTCAGCGGCGCAGCAGCAGGGCTTTTTTCAGCATCAGTCATAGCAGATAACTCCTTTCCGGGTGTATCAGTGTGAAGAGGAAATGTACCCTGTGGGGGTAAATCTCCCGACACTCTGATTTTACCACTTAGGGGTATCTGTTTCAAGTGGGCAGGAAATGCTAACTGTGAAAACTTTGTGAAAATAAAAGCCCCGAAATGCAGAAACGGGAGCCTCCCGCTGAAGGAAAGCTCCCGTTTCTGTTTAGGATAGGAAAGAGAATGTCATAAATAGGGGGAGGGGTCACAGATTGGTGTAACCCATCAGATAGCGGTCCACCTCGGCGGCGCAGTCGCGGCCCGGGATATTCAAATCGCGGGCTTTCTTGCCCTCGGCGTCCTTGCCGGCGCGGTGCTCAAGGCGCTCCACGATGGACAGCGCGTCGCTGACGGTCTGGTGGCTCTTGCGGCCCTTGATGTCCACGACGGCACCGATGCCGCAGGCGTCGTG